>OBHX01003848.1_pt1 | contig 10303 bp, 10 predicted proteins | sample 1519331 | NCBI WGS metagenome assembly OBHX01 (sample SAMEA2602897, study PRJEB22501) | metagenome
CTATATTATACTTTCTGAAAGAAATAGGTCAAGTGGCAAAACTATGGAGAAATTTACAGACCAGTCAAAAATTTGAGGGTAGCAAAATGAATGATAAGAAAGACGAATTTAAAGAATGCATTGCCAGAGAATTTGAAGAGATTGCCAGAGAGGAAGAAGAATTTCTGGAAAATGACACCAGTCTTGTCGTGCCTGAAGGGACAAAGGAAGCTGTCCTCGCAAGAGTAAGAGAACAGATCCGTGCATATGAGATGGAGCAGACCAGGAAAGAAACAGAAGAAAGAGAAGAAGCAATCAACCATCTCTCTGAAGAAGACCGCGAGGCTCTGGAGCTGGGACGCAAGATGCTGAAGGCAGGGATCGGACAAAATGATCCGGAGGAACTTTCCGGAAAGAAAGTCCGCCGTAAAAAGAGGCCTTTGAAAATGTATCTCGCACTGGCAGCAGTCGTTGTCTGCGTGTTAGCAATGGGGATTACCAGTATGGGAGGTCCGAAGAGGATCGTGCGGATGATGACGAAGGATGTGGGGGATAGAGAGGTTGAATATACTGTTAAAGGGGAAAAGATAAAGACAATAGAAAATGAAGATGAGGAAAAGGCGTATCAGGAGATAAGAGATACGTTTAATACAGATGTGGTTAAATTATCTATATGTTTAAATAATATGAAATTTGACACAATGAATTTAAATGAAGATAAGCAAATCGCAGAGATGTACTATACATACAATGAAAAGACCATTGCCTATTTTATAAATATGCCATACAGAGATAACTCATGGGGAGTTGATTTTGAAGATCCTATTGAAAAAGAATATACTAAAAAAATAGAGGATTGTTCAATTGAAGTTACAATTTATAAATTAAAAGAAAGTAAAAAATCAAGTTGTGTTGCAAAATTTAAATATGACAATATAGAATATTTATTGACAGGGACAACAACACAAGAGGAATTTGAAAAAATATTAAAAAATTTAGTTTTTCCAAAATAAAAGCGACAGTTTTTGAAAAATTATGTGTATTAATATATGAGGGCAGAAAAAAGCACGAATGGAGGTGAGATATGAAGAAGAAAATCGTGTCTGTATGTCTGACCGCAATGCTGGTTGGAGGATTGTCGATGACATCCATGCAGGAGGCGAGAGCCGCGGAGGGTAAAGTGATAGACGGTTCGGAGTTGACGCATGATGAAGAGTCGATAGGGTATGATACAAAGATTACCAGAGGCGAAGACTTATTAACCGGTTATTCCAAGTGTACAAAGCTTGGCGATGGAAAAATTTATGCAGGTGGAACAACAGTTGCAAGACAGGTTGTCAAAAGTGTACAGATAGCTGTAATTGTAGAGCGAGCAAAAGAAGAAGACAAAGAATGGTCATACTATGATAATTGGAAGAAAGAAAATAAGAATACCAACAGAGCCATGTCCAATAGAACGCTTTACGTTGACGGTGGTTATTACTACCGTGTTCGTTGCACACATGTTGCTAACAGTGATATGAGCAGTTCCTTTACCGGTGGAATTTACATCGACTAACAATCCTCAAAAAGCATAGAAGGATAAGAACATAAGACTAAAAAAAGAAGAGCAAAACAAAAAGATTACAAATCAAAAGATGAAGAGATTAAAGTAAAGAAGTGGACGGAAAAACCAGAAACCATGCGGACCATGACAGTCAAACAGTAGTTGGGATAAAGTGAAGATTACAGCTGAATGAAACAGGTAAAACAGACAAAGCAAACCATAAGGTAATGTATATAAAAAAGAAGACAACAATAAAAAAACCATAAATAAATTCATTAATAAGTAAGTGCACAATATGTAGGAGCGAATAATAATTAGAAAATACAATGAAAGAAACAATGTAACTATTAATAATTATTTATTCGTAACCAGTCAACGGAAGTTTTGACGAGGGAAAAGCAGGGTGTGAAAAAAAAGAGAAAAAAATACCAAAATTAAAAAATCACCAAAATGAAAAAGGATACAAGTCTCCCGGTCGGGGGACGAGTATCCTTTTTTTGTGTCTGCGTTATTCAGATCAGCCGCTGGCCTATTATTCGCCAAGTGCCTGTCTCAAAGCTTTGGATAACTGGTCAGGACAAGATGTCGGTCTCTCACCACATCTGGTTCCTTCCAGGCGCTTGATGACTTCGTGTGCATCCATTCCTTTAACAAGGCTGCTGATTCCGGATGTGTTACCGGCACATCCGCCTACGAATTCTACGTTAGCAATTTTATCTCCGTCAAGTTCTACGTGAATGAGACGAGAACAGACTCCGGTTGGTTTGTAATCCATATCTATTACCTCCTGATAATGTTCTTGCATAGTTTTACATGATTCGGTATCAACAGACAGAAAATCTGTTGACTGCCATACTTCCCGATTATAACAGAAAACCATCAAATTATCCATACATTTCGTCGGTTGAAATCCATTTTCCTATCGTCTATAATAAGGCATAGGTAAATTCGTGAAACACAGGAGGATATTAATATATGATAGGTATTATCGGCGCAATGGAAGAAGAAGTTGCAGAACTGAAGAAAGATATGCAGATCGAAGAGACCGTGGAGATGGCAGGTATGGTATTCTGCAAGGGAACACTCGGCGGAAAAGATGTTGTAATCGTAAGAAGCGGAATCGGTAAGGTCAATGCAGGAATCTGTGCACAGATTCTGGTGAGTCAATTCGGAGCAGATACATTGATCAACACCGGTATTGCCGGCTCGCTTGATGCACAGATTGATATTGGCGACATGGTCATTTCCACGGATGCACTGCATCATGATATGGATGCGACTGTATTCGGTGATCCGGCAGGACAGATTCCGAGAATGGATACATTGTCATTCCCGGCAGACAAGGAGCTTGTGAAGAAGGCGGTAGCAGCGAACGAAAAAGCGAACCCGGATATTCATACATTTACAGGAAGAGTGGCGAGCGGGGACCAGTTCATTTCCGATAAGGAAGTGAAAGAAAGAATCGTGTCATTATTCCACCCGATGTGTGTAGAGATGGAAGGTGCCGGAATCGCACAGGCCGCTTACCTGAACAAAGTTTCGTATGTCATTATCCGTGCTATTTCGGATAAAGCCGACAACAGTGCGACAATGGACTATCCGACATTCGAAAAGAAAGCAATCGCCCACAGTGTAAGGCTTATGAAAGAATTGCTTCCGATGATCTAAGATAACGGGATGACCTGCGCAGTACAGAATGTTACAGGATATGCACGAAAGTGACAGAAAGCAGCATTTCCCGTGCAGAATAGGAAGAACGAAATAAAGCGCCCTTCTCTTTGATATACAGTATAATGCATATCAAAAAGGAGGGCTATTATTATGCTGGAAATGTTATTGGACAAGAAGTTGTTATTTGTGCTTATGGGGATGCTGACCGGACTTGGAGTGGCAGACAAGTGTATCGTGAGTATGACGATGAAACGTATGATAGAGGCGGCGGGAAGTATGAGCAAAAGCAATCATCCGTTGATGCGCCTGGTCCGGGCGAAATTCGAACATGCATGTATGATCAGTGACACGGTGGAAAATGTAGGGGTATTTGTGGATAAATATCTGTACGAATACAAAGTATGTGGATTACGTCTGCATTCGCTCCGGAGACTGGAAAAGATGTGTTCCGGTCTTCTGATCGTAACCGGACTTGCGGGAGCGGGAATTATCTGTCAGGTCTATGGAATGGGAGACGAAGCGTTGCGGATGGGCGCTGCCGGCTGCGGACTCGGAATCCTGGTGTGGCTGTTCCACCTGACAACGGACGAGAATTACTGTATGGAGATGGCGAAGAATTACATGGTTGATTATCTGGAAAATGTATGTCTCCGCAAGTATGAAAAGATGAATCAGAAGGAGCGGACCGTGCGTGTAAACATAGAAAACGGACCGGCGGAAGAGGAAATACAGAAGGATAAAATACAAAAAGACGAAATACAAAAGGATGAGATACAAAGGGATGAAGTACAGGAGACGGAAGCCGGAACAGAAGAGACACCTGCCCCGGTACCGGATCACAGTGTAGTCCATATGCAGCGTGAGAACAGACGGAGAGAACGGACTCAAAATACCGCAAAAAATCTGGCAAAAGCATCGGCAGGACTTGCCGGTATGGACGGAAGTAAAAGCCCGGAAGCGGAAGAACAGAAAGATGCACCGGAGGAGCTTGCAAAGGACGAGATGATACGCCAGATTCTGCGGGAGTTTATGGCTTGATAATATAATGTTATTTTGTTAAAATATATGCATGTATAATATATTTGATAAACTAAAGAATTACAGTGATTCCGACTACTACGCATTCCACATGCCGGGCCATAAAAGGAATCTGGATCTGATGGACGGAACCTCTCCGTATAGGATCGATATTACAGAGATCGATGGCTTTGATGACCTGCATCATGCGGAAGGACTTTTGAAAGAAGCGCAGGAAAGAGCGGCAAAAGTGTATCATGCATCGGAGACGCATTTTCTCATCAATGGAAGTACAGCCGGAATCATAAGTGCAATATTAGGAACAACTGAAAAAGGAGATTCCATACTTGTGGCAAGAAATTGCCACAAGTCTGTGTATCATGCGATATATCTGAATGAACTGGATCCGGTCTATCTTTATCCAAAGTTTGATACAGAACTGGGACTGAGTACAGAGATCGATGCAGAAGATGTGCAGAAAGCACTGGAAGAACATCCAAAGATCCGTGCGGTGATGATCGTATCACCGACCTATGACGGCGTGGTGTCGGACATCGAAAAGATTGCAGAGATTGTACATGAAGCGGGATGCCTGCTGATCGTAGACGAAGCGCATGGGGCGCATTTTGGCTTTGATCCGTATTTCCCGGAGAGTGCGAATATGTATGGCGCAGATCTTGTGATCAATAGTCTTCATAAGACGCTTCCGGCCCTGACGCAGACAGCGTTGCTGCATGTGAACGGGGAGCGGGTGAACCGCAGGAAAGTAAAGCGGTATCTGGATATGCTGCAGACGAGCAGTCCGTCGTACATACTGATGGCAAGTATCGATGCGTGTATTCATCTGCTGGAAGAGACACAACTGCAGAAGTGCAGTATTTTCAAAGAATATGCGGCACATATCGATACCCTGCGGGAAGAATTGAAGAAACTGAAGTATCTGAAGATCATCCGGACGGAGAATACAGACAGATATGACAGGTCTAAATTTGTGATCTCTGTAAAGCATGCCCCGATGTCCAGTCATGAATTGTATGAGAGACTGCTTCGTGATTATCACTTGCAGATGGAGATGCTTGCCGGAACCTATGTCCTGGCAATGACGACGGTAGGGGATACGCAGGAAGGGTTGGACAGATTGCGGGATGCATTGCTTGCAATTGATGCTGAGATTGATACAAAGTTAAAGTCAGGATCCGGACAGGAAGATGCCGGGCAGGAGCAGAAACCGATGCAAATGACCGACACGGATCTCCCGCTTTCCGGAAGACAGCCGTCACTGGAAAAGGTGTGGACGATCGCGAAGGCAGTGAAGTGCAGAGATAAGATGCAGAACCAGAACCACCAGAAGGATTCAGAAGACATCCTGTATTTGGTGAACCCAGGCAAGATGGAAAAACGAAATTTCAAGGACAGCGCCGGATGCATTTCCCTGGAATATGCGTACCTCTATCCGCCGGGAAGTCCGCTGATCGTTCCGGGAGAACGCATTACGCAGGAAGCGGTGGAGATTCTCTGCTGGTATCAGGAACACGATTTTTCAATTGAAGGACTGCAATCAGAAGATAGCATAGAGGTATGGATAGATGGGTAAGATATTTTACATGATGGGAAAGAGTTCTTCCGGTAAGGATACGGTCTATAAAGAGATCAGAAAAGAGCTTCCCAAGCTGAAGACGCTGACATTATATACGACCAGACCGATGCGGGAAGGTGAAAAAGACGGCGTGGAATATTATTTTGTTTCGAATGAAATATTAGAACAGTATGGAGAAGAAGGCAAAATAATTGAACTTCGTACCTATCAGACCGTGTATGGTGACTGGAAATATGCTACAATAGATGATGGACAGATTCATCTGGCCGGGTCTGATTATCTGATGATCGGTACGCTGGAATCTTATATGAAGATGAAAGCGTATTATGGACAGGAGAATCTGTTTCCCCTTTATATTGAAGTGGAAGACGGGGAACGCCTGATGCGTGCGATCGCAAGAGAGCGGCAGCAGGAACATCCGGGATACGAAGAAGTCTGCAGAAGATTTCTGGCAGATCAGAAGGATTTCTCAGAAGAGAATCTTGCGGCAGCAGGAATTACAAGAAGATATCAGAATGACGATAAAGTACGATGTAAGGAAGAGATAGTAGAGGTAATACGAGATGGGAAGCTTTAAAGATGTGGTTGGTCACAAAGACATATTAAAATATATCAGTAGCGCAGTGGAGAATAACAGAGTGTCGCATGCGTATATTCTGAATGGAGAGAGAGGTTCCGGTAAGAGGATGCTGGCGAATCTGTTCGCAACGACTCTTTTGTGTGAGAGCGGGAACAGTGAACCTTGCGGGAAATGTCATTCCTGCAGGCAGGCAGAGAGCGGAAACCATCCGGATATTATCCGTGTAACACATGAGAAGCCGAACAGCATCAGTGTAGATGATATCCGTACACAGGTGAACAATACCGTGGATATCAAGCCGTATCAGGGACCATACAAAGTATATATTATCCCTCAGGCAGATCTGATGACACCGCAGGCACAAAATGCAATTCTGAAGACGATCGAGGAGCCGCCGGCATATGCGGTATTTTTACTGCTGACGGAGAATGCAGAGATGTTACTTCCGACGATCAACTCCAGATGTGTTATGCTGAAGCTGCGTAACATCAAAGATACACTGATCAGAAAGTATCTGATGGAGAATCTGGAGATACCGGATTACAAAGCAGATATGTGTACCGCATTTGCCCAGGGAAATGTGGGACGCGCGATCATGCTGGCGAATTCGGAGCATTTTAATGAGATCAGAGAGGAAGCGGTACAGCTCCTGAAGCATATCCATGATATGGAACTGAGTGAGATTGTTGCTGCGGTTAAGAATATATCTGTATATAAATTAGAGATCACGGATTATCTGGACATTATCATGATCTGGTACAGAGATGTTTTACTGTATAAAGCAACAAAAGAGATTGACAAGGTCGTATTCAAAGACCAGTTACAGAGTATAAAAGAACAGGCGAGAAAGAGCTCTTATGAAGGAATCGAACTGATCCTGGAGAGCCTTGAGAAAGCGAAAGCCAGACTGAAAGCGAATGTTAACTTCGATCTGGTTATGGAGCTTTTGTTCCTGACCATAAAGGAGAACTAATCATATGACGAAGGTAATAGGCGTTAGATTCAGAACCGCCGGAAAGATCTATTTCTTTTCGCCGGGAAAACTGGAGGTAGAGACGGGCGATAAGGTTATCGTTGAGACTGCAAGAGGAGTGGAATTTGGTTCTGTAGTCACCGGACCGAAGGAAGTGGAAGACGATAAGATCACACAGCCGTTAAAATCCGTGATCCGTCTTGCAACAGACGAAGATAAGAAAAAAGAAGAAAAGAACAAAGAAAAAGAAAAAGAAGCATTCAAGATCTGCCTGGAGAAGATCCATAAGCACGGGCTGGAGATGAAGCTGATCGATGCAGAATATACATTTGACAATAATAAGGTGCTGTTCTATTTTACTGCAGACGGACGAATCGATTTCCGCGAGCTGGTAAAGGATCTGGCAAGTGTATTCCGTACAAGAATCGAGTTAAGACAGATCGGTGTGCGTGATGAGACGAAGATCCGCGGAGGGATCGGGATCTGTGGCAGACCACTTTGCTGTCATACGTATCTATCCGAGTTCGCACCGGTATCGATCAAGATGGCAAAAGAGCAGAACCTTTCACTGAATCCGACGAAGATCTCGGGCGTCTGCGGAAGACTGATGTGCTGTCTGACGAATGAAGAGGAGACATACGAAGAACTGAACAGCCATCTTCCGGCAAATGGTGATCATGTCACAACACCGGAAGGCTTAAGAGGAGATGTCCAGTCTGTTAACGTACTCCGTCAGCTGGTGAAGGTTGTTGTAACGCTGGATAATGACGAGAAAGAGATCCGTGAGTATCCGGCAGCAGAACTGAGATTTAAGCCGAGACGTAAGAAGAAAGACGTAAGACTTTCCAAAGAAGAGATGAAGGAACTGAAGGCGTTAGAAGAAAAGAACGGAGCGTCAAAGTTAAATGATGACTAAATTACTTCCGAATGAAAGACTGGATGACTTGCAGATCAGAGGATACGAGATCATCCAGAGTCCGGGACGGTTCTGTTTTGGAATGGATGCGGTGCTTTTGTCCGCATTTGCAAATGTGAAAAAGCACGAAAAAGCACTGGATCTCGGAACAGGAACGGGGATTCTTCCGATCCTTCTGGAAGCTAAATATCCGGGCCTGCATTATACAGGACTGGAGATCCAGGAGGAGAGCGCAGATATGGCAAGGCGCAGCGTCAGCCATAACGGACTGGAAGAGAGGATCGACATTGTAACGGGAGATATCAAGGAGGCAGCATCCATATTCGGAGCCGCCTCTTTTGGAGTTATTACGACCAATCCCCCGTACATGATCGGAGACCACGGACTGAAGAATCAGAATACAGCATTGTATATTGCCAGACATGAGGCACTCTGCACGCTGGATGATATATTAAGAGAAAGTGCGAAACTATTGAAGGTCAAAGGAAGGTTTTACATGGTCCACAGGCCATTCCGGCTTCCGGAGATCATGACAAAGATGTGCGCATACGGAATCGAGCCAAAACGTATGCGGCTGGTATATCCGCATATAGACAAAGAACCGAACATGGTTCTGATCGAGGGTATGAAAGGCGGAAATCCGAGAATGCAGGTGGAGCCGCCACTGATCGTATATCAGAAGGATGGAAGTTATACAGAAGAACTGCTTGAGATGTACGGGATGAACAAGAGCGAGCATAAGATGGAGGAGTAAGAGATGGCAGGAACATTGTACTTATGTGCGACACCGATAGGAAATCTGGAAGATATGACCTTCCGGGCGGTGCGGATTTTGAAAGAAGCAGATCTGATCGCGGCAGAAGATACCAGGAACAGTATCAAGCTTCTGAATCATTTTGAGATTAAGACACCGATGACCAGCTATCATGAATATAATAAGATTGAAAAAGGACACAAACTTGTGGAACGCCTGCAGAATGGTGAAGATATTGCAGTGATCACCGATGCAGGTATGCCGGGAATCTCTGATCCGGGAGAAGAACTGGTAAAGATGTGCCAGGAGGCCGGGATCACGGTTACAGCTGTTCCGGGAGCCTGCGCATGTGTGACGGCGCTTACGATATCCGGGCTTGGAACGAGAAGATTCGCATTTGAAGCATTTCTTCCGACGGATAAGAAGGAGAGACAGGCTGTCTTGAATGAACTGAAAGATGAGACAAGAACAATGGTGATCTACGAAGCACCGCACAGACTGGTCCGCACGTTGAAGACGCTTCGGGAGACGCTTGGTAACAGACGCATCAGTATTTGCCGGGAACTGACGAAGAAGCATGAGACGGTATTTGCCACAAAGATAGAAGACGCACTGGCATATTATGACGTACAGGAGCCGAAGGGAGAATGCGTCATGGTGATCGAAGGAAAAAGCAGGGAAGAGATCCGGAGTGAAGAAAAAGCCAGATGGGAAGAGATGAGCATGGAAGAGCATATGGAACTCTATCTCGGACAGGGCATGGATAAGAAAGCTGCGATGAAACAGGTGGCAAAGGACAGAGGTATAGGGAAAAGAGACGTCTATCAGGCACTGTTACAGACACCCTGACTTTAAATAACGTTCCGTTCGTCAACTTGTATAGAAAATGAGAAAAAGATTGTTCAACTTGGGCATTACCCGGGTTGAACTTTTTTTATATACTTTTTATCAGAACGAAACAGGTAACAAAATGAAATAAAACGATTATAAATCAGGAGGATTATAACAATGGCAAGTTTATCATTAAAACACATTAACAAAACTTATCCAAATGGATTTGAAGCAGTAAAAGACTTCAACCTTGAGATTGAAGATAAAGAATTTATCATTTTCGTAGGACCATCCGGATGTGGTAAATCTACAACACTCCGTATGATCGCCGGTCTGGAAGATATTACTTCCGGAGAACTGAAGATCGGGGACAAAGTAGTAAATGACGTAGAGCCAAAAGACAGAGATATCGCAATGGTATTCCAGAACTACGCTCTGT
>OBHX01003850.1_pt1 | contig 10301 bp, 8 predicted proteins | sample 1519331 | NCBI WGS metagenome assembly OBHX01 (sample SAMEA2602897, study PRJEB22501) | metagenome
GGGTCCGCCGACACCAACCCCCAAATTTCTTTTGGGGTGGCCCCCCCCCTTAACAAAAGGCGTTTGTTTTATCCCCCCCGGCAAAACACACAGCCCATAAAAAGGCGAAGGAAAACCCACCCCCCCGCCGCCCCGGGGGGGCAAGAAAAGAAAAGACCCCATGTCTAAACGGAAAAAAGTAACCGCCGTCACCACGGAGTATGACGCTTCGGAAATTCAGGTGCTGGAGGGACTGGAGGCGGTGCGCAAGCGCCCCGGTATGTATATCGGCTCCACCTCCGCCTCCGGATTGCACCATCTGGTCTACGAGATCGTGGACAACGCCATCGATGAAGCGCTGGCGGGCTACTGCACGGATATCACCGTCACCATCAACGAGGGCAATACCATCACCGTCACCGATAACGGACGTGGTATCCCCGTGGATATCCAGAAGCAGACCGGCCGCCCGGCGCTGGAGGTGGTATATACCGTACTGCACGCCGGCGGCAAGTTCGGCGGCGGAGGCTATAAGGTCTCCGGCGGACTTCACGGCGTGGGCGCCAGCGTGGTCAACGCCCTCTCCGAGTGGCTGGAGGTGGAGGTCCACAAGGGCGGGAAGATCTATCAGATGAAGTTTTCCCGTGGCGCCATCACCCAGGAGATGACCGTCATCGGTGACACCGACCACACCGGCACCACCGTCCGCTTCAAGCCCGACGGTGAGATGTTCGACACGCTGGAGTACGACTACGAGACACTCCACACCCGGATGCGGGAGCAGGCGTTTTTGAACGCCGGTCTGCGGATCTCCATCGCTGACCGCCGCCCCGGACAGGAGCAGGAGGACACCATGTGCTACGAGGGCGGCATCCGGGAGTTCGTCACCTGGATCAACCGCAACAAGACCCCGCTGCACGAGGAGGTCATCTACATGGCCGGTGCCAAGGGGGACTCCACGGCGGAGATCGCCATGCAGTATAACGACAGCTACGCCGAGACCATGGTCTCCTTTGCCAATGACATCCACACCCCGGAGGGCGGTATGCACGAGACGGGCTTCAAGGCGGCTTTGACCCGTGTGCTCAACGCCTACGGCATCAAGTACGGCATGATCAAGGAGGGAGACAAGGTCTCCGGCGAGGACGTCCGGGAGGGCATCACTGCCGTGATCTCCGTGAAGCTGACGGAGGCCCAGTTCGAGGGCCAGACCAAGGCCAAGCTGGGCAACGCCTATATCCGCACGCTGGTGGACGGCCTTGTCTCCGACCAGCTGGCGGTGTATCTGGAGGAGCATCCGGTGGTGGCCCGCACCATTCTGGATAAGGCACTGACGGCCAACCGGGCCAGAGAGGCCGCCCGCAAGGCCAGAGAGTCCATCCGCCGCAAGACGGCGCTGGGCGGCGCGGCCATGCCGGATAAGCTGCGGGACTGCAACGAGAATAACCCGGAGCTGACGGAAATCTATATCGTGGAGGGCGACTCCGCAGGCGGCTCCGCCACCCAGGGCCGTGACTCCCGGTTCCAGGCCATCCTCCCCCTGTGGGGCAAGATGCTGAACGTGGAGAAGGCCAGAGCCGACAAGGTATACGGCAACGACAAGCTCCAGCCGGTAATTACGGCGCTGGGCGCCGGCATCGGGGAGGAGTTCGACCTGAACAAGCTGCGGTATCACAAGATCATCATCATGGCCGATGCCGACGTGGACGGCGCCCATATCCGGACGCTGCTGCTGACCTTCTTCTTCCGGTTCATGCGGCCCCTCATCGAGGAGGGCTACGTCTATTCCGCCGTGCCGCCGCTGTATAAGCTGACCCGCGGCAAGCAGCAGCGGGTGGCCTACACCGACGAGGAGCGGGACGCCATCTCCTCCGAGATGCGGGACGGCAACCCCAATGTGAAGATCGATATCAACCGCTATAAGGGCCTTGGCGAGATGAACCCCCACGAGCTGTGGGAGACCACCATGGACCCGGAGAAGCGCACCCTGCGCCGCATCACTCTGGATGACGCCGTGAAGGCGGACGAGACCTTTACCGTCCTCATGGGCGAGAAGGTGGAGCCCCGAAAGGAGTTCATCGAGAAGAACGCCAAGTACGCCGTGAATCTGGACTATTGATGTTCCCGATATCGCCATTCCCCCAATCCTCTGATAAGGAGTAACAATATATGAGTAAGAAACCCCAATACGATCCCGAGGAGATCCGCTTCCCGGACCAGCACATCGTCGAGCGCTCACTGGTGCCGGAGATGGAGAAATCCTACATCGAATACGCCATGTCCGTTATCGTGGGCCGGGCGCTGCCCGACGTGCGGGACGGCCTGAAGCCCGTCCACCGGCGTATTCTCTACGCCATGTACGAGGACAACCTCACCAGCGACCGCCCCTTTAAGAAGTCCGCCACCTGCGTGGGCGACGTGCTGGGCCGGTATCACCCCCACGGCGACGCCTCCGTCTACGACGCTCTGGTGCGTCTGGCGCAGGATTTCTCCATGCGCTATATGCTGGTGGACGGCCACGGCAACTTCGGTTCCGTGGATGGCGATCCCCCCGCTGCCTACCGTTACACGGAGGCCCGTCTTTCCAAAATTTCCAATGAAATGCTGCGGGATATCCGGAAGGACACCGTGGACTGGGACCCCAACTTTGACGAGAGCCGCAAGGAACCCCGTGTGCTGCCCAGCCGCTTCCCCAATCTGCTGGTCAACGGCTCCTCCGGCATCGCCGTGGGCATGGCCACCAACATCCCGCCCCACAACCTGCGGGAGGTCATCGGAGCCTGCATCCATGTGCTGGATGATCCTGATGCCACGCTGGCGGACCTGATGACCTATATCAAGGGTCCCGACTTCCCCACCCGTGGCCTTATCATGGGACGCAGCGGCATCCGGGCCGCCTACGCCACCGGCCGCGGCCGGGTGGTGATGCGGGCCCGCCACGAGTTCGAGGAGTTCGGCCACGACCGCACCCGCATCATCATCACGGAGCTGCCGTATCAGGTGAATAAGCGGATGCTCATCAAGAGCATGGCCGATCAGGTGGAGGACAAGCGTCTGGAGGGCATCTCCGACATCCGGGACGAGACGGACCGCAACGGTATGCGGATCGTCATCGAGCTGAAGCGGGACGCCAATCCGCAGGTGGTACTCAACCGCCTGTTTGCACAGACCCAGCTGCAAACCACCTTCGCCATCAATATGCTGGCGTTGGTGAATAACCAGTCCCAGCCGAAGATCCTCTCCCTGCGCCACATCATCGACGAATATCTGGCCTTTCAGGAGGAGATCATCGTCCGCCGCACCCGCTATGACCTGAAGGACGCACAGGCCCGTGCCCACCTGCTGGAGGGTCTGCTCATCGCACAGGACAACATCGACGAGGTCATCCACATCATCCGCACCAGCTATGACAACGCCAAGGAGAACCTCATGTCCCGCTTCGGGCTGGACGATGTGCAGGCACAGGCCATTCTGGATATGCGCCTGAAGGCGCTGCAGGGGCTGGATCGTGAGAAGCTGCAGGCGGAGTACAAGGAGCTGGAGGAGAAGATCGCCTACTTCCTGAAGGTGCTGTCCGACGATGCTCTGGTGCGCTCCATCCTGAAGGAGGAACTGTCCGCCATTGCCGAGAAGTACGGCGATGACCGCAAGACGGAAATTCAGGACGTGGAGGACGAGATCGACATCGAGGACCTCATCGAGGAGGAGGAGTGCGTCTTTACTCTGACGGAGAACGGCTACATCAAGCGCACCGCCGTCAGCGAGTACGCCGCCCAGAGCAAGGGCGGCATGGGCAAGAAGGGTATCACCACCCGTGACGAGGATACCGTGGTGGATGTGTTCACCGCCTCCACCCATGACTATCTCCTGTTCTTCACCGATACCGGCAAGGTCTACCGCAAGAAGGGCTACCAGATCCCGGAGAGCGGCAAGACCGCCAGAGGCACCAACATCGTCAATATCCTGCAGGTGGAGCAGGGGGAGAGGATCCAGACCATGCTCCACTACCGGGAGGCCGGGGAGGACCAGCTGTACCTCTTCATGACCACCCGTAACGGTACGGTGAAGCGCCTGCCGGTGGAGACGCTGAAGAATCTCCGCAACAACGGCATCCGGGCGCTGACGCTGGACGAGGGCGACGAGCTCATCAACGTGCAGGAGACTGACGGCAGCCAGCGCATCCTCATTGCCACCCACGACGGTCAGGCGGTGTGCTTCGACGAGACGGACGTGCGTGCCATGGGCCGCACCGCCGTGGGCGTCCGGGGCATCCGCCTGCGGGAGGGGGACTATGTGGTGGGCGCCGCCCGAGCCGAGGCCGGCAAGACGGTACTCTCCATCACGGAGCGTGGCTACGGCAAGCGCACCCCGGTGGAGGAGTACCGCATCACCAGCCGTGGCGGTCTGGGTATCCGCAACTACATGGTCACGGAAAAGACCGGCCCCATTGTGGGCATCAAGGTGGTGGACGGACAGGAGGACCTGCTGCTGATGACGCAGGCGGGTATCCTGATCCGCACGGCGGTGGACAGCATCCGCATCGCCGGCCGGGCCACGCAGGGCGTTATCGTCATGCGCTTTAAGGAGGAGGGCGACCACGTCATCTCCATGGCGCTGGCGGACCGGGAGACGGAGAAGGAAGCCGCCCCGGCAGAGGAATAAGCCATGGGGAAGAAAAAGGAGCAGTACTGCCCCCTGACCCGGTGGCGGTACTTCACCAAGACCCTGTACCACGATCCCTCCGCCACGGGGGAGTTCACCTATGACGGCGTGGTGTACCGCAAGAGTGAGGCCCTCCAAGCGGTGGAGAGCCGCAATTCCCGGCTCCAGATGGGGCTGGTGGGCCTGATGTTTCTGGCCTTTGTGCTGGCCACCTATTTCCGCAGCGCCATGCCGCTGGCGGCGGGCATCCTGCTGATCGTGGCGGGGCAGGCTCTGCGTCTGAGCCGTCTGCCCAAGGATATCCTCTCCCACCTCACCGACACCGGACGGAGGGAGCTGTGATGGATGCTTTGCAGGTCATCGCCCGCATCCATACGGAGCTGCCGGAGAAGTTCGGCGTGCCGCGGCAGAGCGGATTGGTGCCCCAGCTGCGGGGCCGCATCGTCTTTGAACCGGCCTACCGGAACCCGGACGCCGTCCGGGGGCTGGAGGATTTCTCCCATCTCTGGCTCATCTGGCAGTTCTCCGGGGCCATCCGGCAGGACTGGTCCCCTACGGTGCGGCCGCCCCGTCTGGGGGGCAATCGCCGCATGGGGGTCTTTGCCACCCGTTCTCCCTTCCGTCCCAACCATCTGGGCCTGTCCTCGGTGCGGCTGGAGCGGGTGGAGCAGAGTGAGGCGCTGGGGCCGGTGCTCCATGTCTGCGGCGCAGACCTGATGGACGGCACGCCCATTTTTGACATCAAGCCCTATCTCCCCTATACCGACAGCCATCCCGACGCCGTGGGGGGCTTCACCGATGGGCTGGAGAGCCGCTGCCTGCGGGTGGAGTGTCCGCCGCAGCTGCTGGAGCGCATCCCGGCGGACAGCCGGGAGGGCCTGCTGGGTGTGCTGGCGGGGGATCCCCGCCCCCGGTATCAGGAGGACCCCCAGCGGGTGTACGGCATGGGCTTTGCGGGGCAGAACGTGCGATTCACCGTGGCGGGGGATACCCTCACGGTGCGCTCCATCGACCCGCTGGAGAAGTAACGCCAACATAAAAAGCACAAGAACGCCTATGAAAACTGTAACCATCTACACCGACGGGATAAAAACCGCTATGCGGTTTTACCGGTAATGCCGTTCTGCTGGCCCCTTGCGGGGCAGCCGCAGAACATGGCGGACAGGCCCCGTCGGACGGGGGCCGCCCGATAAAACCACTGGGAGCAACACAAGAACGCCTATGAAAACTGTAACCATCTACACCGACGGGATAAAAACCGCTATGCGGTTTTACCGGTAATGCCGTTCTGCTGGCCCCTTGCGGGGCAGCCGCAGAACATGGCGGACAGGCCCCGTCGGACGGGGGCCGCCCGATAAAACCACTGGGAGCAACACAAGAACAATGATGAAAACTGTAACCATTTACACCGACGGGGCCTGTTCCGGCAACCCCGGTCCCGGCGGCTGGGGAGCCATTCTGGAGTGGAACGGTATCGAGAAGGAACTCTCCGGCGGCGAGCCGGAGACCACCAACAACCGCATGGAGCTGACGGCGGTGATCCGGTCGCTGGCGCTGCTGAAGGAGCCGTGCATCGTGGAGCTGTACTCCGACTCCAAGTACGTCATTGACGCACTGGAGAAGGGCTGGGTCTGGGGCTGGAAGAAGCGGGGCTGGGTGAAAAGCGACAAAAAGCCCGCTTTGAACGTGGATCTGTGGGAGCAGCTGCTGCCCCTGATCCAGACCCATCAGGTACACTACCACTGGGTAAAGGGCCACGCCAGCAACGAAAAAAACAACCGCTGCGACCAGCTGGCTGTGGCGGAGAGTAAGAGGTTCTGAGAAATTCACAGAAAGTTCATGTGGATTTCATGATTCCGCCATCTTTACAGGGTACTATCTTACTCGTACAAAGGAACCATTCCTTATGTGATTTTCTCTCTCTCCTAACAAACACACAGCAAAAACGCCAGCCGCAAGGGCTGGCGTTTTTGCGTCTCTCCTGCAAGAAAATATTTTTCTGTGCAAGGAGAGGTTTTTCTGTTTAAGGAGAGGTTTTTCTGTTTCAGGAAAGATTTTCCCTGCTTGTCGGGGATATTTTTGCGTCTGTTTTTCAGGGGGATATGTTGGCCTGCCTGACCAAGTGATTTTTTCGGCTGCCTGGTGAAAAAATGTTTGGCTCTGCTTGCCGAGAAGAATTTTCGTCTCCCTGTCGGAATCATTTTTTCGCCTGATCGTGGGGATGGATTTTCCCTTTCAAACGGCAGTCGAGCCTGTCCATGGGGACAGGATCGGCACAATTTTGGACGGATCGGACAGACAGGACGTCACACGCCACGGAAGAAGGCCCGGATGGCTGCCTCATCGGCGGCGACGCTTCCCTGAGCGAAGCCGCTGCGTCCGCCGCCCCGACCGTGGAGGGTGTCGTTCATATGCTTCACGAACTCCCGCAGGTCTGATCCCGGATGGATGACGGCGTACTGATACCGCTCCCCCTCTCCGGAGAACACGGCGCACCGCCCGCCGCAGGTATGGCTCACGGCGTCGCACAGCCGCCGGGTGCCGTCTCCCGCCAGATCGTGCCGCACCAGCAGCACCTCTCCGGCGTCCCGGTACTGCTCTGCCAGCAGCCGGAACAGCTCCTCCTCCAGTCCGGCGCACCGGGTCTTCAGGGAGAGGACCTCCCGGCCCTGCCGTTCCACAGCTGCGGAGGTGTCGCCGGGCTTCACCGACAACTGCTGTCCGATGGACCGGTTCTGCTGCCAGCTGCGGCACAGGTGGGCCATGGCCCGGCCGCCGCACACCAGCTCCAGCCGCACCCCCTCTCGGAGCTTCTGGCAGGAGAGAAATTTCACCAGCCCCACCTGTCCGCTGCCGGAGACATGGGTGCCGCAGCAGGCGCACAGATCGGCCCCCGGAAACTCCGTCAGCCGCACCGCCCCCGTCAGGGCCTTTTTGCTGCGGTAGGGGAGGGCCTCCCGCTCCGCCGGGGAGGGGAACGTCACCCGGCAGGGATGATCCTCCCAGATGTATCGGTTGGCCTGCCGCTCCACCTCCAGAACCTGCTCCCAGCGGATGTCGGCGTTATAGTCGATGGTCACGACATCGGTCCCCATGTGGAAGCCCACATTGTCGCAGTGGAAGGCGGAGCACAGCATCCCACTGACAATATGCTCCCCGGAGTGCTGCTGCATATGGTCAAAACGCCGCTGCCAGTCAATGGCGCCGTGGACGGTGCTGCCCACCGCCAGCGGCCCGGCGCAGGTGTGGCAGACGACCCCGTCCCGCTCCTGCACGTCCGTGACCGCCACGCCGCCCAGGACGCCGTGGTCGGCGGGCTGCCCGCCCCCCTCCGGATAGAAGGCGGTGCGGTCCAGCACCACCAGATACCGGCCCTGCTCCTCCCGGCACGACAGCACCGCAGCGTCGAACTCCCGGAGATAGGCGTCCTCATAATAGAGCTTTGTGGTTTCCATAGGCGTCTCCTTTGCGTTTTTCCCCATTATGCCACAAACGCCGCCCCATTGCAACGCCGCCTATTCCGCCAGCGCCGCCAGCTCCTCCGCCGTCAGCCCCGGCTGCAGCGCCAGCGAGATGCCGTAGCCCAGCAGCCGCCCCAGTTGTCGGACCTGCCGGTCGATGTCTCTGGGGGTCACATACAGCCCCTGCGGTGCCGCTTCGGTGCCGCTGCCCAGCGCCGCCCCGTCGATGACCGTAGGCACTCCCACGGCGATGACCGGCACCCCCACTGTCTCTCGATCCACGGCGGTGCGGTGGCTGCCCACCCCGGAGCCGGGGATCAGCCCCGTATCCGACAGCTGGACGGTACGGCACAGCCGCCGGGGACTGCGGGCCGCCAGCGCATCCACGGCGACGACGGCTGCCGGGCGCACCGCTCCCGCTGCCGCCCGGATCAGCTCACAGGTCTCCATCCCCGTCCGGCCCAGCACCTCCGTACACAGGGCGGAGAGCTCCCCCATTCCCCGGAAGGGCTCATGCCCGCTGCGGACCAGATGCCGGGTCACCAGCAGGTGATCCACCGCCGTGGGGCCGATGGCATCACAGGTCATGTCCCGGTTACCGATGCCCGCCGTCAGCACCGGCCCACGGGGCAGGAGCTCCGCCAGCAGGGAGGCAAGACACGCCGCCTGCTGCGAAAAGGGCTGGCTCTCCAGCTCCATGGTGACATAGCGTCCCACGGGCTTTCCCAGCGCTCTGGCTCCCGTCTCGTCCAGGATCCGCACCTCCGTCACGGAGACGCCCTGCCGCCGCTCCGTCCGGGTGACCACCCCGGAGAGTCCTCCCGCTGCGGGGCCGCCTGCCTGTAAATTTTCCGCTGCCTCCAGCGCCAAGTCCGTCCGGATCTGCGTCATACTTGTGTTTCCCCCTCCCATTGTGCCACAAAATGTGGTAGATTACGGGTAGTTTCCCGCAAAAAATAGGGAATATGCAAAAAAGAATGGCAAAAATTCAAAAAGTGCTTGCAATTTTCAGATAAAGATGTTAAAATATCATCCTGCGTGGATGTTTCATTCCAACGTAACTACTTTATCGTCGGGGAGGTGTTTGGTTTGCCGAATATCAAGTCTGCTAAGAAGCGTGTGCTGGTGTCCGAGGCTCGTAATGCCCGCAACAAGGCCAATCGCTCTGCACTGAAGACCGCTATCAAGAAGTTCGAGGCTGCTGCCGTGGAAGGCAATCGCACCGAGGCCGAGGGCGCTTACAAGGTCGCAGTGAAGTCCATTGACAAGGCTGCTGCCAAGGGTCTGCTGCACAAGAACAACGCTGCTCACAAGAAGAGTGCGCTGACGCTGAAACTCAACCAGATTGGCTGATCCAAACCAAAGGACACCTGCCGGGTGTCCTTTTTTTTGCCCGGCCGTCGGAAAGTGCGGCCAACAGGGGAAAAGACAAAACAGAGCGTAATTTTTCAAAGAAAAATTACGCTCTGTTGTTGGTCAAGCGCCCTTTTGCGGCTTATTTGTAGTAGTCCGTGCCGTCCTCGATGACCATGGGCAGGCCGTTGTGGTACACCGGCAGGGTCTGGAACTTGAAGCGACTGGCCCTGTGCATCCGGTCGATCTTCTCCCGGACGGCCTCGTCCGGGCAGACGCCCCGGCGGATATACTCGTTGACGGCGTGATAGGAAAAGCCCAGATTGTCCTCGTCGGTGAGGCCCGTCAGACCGTCGGAGGGGGGCTTGATGAGGAACCGCTCCGGCAGGCCCAGCGCCCGGCCCAGAGCGATGACCTCCTCCGTGGTGTACATCCCCAGAGGGGAGAAGGCACCGGCGCTGTCGCCGTAGATGGTGCAGTAGCCCACCCAGTCCTCCGACAGGTTGGAGGTGTTGAGGACGATGCCGCCCTCCACCGACTGGGCCACGGCGTAGAGGGTAGCCATGCGGATGCGGGAGGGGAGATTCACCACCGTCTGGCGGCTGGGGGTCAGGCCCGCCTGCTCCAGCTGGGACAGTACCCCCGCCACGGCATCGTGGATGTTGCAGGTGCAGTGGGGGATCTGCAGATGCTCCACCAGCGCCTGAGAGTAGTCGATATCCGGCTGAATGCCGTCGGGCATCAGCACGCCATAGACGTGGTCCCGGCCATAGGCCGCCACCGCCATGGCCGCCACGGTGGAGCTGTCCTTGCCGCCGGAGATGCCGATGACGGCGGTCTTGCCGC
>OBHX01003856.1_pt1 | contig 10286 bp, 8 predicted proteins | sample 1519331 | NCBI WGS metagenome assembly OBHX01 (sample SAMEA2602897, study PRJEB22501) | metagenome
TATACTTGATTTGCTCGGAATAGGGGAGAACCTGCCATTTACAACCGCCGCATACGCCGTAGTGTTGGCAGAAAGGAACGGCACGTACGGGCGACAGCTCGTGGAATTTCACAGCTTCGGCTTCGGCGTATTTGTTCTTTTTGCGCTTGATCTGCAGGTCTACAACATCACCTGGCACTACATAAGGAACAAAAATCACCAGGTCGTTTACTTTTGCGATGGCTTTTCCTTCGGCAGCCACATCCGTTATTGTTACCTTCTCCAGCAGGGGAAGTTCTTTTCTCTTTCTTGCCACTTTTACACCAATCTAATAATTATGATGCAAAAGTAGGTATTTTTTTTGGAAAACTTTCGTGTCTATGAAAATATTCCAGATTGTAATGTCGAAATTGCATTTTAATAGAAAGTTTTTTCTCAAAAAGTTTTCTGGTTTGCGAAATATACTTAGATTTGCGAACAGAAAAAAATCATAATGTAACTTTAAACACAATATTATGGATAAAAAAAGAGTTTATACCTTTGGAAATGGTCAGGCAGAAGGAAAGGCCGACATGAAGAATTTGTTAGGTGGTAAAGGTGCCAATCTTGCCGAGATGAATTTAATTGGAATTCCCGTTCCTCCCGGATTTACAATAACTACAGAAGTTTGCACGGAGTATAATACGTTGGGACGTGATAAAGTGGTTGAGTTGCTGAAAGATGAAGTAGTAAAGGCCATTGCCCGTGTAGAAGAATTGATGAAATCTAAATTCGGTGATATCGAAAATCCATTGTTGGTTTCTGTACGTTCAGGTGCCCGTGCGTCTATGCCGGGTATGATGGATACTATTCTGAATCTGGGTCTGAATGACGAGGTGGTGGAAGGTATCATCCGCAAGACTGGTAATGCCCGTTTTGCATGGGACTCTTATCGTCGTTTTGTACAGATGTACGGTGACGTTGTTCTGGGCATGAAGCCGACGAACAAGGAAGATATCGATCCGTTCGAAGCAATCATTGAAGAAGTAAAAGAATCAAAAGGAGTAAAGCTTGATAACGAACTGGAAGTAGCAGACCTGCAAGAGCTTGTGAAGAAGTTCAAGGCCGCTGTGAAAGAACAGACCGGAAAAGATTTCCCGACTTGTGCTTACGAACAACTTTGGGGAGCTATCTGTGCCGTATTTGATTCATGGATGAACGAACGTGCTATCCTTTATCGTAAGATGGAAGGTATACCTGATGAATGGGGAACAGCTGTAAACGTACAGGCTATGGTATTCGGTAATATGGGTGACACTTCTGCAACAGGAGTTTGCTTCTCTCGTGATGCCGGTACAGGTGAAGACCTTTTCAACGGTGAATACCTGATCAACGCACAAGGTGAAGATGTGGTAGCCGGTATCCGTACTCCACAACAGATTACGAAGGTTGGTTCTCAGCGCTGGGCTGTACTGGCAGGTGTGACTGAAGACATTCGTGCTGCAAAATTCCCTTCAATGGAAGAAGCTATGCCGGAAATCTATAAGGAACTGGATGCATTGCAGACTAAATTGGAGAACCACTATAAAGATATGCAAGACATGGAATTCACCGTGCAGGAAGGTAAGTTATGGTTCCTGCAGACTCGTAACGGTAAACGTACCGGTGCGGCTATGGTGAAAATCGCAATGGACTTGCTCCGTCAGGGCATGATTGATGAAAAGACTGCTTTGATGCGTGTAGAACCTAACAAACTGGATGAACTTCTTCACCCGGTATTCGATAAATCTGCTTTGAAACAGGCGAAAGTGCTGACTCGCGGTCTTCCGGCTTCTCCGGGTGCTGCAACCGGTCAGATTGTATTCTTCGCTGATGATGCCGCCGAATGGCATGCTGCCGGAAAGAAAGTGGTAATGGTACGTATCGAGACTTCTCCGGAAGACTTGGCCGGTATGGCAGTTGCCGAAGGTATCCTGACAGCTCGTGGTGGTATGACTTCTCATGCTGCTGTGGTAGCTCGTGGTATGGGTAAATGTTGTGTATCCGGTGCAGGAGCATTGAATATCGACTATAAGACTCGTACAGTAGAAATTGACGGCATTGTTTTGAAAGAAGGCGATTATATTTCTTTGAACGGTAGTACAGGCGAAGTATATAATGGTAAGGTAGAAACTCAGGCTGCCGAACTTTCCGGAGACTTTGCCGATTTGATGAAACTCTCGGATAAATATACCCGTCTGCAAGTACGTACCAATGCGGATACTCCTCACGATGCAGAAGTAGCACGCAACTTTGGTGCAGTAGGTATCGGTCTTTGCCGTACGGAACATATGTTCTTCGAAGGTGAAAAGATCAAGGCGATGCGTGAAATGATTCTGGCAGAAAATGCAGAAGGACGTCGTAAAGCACTCGCTAAGATTCTTCCGTATCAGCAAGCCGACTTTAAGGGTATCTTTAAAGCAATGGTCGGTTGTCCGGTGACTGTTCGTCTGCTCGATCCTCCTTTGCATGAGTTTGTTCCTCATGATACGAAGGGACAGCAGGAAATGGCTGATACGATGGGTGTAAGCCTGCAATATATCCAGCAACGTGTAGAATCGCTGTGTGAACACAATCCGATGTTGGGTCACCGCGGTTGCCGTTTGGGAAATACATATCCTGAAATAACTCAGATGCAGACACGTGCTATCTTGGGTGCTGCTCTTGAACTGAAGAAAGAAGGAGTAGAGACACATCCTGAAATCATGGTTCCGTTGACCGGTATTTTATATGAATTCAAGGAACAAGAGAAGGTGATTCGTGAAGAGGCTGCCAAGTTGTTTGAAGAAGTGGGCGACAGCATTGATTTCAAAGTAGGTACTATGATTGAAATTCCTCGTGCAGCTCTGACTGCTGACCGTATTGCTTCATCTGCTGAATTCTTCTCATTCGGAACGAATGACTTGACTCAGATGACCTTCGGATATTCTCGTGACGATATCGCTTCCTTCCTTCCGGTTTATCTGGAAAAGAAGATTCTGAAAGTAGACCCGTTCCAGGTGCTCGATCAGAATGGTGTAGGTCAGTTGGTACGTATGGCTACAGAAAAGGGCCGTGCTATCCGTCCGGATTTGAAATGCGGTATCTGTGGCGAACATGGTGGTGAACCGTCTTCAGTGAAGTTCTGCCATAGAGTAGGTTTGAATTACGTTAGTTGCTCTCCGTTCCGGGTACCTATCGCAAGATTAGCAGCGGCGCAGGCAGCAATTGAAGGATAGAAAGATAAACTGGTTAGAAAGTTAACTTTCTGATAATTGGGCTGTAATCGTCTCGTGAGAGAATGATTACAGCCTTTTTTGTTGGATGATGTTATTTTTAATTGTATTTGTTCAGCCCTGATAATCAGCCATTAATAATGATTTGTTTGGTGATTATTATAAAAAACTAACTAAATATTTGTTTAAGATGAAGAAGTAGCTTAATTTTGCCCCCGAAAACAAAACATGTTTTTATTTTATAACTTAAAAAGAAAGAAGATGAAAAAGGGTTTATTATTGGTAGTTGTAATGTTAGCAACTATCGCTGTAAAAGCACAGGACATTTACGTAGGCGGATCATTGAACGTATGGCGTAACAGCACAGGCAACACTACTTCTTTTAAAGTTGCTCCGGAAATCGGCTACAATTTTAATGAAACATGGGCATTGGGTGCTGAACTGAACTATTCACACGAATATGTGAAACAAGTGACTGCAAATTCAGTTACTGTTGCTCCGTACATCCGTTGGTCTTACTATCAGAATGATGCTGTACGTCTGTTCCTGGACGGAACTGCTGCTATTGGTTTCGTGAAAATCAAAGATGGTGATACCACTAAAGCAGGTCAGATCGGTTTGAGACCGGGTATCGCTGTTAAACTGAACGATCATTTCTCTTTTATCGCCAAGTATGGTTTCTTGGGATATCGTAAGAATGTGAACACTTCCGGAGATTCTTTCGGTCTGATGTTGACTAGCGAAGATTTGTCTATTGGTTTCCACTACAATTTCTAATCGGGTAGTAGATAATAAAAAATAGGAAAGGGGATTCTCTGAAATAGGGAATTCCCTTTCTTTGTGTGTAATCTCTATATTTTACACGTTTGTTAACGAAAAAGTTGTTTGATATATATATCAATCATATATTTGCATTGTTAATTAAACAGATGATTTAACTATAGTATTAATTAAAACTTTAGAATTATGAAAAAGAGTGCTTTATTTATTTTATTTGCGCTGATTTCAGTTGCTGGCTTTTCACAGATTACAGGTTGGAATGCTAAGGTAGGAATGAACATTAGTAATTATACAGGTGATGCTGATTTGAATGCAAAGATTGGCTTTAAACTTGGAGGTGGTTTTGAATATGCTTTTGATAATACTTGGTCATTACAGCCATCATTGTTTTTGTCGACTAAAGGAGCAAAAAAGGATGGTAATAGCATAAATGCAATGTATTTGGAATTACCAGTTATGGCTGCTGCTCGTTTTAATGTTGCGGATAATACAAATATTGTGGTTAATGCTGGTCCTTATTTGGCATGTGGTATTGCTGGTAAAACCAAAATTGATTTGGGGAATGATACGGAACGTAAGTATGATACATTTGGTGATGATGCTTTAAAACGTTTTGATGCCGGTCTTGGTGTTGGAGTAGCTTTGGAATTAGGTAAGGTTATTGTAGGATTGGATGGTCAATTTGGTTTAGTAGATGTAGAAAAAATAGGTAATCCTAAAAATACAAACTTTTCTATTGTATTAGGATATAAATTCTGATAAGAAAATTACTAAAAAGTAAACCGCTGTAAAAGATTACTTACAGCGGTTTCTTTATTTATGATTGTATATAATATTCGAATCGATATTTCTTAGTCCGCCAATTTCTTTAACTTTTTGAAATGCTCGATCACAGCCAGATAATTCTGATCCAGACAGGCATCAAATTTATTCCAGAGATCCCCCAGTACAACAGCCCCTCCAAATCCGAAATCTTTTATTTCTAGTAGATTATCTTCATTAATACCTCCAAGTGCCATTACTTTTGAGTCAATGATCTTAGCTTTCTGTGCCTCACGAAGTTCTTCTGCCGTATAAGTAGAATAGTAATTAACCTTCGAAATACTATCGTAAATGGGACTCATGAAAACGTAATCATAGAAATGCTTTCTGTTCTTCACCTCTTCTACGGAATGGCAGGAACAACTGACGTGTCCGGCATAATCATGCGGCTCGCTCGGGTTGCGTGCATTCAGGTGGATACCCATCAGATTGAACTCTTCTTTCAGATAAAAATGTTCGTGTGTCACAATGCGGCGATGATATTTTTCCGGAATCAGCGTCAGTAATCGTTCGGAATACATGGCCGGTGTCTCAGGTTTTCTGAGATGTAGAATATCCAGTCCCTCCTCGAAAAGAGCGGTAATAATCTTATCTTCTTCAACGAAGAACGTGGGCGTGGTAACTACAATTAGTTTCATTTCCTTTGTAAAGTTGTAAAGTTTAGCAAAGTTACTAATTAACTATTTCAGAAACCAACGTTTATAGTGAAAATTTGTTAGATTGCAATGTACGCAAGTCAATAGTCCATAGTTTACCCGATAATACTTCGCCAAAACCACAGATAATTTTCAGCACTTCCGTTGCTTCGATGCTTCCTGTTACCGCAGGAGTAATGCCCATTACACCTTTGGGAGGCGGGGGCATTCGTCTCATTTCTTCTTCATCCGGATATAAGTCCCGATAACTTTTTTTCTCTTCTCCGTAATGGAAAACGGATACCTGACCTTCAAAGCCGCAGATTGCTCCATAGACATACACTTTCCCCATTTCCGCACAGATGTCATTGATAAGATAACGGGTAGAGAAATTGTCGCAGCCATCTACTACTATATCATACTGACTGATAATTTCCTGTGCGTTTTCCTCTGTCAAACGGGTTGGATAAGTCCGGATAGTTATCTCGCTGTTAAGTGCGGAAAGTCGTTCGGCGGCACATATTGCCTTGGGTTTACCTAATTCTTTCTCCGAATAGAGCACTTGCCGTTGCAGATTACTGATACTGACTACATCGTCGTCTACCAATCCAATGCAGCCTACTCCTGCTCCGGTCAGATAGAGGGCTATGGGAGAGCCTAGCCCTCCCACGCCTACAATAAGAACCTTTGCTTGCTTCAGTTTCTGCTGACCGTCTTCTCCGATTTCGGGAAGGAGCATTTGCCTGTCGTACCGCATCGTTTTATCTTTTAAAGTCAAAAGACTGGTCCCAATCCTTCCAGACCGGTTCACGTCCTAATTTCCTCAGGTCGCGTTCCACTTCTACCGCTTTCCGTTCGTCACTCACGTGGAACTGCTCCAGCGTTTGCGGGTAGCTGTAATATCCGCCCGGTTCTGTTTTGCTTTCGGCACTCATGGTTGTCACGCCCAGTGTTGCCATGTGATTTCGTATCTTGGCGCTTTCACGGGTAGAATAGGAGATGTCTACATCGTGGTCGAAGATTCGCATGGCGAAAGTAAGCTGTGCAAGTTCCCGGTCGTTCATGATAACGTTGGGTTGGAAGCCATCGTTTTCGGATGGACGCATACGGGGGAAATTGACGCTGTATTTGGTCTTCCAGTAGTGCTTCTGTAGGTAGCGGAGGTGGTAAGCCATCATTGTCACATCCGTCCGCCATTCCTCCAGACCGATCAGGACACCCATGCCGATCTTATGGACACCGGCCTGTCCCATACGGTCGAAACCATTGACACGCCATTCGAATTTGGACTTCATGCCTCGCGGGTGATACTTTTTATAGTTCGCCTTATGGTAAGTTTCCTGAAAGCAGATGACTCCGTTCAGCCCGTGATGGGTGAGTTCTTTGTATTCTTCCGCTTTGAGGGGCATCACTTCAATCTGAAGGTTGCTGAAATAAGGTTTTGCCAGGTCGAGAGCACGGGCAATGTAAGGTACACCTGCTGCTGCCGGATTTTCACCCGTCACGAGTAAAAGATTCTCAAAAGGAGCCAGCCGTTTGATTGCTTTGTATTCGTTGACGATTTCCTCCTCTGTCAGAATCGTTCTTTTCATCGGATTGCTGATATGGAAACCGCAATAGACGCAGGAGTTGGTGCATGAATTGGTGATATAGAGCGGCACAAACATAGAGATTGTTTTGCCGAACCGTTCCATCGTATATTTCTGGCTGAGGCGGGCCATCACTTCCAGATAGGGAGTGGCGGCAGGTGAGATCAATGCCATAAAATCGTTGACATCCAGATGCTCTTTTTTACCCAATGCACGGCGTACGTCGGCATCTGTTTTGGAATAGATGGCTTTTGTCGTCTCTTCCCAGGATATTTTTTCTAATTCGTCTGAGAACATTTTAATTAATTGAAAGTTGAAAATTAAAAAGAAATGAGGTTGTGACTTGGTTTGGGGATATTCACAACTCATTATTTATCACTCTTGGCATTTTTCTTCAGATCACGGGATAATCTCATGGCGCAGAAATTTGGTCCGCACATCGTGCAGTATTCTCCGTCAATGTGATGTCCCGCGCGGAAATATCCCTGTGCCCGTTCCGGATCGAGAGACAAGTCGAACTGATCTTTCCAGCGGAACTCGTAACGGGCTTTGCTCAAGGCATTGTCGCGTACCTGTGCTCCCGGATGCCCTTTGGCAAGGTCGGCAGCATGAGCGGCAATCTTATAAGTGATAACCCCTACACGTACGTCTTCTTTATCCGGCAGGGCAAGATGCTCTTTCGGAGTGACATAACAAAGCATAGCTGTACCTAACCAGCCGATTTGAGCAGCTCCGATGGCAGAGGTAATGTGATCGTAGCCAGGAGCGATATCCGTCACTAAAGGGCCGAGTGTATAAAATGGCGCATCATGGCATTTCTCGATCTGACGTTCCATGTTCTCCTTGATTTTATGCATCGGTACGTGTCCCGGACCTTCGATAAATGCCTGCACGTTCTTTTCCCATGCACGAAGTACCAGTTCTCCCATCGTGTCCAGTTCTGCAAACTGTGCTTCGTCGTTGGCATCATGGATAGAGCCCGGACGCAGTCCGTCTCCCAATGATACGGCAACGTCGTATTGAGCCAGAATATCACAGATATCGTCAAAGTGTTCATACAGGAAACTTTCCTGATCGTGCACCAGACACCATTTACTCATGATGCTTCCTCCACGGCTGACAATGCCGCACAGACGTTTATCGGCAAGATGAACATTATGACGGCGGATACCTGCATGAATCGTAAAATAATCTACTCCCTGTTCGCATTGTTCGATCAGTGTGTCCCGATAGATTTCCCAGTTAAGGTCTTCCACTACGCCATTCACTTTCTCAAGTGCCTGATAGATAGGCACAGTGCCTACCGGTACAGGGCAGTTGCGGATGATCCATTCACGTGTCTCATGAATATTTTCTCCTGTTGAAAGGTCCATCAGCGTATCACCTCCCCATTTGCAGCTCCATAAAGCTTTTTCCACTTCCTCGTCAATGCTGGAAGTGGTGGCAGAGTTTCCGATATTCGTATTGATTTTCACTAGGAAGTTACGGCCGATAATCATCGGTTCGGCTTCCGGATGATTGATGTTGGCAGGCAGCACTGCATGTCCTTCTGCTATTTCTTTACGGACAAATTCGGGAGTAATGTGAGTCTCGATTCCCAGTTCCTCACAGTTCATATTTTCGCGGATCGCCACATATTCCATTTCCGGAGTGATGATTCCTCGTTTGGCGTATGCCATCTGAGTGATGGCTTCTCCCTTTTTGGCACGATAGGGAAGGGCAATGTGTTCAAAGCGGAGATGATCCAGACTTTTGTCATCACGTCTCATTTGTCCGTATTCCGAAGTGATTTCGGGGAGTTGCTCTACGTCACCGCGTCCCACAATCCATTCTTCACGTAAGCGGGGAAGTCCTTTCTTAAGATCAATGCTCATTGACGGGTCACTGAACGGACCGCTGGTGTCATATACATATACTTCCGGATTCGGAGTAGCTATCTTTTCTTCTCCTTCGAAGCTGACACTGGGCACTTGTTCAACTTTCCGCATGGCTACACGGATGTTCGGATAGAGTTTACCCGGCAGATACACTTTCTGAGAACGGGGGAATTTTATTTTTTGTTCCATAGAATTTTATTATCATATCATTAAGAATAGTGAAACAAACACTACTCCCTACTTATTACCTATTACTTATCACCTATTACTTATTCCAAAAATGCAGTTAAAGGTGAACTTGCTTCTGCTATAAAGTTATCAGCCTGCAGACCCAGTCCTGCTTCGTATGCCCGTCTTCCGGCTTCGGTGGCGGCTTTGAAGGCCAACGCCATTTCTACCGGATTGCCTGCTACGGCGATAGCGGTATTTACCAGTACGGCAGAAGCACCCAGTTCCATTGCTTCGGCAGCGTGGCTCGGTGCACCGATTCCGGCATCTACGACAACGGGGATACCGGCCTGTTCGATAATAATCTGCAGGAATTCTTTGGTTTGCAGTCCTTTGTTAGTTCCGATGGGAGCACCCAGCGGCATTACGGTAGCGGCACCGGCTTCTTCCAGTCGTTTGCAGAGCACAGGGTCGGCCTGGCAATAGGGTAATACGATAAAGCCCAGTTTAACAAGCTGTTCTGTAGCCTTTAGGGTTTCGATAGAGTCGGGGAGCAGATAGCGCGGATCCGGATGGATTTCCAGTTTCAGCCAGTTGGTACCAAAAGCTTCACGTGCCATCTGTGCGGCGAAAACAGCTTCTTCCGCATCGCGTACTCCCGATGTGTTGGGTAGCAACTGGATATTCGGATGAATAATATGTTTCAGCATGTCGTCTTCTTTGTCATCCATGTCGATGCGCTTCATGGCTACGGTTACCATTTCAGTGCCCGATGCCAGAATGGCTTGTTCCATTACTTCATTGGAATTGAATTTTCCTGTACCCAGAAAAAGGCGGGAGTCGAACTCACGGCCTGCAATTACTAACTTTTCCACTTTTCAATAAGTTTATTTGATTATACGTTTCATGTTCAAAATCTTTCGTGTTTCCGCTGCCGGATCCTCCGCCCGAAGAATCGTTCCTGAAAGCGCGATTCCGTTCACTCCGGTTTCGAGTATGGCGGGGGTTTGCTTCCACTGGGTTGCTGCTGTCGCTGCTTTCCCGAGGTTTATATTTGATTCCTTCTTTTTTGTTTTAATAAAAGAGTGAACATTTCCACACCCTACCCGACTCATGCATTTTTTTTTTATGTGTAATCGCGCAGGAGTCATAAGCCGAGTAGTAGCGCTGCCTCTCGTGCTGAGTAGGACTACATCTACTGTT
>OBHX01003868.1_pt1 | contig 10258 bp, 6 predicted proteins | sample 1519331 | NCBI WGS metagenome assembly OBHX01 (sample SAMEA2602897, study PRJEB22501) | metagenome
CATACCGTTATATTAGGCGGACATGTTGCTCCTTACTTTACAGATGAAGATCTCTCTAAAATCCGTCATTACGTGGCTGAGCGTTCTACCTTTGATAATGACACCAGTTACATCATTCCCGGCAAATGTCCTGGTGATACAGTAGCGATCGGAGCTGCTCTGCCATTTATCAAAGAATTTATCGACGGCATTTATCTTATATAACCTTAGATTCATTTATAAAATACAGAGAAGTTACCACCTGATTTTACAACTGGTAACTTCTCTTTTTTATCGCTATGCGTTCGTAAGGAAGTGGCAGGTCATGCAGATATTATTTTCAGAATATTTTGTCTTTTTATTATTTTTCACTTTTTTTTCAGATTACCTATTGACATTTTCACTTTCGTGCGATATTATAATATCAACAAAAGAAAAGGAGGACGGACCACCAATCAGTTAAATCTTTATTTAAAATCTAAAGAAAGAGGTACAGTCCAATGCAGAGGACAATCTAAACTGAAAAGAGTCTAATAAAGAAAAAGGAGGACAAACCACCAGGAACGTAAATTTAACATCATTAAAAAAATGATAAAAAACAAATCGAAGAAAGAAAGAGGTATAGTCCATTGGATGAAATATCATAAAAATCCATCGTATTTAAAAAATTATTAAGTACGGTGGATTTTTTATGCTTCTGTTTATTTTTATTTCTAACTAATGTACTCGGTTACCTGATCATCTCGACCTCCTGAAATGCCTTGATAAATTGTTTCTTTCCGTAATTTGGAAATTCTACTTCTACCATCATATCGTCTTCCGATGTCACAATACCGGTTCCATATTTGGGATGTATCGCTTTTTGTTCCTGAACATTTTCTGTTTTCTCGGATTCCGTTTTTTGTTCCTGAACATTTTCTGCTTTCTGTGCTTCTGCTTTTCGGATTTCTTCTTTTGCCCTTCTCGTTAGTTCTTTAAGATTTGTCCGCTTTTCTTCATCACTGCGTATTTCTTTCCACTCAAGTAATTCCTCCGGGATCATTTTCAGATAATTACTGTAACTGCCCAATACCCCCGGTTCTCCCGGATTCGTGTAATAAGAAAGTTCCAGGTGATTTCTTGCACGCGTGATCCCTACAAAGAATAATCTCCGTTCTTCCTCTTCCTGATCAAAGCTACTGCATCTGATCGGCAGCAGTCCCGGATTTACTCCGATAATGAATACCGTATCAAATTCCAGCCCCTTCGATGCATGTAATGTCATGAGTTTTACTCTGCCGCCTGCTTCTTCCTTCTCAGCAGACTCTTGCGTATCCTCTGGACTTTCTATTGTTCCGAGTGCCACTCCATTTAGGAATTCCCGGATTCCGTCTGACATATTCAGCTTCTTTTCCCTGCTATATGTACAGATCTGATTCAGAAAATCCAATACCTGCTTTGCATCTTGCTGATAATCTGCAGAGGTAGGGTGCAGTGCTTCTTTCAATCCAAGCGAATCAAATATATCTTCTCCTGACAATACTTCTTTCTCTGTATAAAACAGCATCATATTCTTATATATATCAGATTTCTCTGTCTTGTGATTCTTTATAATGTCTTCTGCTTTCTTTTTTGTGCATTTGTCTCCGAACCTTTTATCCATCAATACCTGCATTCCCGCCTGTATATCGTCCGGATGCGTCACAAATCTTAAGACATACATAAGCCAGTTCAATACAGGAATATCTTTCCACGACTTTTTCACCGATACTTCATATGGAATATTCTGTTCTGCAAACATCTTTTCCAGGATTTCTGCCTGTTTTTGCAGCCTGTAAAATACTGCAATATCCCTGTATTCCTTCCCTTCCTGATGAAGTGTCCAGATCTTGTCTGCCAGATACATTGCTTCCTGAAACGGATCATAATGATTCCTTATCTGAATCTTCTCCCCGCATTCATTACTGCCTTGAATCTTTCCGCCAAATTGAAGGAAACGGTTTGCCGCCTCCAGAATGGATGCATTCGATCGGTAATTAACCGGAAGTGAAAGTTCTTTTGCCTGAAACCTGTTCTTTAACAGGAAAAACATATTCTGAGTTGTCCCGCGGAAACTATAGATCACCTGATTTGGATCTCCTACTGCAAAGATTTTCGTCTCCGGTCCTTTTAATGCTTCCAGAAATTCCAGCTGTGACCGGTCACTGTCCTGTACTTCATCCACAATAATCCATTCTGGACGAGAATTTTTCCCCATTTTCAGAAGTCTTGTCCCCTCTTCCAGCAGATCGGAAAAGCTCATTTTATTCTCTTTCTTCTTTTCCTTCTGTAAAAGAGGATATAACCGAAACAGTTCATCCTTATAGCGGCTGGTTACTTTTCCGGCCTTATAATTTGGATATTCCTGCTCCAGTCTTTTTTTCAAACGGTTTTTATACTTTACTTTCAGACTATATTCTGCAATCAGACAAAGCGCCAGTTCCTGTTCCTCGTCCGGATCTATAATTTCAAACTCCGAAGTCCATTCTTCCGGTGCCATGCTGCTATTTTCCACTGTATGAGCTATTTCTCCATTCTCTGCTTTTGCCTGTAACAGTGTATTTTTCAGCATCCGCATGGCAACACTGTGGAATGTTCCAAAAAACTGCACCTGTTCTTCCGTAAGTCCCGGTTCTTTTTTCTTCAGACGTTCAATAATCTCTCCTGCTGCCTTATTCGTAAATGTCAGCACCACCATCTTCTCAAGCGGAATCTTCTTTTCATAATGCAAATATAAAATTTTCGCGATCAGTACGGTCGTCTTCCCACTTCCTACATTGGCATTTACAATACATGCATCATTTTCATCTGTCACTGCTTCCATCTGATAGGAATTCAACCAATTCCATTCTTCCTTAAAATCCATTCCTGTCACCTAAAATTTATCTTCGTATCGTCGTTTTAACTTGCCTTCTGTCTTTTTCTTTCGCTCCATGTCCTCTTCTGTACGGACAACAATCTCCATATCCTGTGGACATACTGCGTGAAATTTTAATATGTTTTTGATACTTTTCGCATTTTCCGGTATCTTCAGCCAGTCCTCATAAAAGTAACTGTCCACGATCAATATCAGATTATGCTTCTCTATTTCTACTCGTTTTGCGGTCTTCAGAAATGCGCCGCCACTCTCTCCATTCTTAATCACTGTCTCACAGAATTCGTTCCATTTCTCCGGAAGTTTAAAGAATGAATACTGTTTACGGACACCCGGACGCTCTTCTTCTACCTGCTTTTTTACATATTCCGGTGCTTCCAGCCTTTCCTTCAGGCTTCTAAGTCCCCATAACACCATCTTCTTACTTAATGTATAGTCTCCCACACAGGCCGGACAGCCATCCTCACAGGAACATCCCTTCACCATCTGAATCGCATGGTCGATCACCTCTGGGATCAATTCATAGATTTTCTCTGAATATCCAAGACCACCTTCATACTTATCATAAATGAATAATGACACCACTTCGTGTCCTTCTGATTCTCCGCTGCCAGAATCCACATATCCCTGCACGGTCGCATTATTAGACATTCCTGTATTGATATCATCACGTTCCGTCATCGTCACCATCATCGCCGCGTTCTTTATCGCATTTTGCAGGCCTTCGAAGTGATTATTCAATACAAGTTCTCCTGCCCCATTCGGTAACAGCAGACTTCTGTATACGCGCACCACATCCTCCGGAATATCAATCCATGTACTTTCTGTATCATAATCTTTCTGAAGCGGCTGTGTCAGTGATACATACCCAAGATTCTGATGATTATGAAATTGTAATTTCTTGAACATCGAGATCACTTCGTCTACATTAATATCTCCGAAATGTATCTTCGTTCTTTCCACTGTTTTTTCCTGAAAAGTCTGAAGGATCCGGATGTCTTCGGTTCCTGCCGGGACTGTATAATAATTTCCTTCAAACGACTTCGCTGTTGCTGTCCTGCTTACCAGATCCAGTTTCAGAACCTCATACAATGCACCGTCATGCATATAGACTGCTCCCGGATGTAATTCATGATAGGCCTGCGACTCATCCATCTCTGTAATCTCACGATTCTCATTATCCAGAATTAATTTGAATCTCGTCTTATCCATATTTCTCAGACTGTAATCCCCTGCGGGAAATGCAGGACCCGACCAGGCAAATCTCCCGGCCATACTTTTTACTTCTTCTGCTTTCATCAGAACAGGAATGATCTCACCAAGACTCGGAAACAATGCTGCATCATCCAGACTCAGTGGAAGTTCTGCCGCTGCCGCACGGATATGTGCCAATTCAATCAGCAGATTATCCGGGTCTACGATCGCATTTTCACTTTTTCCTTCAAAAAGCCACCCCGGTTCCACTGCAATGTACTGGTCAAATGGCTGATTTTCAAGAATCAGGTAATTCACACAGGTCTGTCCGTTTCTCCCTGCACGGCCACTCTGCTGCCAGAATGATGCCCGCGTCCCAGGATATCCGACGATCACCGTCGTATCCAGGCTTCCGATATCAATTCCAAGTTCCAGTGCATTAGTCGACACCAGTCCGTTCAGTTCCCCGGACATCATCTTCCGCTCAATTTCTTTTCGTTCCAGAGGTGTGTACCCGCCTCTGTATCCGGCAATTTTTCTGCTATCTGCCTGACTTAAGAAACCTGCCGCATCCAACTTGTCTCTTGCCTCTTTCAAAATAACTTCTACCGTTCGTCTGGATTTTCCAAATGCAATAAAATGCCTCTGCTCTTTTACCAGATCCGGAAGCATATCTGCCGCGACCGTAGACGCCGCATACCTTCCATAAACCTTGTCGTTATGCCCTTTGATCTCCGGCGGCTGGATAATTCTATATTCCCTGACCGGTGATGGAGATCCATCCTTCTCAATCAGAGAAAATGCAGTGCCACATACTTTTTTTGCAAGTTCTACCGGATTGGCGATTGTCGCGGAACTGCATAAAAACTGAGGGCTTGAATGATAATACTGGCATATTCTGTACATCCGCCTGAAAATATTCGCAAGATGGGCACCAAATGCGCCCCTGTAACTGTGTAATTCATCGATCACAATATATCTCAGATTTGCAAAGATAAAGTCAAACCCATACTTACTGTGATTCGGAAGAAATGCAGAGTTCAACATTTCCGGATTCGTTAATATAATATTCGCACTCTTTCTGATGCGGCTGCGCTCTGCGGGCATCGTATCTCCGTCATAGACTCCTGCCTGAATCTTCCCTTCTCCGAAATATTCCAGTACCGGCTGCAATGAACGGTACTGATCACTCGCCAGCGCTTTCGTCGGATAGACGAAAATCGCCCTTGTGAGTGGATCTTCCAATATCTTCTGCAGGACAGGAAGAAGAAATGCCAGCGTTTTTCCGCTGGCAGTCGATGTCGTGATCACTGTATTCTCTCCCCGTCCGGCCTTTTCAAACATTTCCGTCTGATGCGTATAAAGAGCATTAATCCCCTGTTTTCTGAGATATTCCTTTATTTCATCATTCATAGTATCCGGAAATTCTGCATAAGAAGCCTTCCTCTCCGGCACAATGCGCATATATGCCGTCATATCTTCGATTGACATCTTTTCATCCTTCTTCATTCTTACTCCTCGTATTCAAACTTACGAATCTCACAATTCTTGATACCGAACCTTGCAAATTCATCATTCGTCATATCACAAAAATAAGACTGTATCGCTCTTGAGATCCCGTTATGTGCAACCAGAAGATATGTCTTCTGATCTGATTCTTTCTTAATATCATCGAGCAGATCATAGATTCGGTGGCAAAGCTTCAGCATCGATTCGCCGCCTTCATAAGAATTAATAAAATTAGCCTTAGCCTTCTGGAATTCCTCTCCATTTCTCGGCGTACCTTCGTATTTTCCAAAGTTTTGTTCTTTTAGGCGCATTTCTTCACGCATCGGGATCCCGGTTACCTCGGATACATGTCTGGCGGTCTCCTTTGCCCTGATCAATGGTGAATACAATATCTCATCAATCTGAATTCCCTGCTCCAGAATTGCCTGCCCCAGTTCTTCTGCCTGCTGATGGCCAAGTTCTGTCAATTCAATATCCGTTGCTCCGCAAATCTTATTCTCTACATTCCAGACTGTCTGTCCGTGTCTTGCAAAATAAAAATGTCCCATTCTGTTCCCTTTCTACTCGCTTTCTCTGCACCGGACATTTACTCAGAAATATCCGGCAATTTATATTTCACATTCTATCATGAACAGATAAATCCTTCAAGCATTTATCCGAACATATGTTTTACTTATCTGTCACCTATATAAGTTCTGCCAGGACCGGCAGTTTCTTTTTATAAATTCTTCCCGAAAATGCAATATGCGGCAGCTCATAAAATGCCACATTCTCCGGACAGACCGGGCGATACAATGGATCCGCTACAATGCCTTTTACATTCTTTAATCTCTGAAGTACCTGTTCCAGTTCTTCTTCTCCACGGACTGCAATATCTCCATCCGCAAGTAATCCTTTCTTCTCCCTTATCGGACAGATTACTCTTACAGATATCTGATATTCCGTCTCGATCGCTACTGCCAGAGATTCCATGATCACCGGTTCTCCGATTAATATAATCTGGTTTTCTGAACTTTTTTCCGATTTGTTTCCTGTCAGGCTGATGCGCCTTCCCTTTTCGAGATATGCTACCTGCTTTTTTTCTTCTATTGCATTCAAAAGACTCTTCATAAATCCCCGGATCGGTGTCCCGATCACATAAGGTGTCCCGAACCTCTCCTGTAATACTTTGGCCGCCCAAAGTCCCACAGAAGATACCACCAGATTAACCTCCGCTTCCGGTGCACGTCCGAGATCTTCCAGTGTATCTCCCATAGCCCAGGTCGACAATACCTTCCATCCCGTCTCTTCTACATTTCTTTTTAAAGCATCTACATGCTCCTGCGGCCCGAAATCTAAAGGTGTTACTCCCAGAAGATTCACACTTTTTGACGTCACTTCTTTCTTTCCTTTGATACGTTTTGCAATCTCTGCAAGAGCCAGACCGGCACCATATACATAATCATGCATTCCATTTGTCGGAATCGAAAATGCCGGGATTCCGAGATCTTGTTCCAGCATCCTGGCGATTGCCGGAAAATCCGTTCCATTCATATATGGGATCGGTGATCCTGCAAGTGCGATGAATTTCGGCTTTAATTCTTCTGCAGCCAGTTCAATATCACAGATCATCTTCTCATCATTCCCCATGACAGCATCGATCTCCGTCAGCCCTGAGATGTAGATCATACTGTCCTGCTCATACCATCTTATCTCATCATGTGTATTATAAGTGGAATTACAACCGGACGGATCATGCATCACTGTCATCCCGCCCAATTCATACAGGGCAGAGCAGACACCAGATACGTCAGCTGTGTAAATCGGTATAATTCTGTAACTCTGTCTCATATGCAGCTTTCGCACCCCCATCCTTTCCGAATGATCAGATCTTCTGGATCTTTTTCTTCCTGCCAGGCTTCTGTCATCAATTCTGCCGTTCTGCGGATTCCGTCAAATCCATACAGTCCTGCACCTTCCACTAGATTGACAAAATGCCTGGTTCCTGTAAACCACGCTGCTTTCTGCCCGATTGCCAGTACATCTGATTCGTTTCTTGGCTTCATACGCATCTCCGGACGAATCGTTGGTTCATATTCCAGTTCAGGATATTGTTCCTTTAGCCACTCAAATGTGTCTTTTTCTTCCGGATTAACCGCGTCCAGATAGATTCTGGTCACAGAAAAACCATGTGTCAGTAACAGCTTTGCCAGTTCCAGCGGTCTTGGATGAAAGGTGTGATCGATCATAATGGGTACATCTCCGACCACTTTTCTGGCTTGTTCTAAAGCAGATTCACACAGTGCAATCTCTCTTTTTGTAATTCTTTCCAGTGATTTCTCCATGTGCATATCTGTATCTTCTATACCCTCAACCTCTTCCACATTTTCTCCAACCGCCTGCTCCAACGTCTTCCACTGCCTGATAATCTCATCATAATCAAAGCTTCCCGGAAGATATAACGCTTTCTTCCTAAGTCGTTCTGCCTGACATTCCAGACCATATTTTCCAGGCGGATAGCACGCTATGAATATTTTACTGTCTGCAAGCTCTTGATAGGACTTCCATGAATTACACTCTGGCAATTCTTTTACTTCTATATGCTTCCATTTTAACAAACGCCTGATATCACTGGTCTCATCCAGCGCAAAATCACTGCCAAGAATCGTCACTGCTTTCGGATTTTCTTCTCTCACCTTAAGTCCGTCATATATTGCCTTTCGAAGTTTCTGATCCGGCGTCAGCCCGTGCTTTTGCATGATTGGATCCATATAACAGCGGACGAAGAAAATATCCGGGAATCTGGCTTCCAGTTCTTCATACACCCGTTCCAGATCACATCCCAGAAAATGATGCAGACACACGGTAAATAACAGTACTGCTTTCGGATGATCTTTTCGTTTTCTTAATACATCTGTAACGCCTTCGATCGTCACATCTTCCAGATTGCCGTTCAGAAGATCCTCTTCTTCCACGATCACAAAGGAAAATCTGTCTGCCGCATTCATCTCGGCTGCTGTCAGAACGACTCCCCGCATACAGTTATCTGCACAGACATAGATCTGTATGGATTCCGGAAGAAGCATTCCTGTATGGACAATATTCCAGTTTCCATGTGCCGGGGAATTGAATTCCAGTCCGGTTGATTCTCCGGCTTTCTTTAACATTTCAATCCCTCCCCAGGTCTTTTATCGGCAGTATACTTTTCATCGGCTTTTTCACAGGCTGATCCTTCTGGTCGTTTTGACAACTCATAGATTGCTTCCGCAAGTTTTCTGTATTCCTCAGCCATCTCACTGTCCGGAAAGCATTCCATAACCGTCTCTTTCTTTTCTTCTGCTTCTGTCACAAGTCCGCTGTGGGACAATGTTCCGACTACCTGTGTCTGAAAATCATCTGCCAGCTCATTTACCTTTTCTTCTTCTCTCGCTACATTCCTGCGATTCAGAATAATCCCACCAAGAGAAGCATATCCACGATTCTTAAAGTTCTCTACCGCCATCGCAATATTGGCTCCTGCATGGATCGCCATATTTTCTCCTGAAGTAATAATAAAAACTTTATCCGCATATCCTTTCCGCATCGGCATAGAAAATCCACCGCATACAACATCTCCGAGTACATCATAAAGTACAACATCCGGCTGATATACTTCATATGCTCCCGTCTCTTTTAATTTTTCCAATGCCGTGATAATTCCTCTTCCTGCACATCCAAGTCCCGGTGTCGGACCACCTGCCTCTACACAGATCACACCCTGATATCCGGTCCGCACCATATCTTCCAATTTCAGATCCTGCTTTTTCTCCCGGAAAAGATCCAGTACCGTCGGTACTGCTTCCCCGTGTCTTAATGCGATCGTTGAATCGGCTTTCGGATCGCAGCCGATCTGCATCACTTTCAGGCCTTTTTCTGCCAGTGCCACGGCACCGTTCGATACCGTCGTTGATTTACCGATCCCGCCTTTTCCATATACTGCAATCTTAATCATATTATTCTTGCTCTCCTGCTCTCATAAATAATATCCGAATGTTCTATTCTCCTGCTTTCGTAATAATATTCGAATATGCCGTCTTCGTGGATACCCCGCTCAGGCGCCCGATCTTACCGGATAATGTACTGATCATATCCTGCGGTGCATCGATCGCAATGCTGATGATGTTAATCCCTTTCTCCCGGTACGGAATTCCCATTCTTCCGATAATAAATTGCCCTGCCTCGTGAAGCAGATGATTCAACGTCTCGATCGCTTCCGGATTCTCCACAATAATCGAAATAACTGCCACTCTTGTATCCATAGATTTCCTCACTTTTTCATGCTTTATGTCTGCTTTGTCTTCCATGCTTAACAGATACGCGGCAGTAATTCCCCTCCCGGCTGCGGAAGTAATGCCTGCGTTCCAATCTCCGTCAACATCACAACTTTTCCAGGCTGTTCTTCGGTCACTTCACCGATAATTGCCGCATTTTCAGAATACGGACATGCTTTCAATGCATCCACGATTGTCTGTGCCTGTTCTTTCGGTGCCATGATCACAAGCCGTCCTTCGCACGCAAGATAGAGCGGCTCCAGGCCAAGCATTCCACATACGCCGCGTACCTCCGGTGCAACCGGAATCTTCGAAGCATCCAGACGGATTCCTACCTGACTCTGTCCTGCAATCTCATACAGCACAGTTCCGACTCCACCTCTGGTTGCATCAC
>OBHX01003870.1_pt1 | contig 10252 bp, 7 predicted proteins | sample 1519331 | NCBI WGS metagenome assembly OBHX01 (sample SAMEA2602897, study PRJEB22501) | metagenome
GGCGTCAAAACCGCTATGTCATTCCACTCATTCATACGACCATGGTTCCCCAAAAAAGCCCACTCGATGCATTCGTTTCCCCAACCGTACGGATTCAGCCCGCCCAGCGTCGTCTATGAACGACCCCGTAAAAACTCAAGGGACACCAATGCAATGTCATCGTCCAGCGCCGATTCGGTAAATCGGTCAAGCTCGCCCAAGACCTTGCCGCAAATGCCCGACACGCCCTCCCCCGAAACAGAAAGCAGAAGGTCGCGCAAGCGCTGCTCGCCAAAGAACGCTCCGGTGCGGTCGCGAGCCTCAATCGTTCCATCCGTATACATGAAGAGCATGTCGCCGGGGGCGAACGTAAACACGCCTGTCTCGTACACCATGCTCTCAAAGGCACCGATTACGCCCGATTGGCATCCAAGCAGCTCAACCTCTCCCCCACGGGCCTCGCCGCCACCCAGCGGCATCGACTCTGGCCTGATGACCATGGTCGGAGGATGGCCCGCCGAACAATACGTTGCGCGTCCGGCTTTAAGGTCAATCTTGGCGATAAAGGCCGTCACGAACGTCTCGACCCTCGAAAAGCCCATGAGCATGCTGTTAAGGGAGCGTGCCATGCGGGCCGGTCCAGCGCCCTCCCAGGCATATGCCGTCAGGGCCGTCTTGACGAGCGCGGACATCGATGCAGCCTCAATGCCTTTGCCAGACACATCGCCCAGAATCATGACGGCGCAGTCGTCGGGAAGACGGATGAGCGTATAGAAATCGCCGCCGACCAACGCCGAGTTCGTGGCCGACAGGTACACCGAATCGGTTGCGATACCCGGAACATCCCCCAGGGAATTTCTCATGCCAATCTGAAGGGTCTGAGCGATATGGCGCTCCTCGCGCTTTTGAGATTCGCCTTCGTAGATCAGTTCAAAGTCATGCGCCAAGTGCACCAAGTAGTCATATTCAAGGTCATCAATCGGCTCTTGGCTACCATCACGAAGCAGCAGCGCGCGCGTCGTCGGGCTCTTCGCAACAGAAGCAGGAACAATCGCGTCGTTACTGTGCTTGCCATCGCCCTCAGAGCGCGGGCGCCCCGCCTCGATGCCGGAGTCGACGTAGAGACCTTGACAAGGCAGACCATGCGCCCTAAGCCAGCCTCCCATAGGCATCGATTCGTCAACGCGAGTTATACGGACGTGTTTAAGGTCCTCGGCACTCGTACCTCCCAAAACAGATGCCTCAAAGCCATCAGGGCCAGCCCCCAGACGTGCCGCTGGCGCCGTCGTGGAAAAGAAAAGCTTCTCGGGATCGTCCGGCAAAGCAACGCGACTGCCGCCTTCAAAATCTATGACGTAGGAATCCAGACTGGCGTCATACTCAACAGGACAAAAATGGCAGTTGAGCATATTGCAGATCTCGGACGATACCGCCTGGGTAGCCGCGGCGGAATCGTCTAGAAAGGTAAACAACTCATCACGCAAGACATTGAGCGAGCGACCAAGCTCGGCCGTACGACGAGAGCGAAGGCTCGATGCCATGCCGACCAGCTGGATAGACAGGTAATCGCAAATGACCTCGAGTACATTAACGTCATAGGCGAGCGGTGCCTGAGGGCGTTTCCAACCAACTTCCAACACGCCAAGGATCTGCGTACCGTAAAAAACGGGAAGACAGATCTCGCTGCGGTACGGAGGCATATCCTGCACGCGCAACAGGTGCTTAGAACGATTGTCCAGGTCCATGAACATACCGGAGGCGGCCCTATCGCCCTCAAGGTCCTGTTGAATCGACAAGCGACAGGCACGTGACTCGCGAAGAACATACGTCGGAATGCCAGCGCCATACGGCAAAAACTCGGGCAGGTAGCTGTCGTACAGCTCCTTGGAAACACCGCGTAGCTTAAAACCGCCGCTCTCAGAAAAATAGATAGCGGCACCCGAAGCATCGAGTGTTCCTACAAGCTGGTTCAAAACGGTATCAAGCAGGCTGGGTAACTCATCGGAGCCCACAGTGCTCATAATGACCGAGAGCGTGCCAGAAAGGCGCTTGTTCGCCACTCTAAGCTCCGAAAGAGCACGCTTGAGCTGTCGGTCGTGCGAATACTGTTCTTCGATGCTATGGAGCGCCACCAAGACACGTGGCGCGCGGCGCCCAAAGATGCGTGGAGGCGTTACGGAGCCCGCACGAACCAAGACGGGGATAAAGGAGCCGTCACTCAGCTTGAGCATCAGTTCGTTCTCGGAGCCATCAGTTTCAAATGGCAGACGATGTTCCGTCGCACGTTCAAAAGCGGACGAGTACAGGACGTCTTTAACATCTCCACCGATGACGTCGGCGCGTTCCTCGCACATCAAACCAAGTAAGCGATTATTCACATGCAGAATGGTTCCGTCGAGCTCACAGATGATGACAGCATCGCTCGTGATCTCGACCAGTTGGGCAACGTCTGCCCACTCGTTGCGCTCAAGCGTTTCCATCGTGGACCTCACCGTCTATCGGTAACAAAAAAGCCTCCGAAGAGGCTTCTCAAATGCGATGGTGTCGGAGGCGGGACTTGAACCCGCATGACCAAAAAGCGGTCACTAGCACCTCAAGCTAGCGCGTCTGCCAATTCCGCCACTCCGACATGCTATGTTGTTGATTCGCAGTTCGTTTTGTTGGACCCGCGCGTTCAACGAGGAAGATAATAACCTATGATTCGAGAACTGTGCAAGCACTTTTTTCAAAAAAGTTTACGAATTTGTAAATGCGCAGGTAGACTGACCTGTTCGGGCCGGAATGAGGTCGCCTTCCAACGCGTCCTCGGGCATGCGGCATTATTTTGATCCGCGCTTCGCGCTACAAAATAATGCCGCCCCCTGCGGAATGCGTTGGAAGGCGACCTCATTCCGGCCCTAGGAGTATGTACTCCGGACACAGTTCTCAAACATGTTCTGGGGGCTGATGCAAATTTGGTGGCTCGGCAAAGCCGAGCCCTTATATAAGGAGGCCGGAGCTAAAGCTCCGGCCTCACTATCTTTCCCATTAGATTAAGTGAGCGATCAAGGAATCGCACCCCCCCCTGCAGCGGTAACACAGGGCCCGTGCTGGACTTAGTTTTCAGAACATTCCGCAGACCAAGAAACCCCCTTATCCACAGCTCCGAAGGAGCAGGATAAGAGGGTTTCCATGGTCGAGGACGTTCTGAAAACTAAGTCCAGCACGGGCCCGGACGATAACAACCGGCTACAGGTCGATGTGCGATTCCTTGATCGGGAACGGCTCCGCGAAGTGGCACGCGCAGCAGTGGCCCGGGGCAACTTCCTTAAACTCAGGCAGCTTCTCGGAGCAGATGCCCTGAGCGATCGGGCAGCGCGTGTGGAAACGGCAGCCGGTCGGCGGATCCAGCGGTGACGGCGGATCGCCGGCAAGGATGATACGCTTGCGAGTCTTCTGGATATCAGGGTCGGGAACCGGTACGGCAGACAGCAGCGACTGCGTGTACGGATGGTGAGGCTCGCTATAGAGCGTCTTCCAGTCCGAAACCTCGACCATCTTGCCCAGATACATAACGGCAACGCGATCAGAAATGTGCTGCACGACGGAGAGGTCGTGAGCAATGAAGAGATAAGCAGTACCGAACTTATCCTGAAGCTCCTTCAGCAGGTTCAAAACCTGGGCCTGAATGGAAACGTCAAGTGCAGAGACAGGCTCGTCGCAGATGATCAGCTTGGGCTTCAGAGCGAACGCGCGGGCAATGCCGACACGCTGACGCTGACCGCCGGAGAACTCGTGCGGATAGCGGTTGATGTGCTCGGGGTTCAGACCGACGACGTCCAGCAGCTCGCGGACACGCTCAATACGTTCCTCCTTGGTGCCCACGCCGTGAATGGTCATGGGCTCGGAGACGATCTCGCCAATGGTCATACGAGGGTTCAGCGAAGCATAAGGATCCTGGAAGATAAACTGCATCTCGCGACGCATGTCCTTGATCTCATGCTTGCTCATCTCGGCAACATCTTTGCCCTGGAAGAACACCTTACCGGCGGTCGGCTTGGTCAAGCGCATGATGGTGCGACCCGTCGTGGACTTACCGCAACCAGACTCACCAACCAGGCCAAAGGTCTCGCCAGGATAAATCTCAAAAGAGATGTCATTTACAGCAGAGACGACACGCTTGGAAAAACGCTTGGCGAACATGCCGGACTCAGCGGGGAACTCCTTAGAGAGGTGCTCGACCTTCAGCAGCGGAGTACGCTCGTTGGTATCTGCCATTACGCCTCGCCTCCCTTCTTGGAATCCTTGCGCGTACGGGACGTCACAGGAGCGTTCTTGAGGAACTCGGGGTCGCCAGCGTAGTGGCACGCAGAATAGTGACCAGACTCGGTAACAAAACGCTCGGGGCGCTGCTTGCGGCACTTATCCGTCGCATAGGGGCAGCGAGGAGAGAACACGCAGCCCTCGGGCAGGTTCATGAGCGAAGGCGGGTTGCCGTGAATCGGCGTAAGCGGCTTCTTCTCATCGATGGCCTGCTCCGGGATGGAGCGGATAAGGCCCCAGGTGTAGGGGTGGCGGCTCTCGTAGAAGATTTCCTCAGCAGTACCGAACTCGACGGGACGGCCGGCGTACATAACCATGATCTTGTCGGCCATATCGGCGACGACGCCCAGGTCATGGGTAATCATGATGATGGCGTTGCCGTTCTTCTCCTGCATTTCCTGCATAAGCTCAATAATCTGAGCCTGGATGGTAACGTCCAGAGCAGTCGTGGGCTCGTCGGCAATCAGAATATCGGGATCGCAGGCAAGAGCCATGGCAATCATGACGCGCTGACGCATACCGCCAGAGAACTGGTGCGGATACTCATTGACGCGCTTCTCGGGCTCGGGAATACCAACGAGGTCCAAAAGCTCGGTGGCACGCTTGAGCGCCTCCTGCTTGGAGTAGCCACGGTGCAGACGAAGGCCCTCGCCCACCTGCTTGCCGATCTTATAGACCGGGTTCAAGGAGGTCATAGGATCCTGGAAGATCATCGCGATATCGTTGCCGCGAATGTGCTGCATCTCTTCCTCGGTCATCTCGAGGATGGAGCGGCCGCGATAGCGAACGTCACCGCCCTCGATCTTTCCCGGAGGCATCGAGATAAGACCCATGATGGTCATGGCGGTCACGGACTTACCGGAGCCGGACTCGCCCACGATGGCCAGTGTCTCGCCGTGGTCGCGCGTGTAGGAGACACCGCCGACAGCGCGGAAAACGCCATCCTCGGGGTGGGGATACAACTTTAGGGCCTCGACCTCCCGCCGAATGTGGCCCCCGGGGAACGGCTGGGGCCTCCTGGGCCCCACGTGTCTCGTTTTCTTCATCCTTATGCGTCCTTCATCTTGACGTCGAGGGCGTCGCGCAGACCGTCACCCAGCAGGGTGAAGGCGAGCACCGTCGAGAGAATTGCCAGACCGGGCATGATCATCATCCAGGGAGCAGTCAGAAGATACTGCTGACCGTCCTGAATCATGGAGCCCCACGAAGGCGTAGGCGGAATAACGCCCATGCCGAGGAAGGACAGAGCGGACTCGGTCAGAATGGCGCCACCAATGTTCATGGTTGCGTAGACCACGATAGAGGCGACGGAGTTCGGGAAGATGTGACGCACGACGATACGAGCATCAGATGCACCCATCGCGCGCGCAGCGTCAACATAGTCGTTTTCCTTGACCGTCAAGATTGCAGAGCGGAAGACGCGCGCAATCGAAGGCCAGCCGAGAATACCGATGGCGATAAAGACGTTCTGAAGACCACGGCCGATAACGGCGATCATGGCGACAACGAACAGCACGTACGGGAACGCCAGGAAGATGTCCGCACAGCGCATGATGATCGTATCCCAGATGCCGCCGTAGAAACCCGCCAGAGCACCCATGACCAGACCGATCAGCGTGGAGATCGCGGTGGCCATAATGCCGACGGACAGCGAAACACGTGCACCGTAGATAACGCGGACGAGAATGTCACGACCTAGGGCGTCGGTGCCAAACGGGTGCTCGGCACACGGAGCCAGCAGCGACGTCTGAGCCATGGTGGTCGAGTCGGAAGCCGTCGGCGAACCGAGCCAGGGCTTAGCCCACAGATCTGCGGTCAGGGCAACCACAACGACGATGATGATCCAGCAGACACCGATAACGGCGAGCTTGTTCTTACGAAGACGCTTAAAAGCGTCGCCCCACAGCGTGCGGGACTTGGCGGGAGCAGATGCGGCCTTGGTGGCGGTAGCCTGCTCCTGAGACTGAGAATCAGTTTCCTGCATGAGACGTACCTCCCTTAGGCCTTATCCGACGGACCGCCAAGGCGGATGCGCGGGTCGAGGAATGCATAGCTAATGTCGACGAGCAGGTTGATCACCATGACGACGACAATGATGAGCGTAACGCCGCCCATAACGATGGGCCAGTCACGCATGCTAATGGCGCGATAGACCTCATAGCCGATACCGGGCCAGTTAAAGACCGTCTCGGTCAGGATGGCGCCCGAAAGCATGCCGCCAAAGTCGACACCAATATAGGTAACGACGGGGATGAGTGCATTCTTAAGCGCATGCTTGACGATGATCGCACGATTGGAGAGACCCTTGGCCTTTGCCGTACGGATGTAATCCTGGTTCATGACGTCAAGCAGCTGCGAGCGCATAATGCGCGCAGCATAAGCGGTCGAAACCGAAGCCAGCGTAATGGTCGGAAGCACATAGTGCATCCAATCCTGATACTGAGAGCTGGAACCGCCGGCACCCGAGATCGGCATGGAGATTGCACCGCCCGTGGCGTCCTTGAGGATGACGCCAAAGAACAGCTGCAGCAACATACCGAGCCAGAAGGCCGGGACCGCAACGAGGATCGACGTGGTGAGCGTTACCAAAATATCCCAGAAGGAATAACGCTTTACCGCCGAAATGATACCCGCACCGATACCCATAATTGCCTCGAGCACGATGGCGCACGCGGCAAGTTTGACCGTATACGGATACTTCTGGGCAAAGATTTCCGTAACCGGCAGCTTGCGCTGATACGAATTGCCCAGATCGCCATGAAGCAGGCCGTTCATGTAATACAAGTAACGGTCCACGAGCGACGTTTGAACGGGGTCGCCGTTCTCGTCAAGGATCGCGTTGCCGTCCTCGTCCGTCTGGACCAGGTGATAGCGGACGCGAAGCTGAAGCTCCACCTCGGGGGACAGAGCCTTGTCTCCACCGATCAGCTTGATCGGATCTCCCGGCACGATATTCTGGAGGGCGAACAGAATCAGCGTAACGCCCAAAAACACCGGGATGAACTGAAGCACACGTTTAACGATGTACTTACCCATACCACTCCCCTATCTAGGGATTAACCTAAATGGGATGCCGATCGCCAGACCGGCATCCCAAAATTACCATCAGCCAGTTTACCCCAGGTTAGGGAGAACTGTATGTTTCCCATGAGGTCTACGTAAATACTTGACCCTCACGGAAGCTGCAAACTCTTAGGCGAGCTCAGCGGTACCCAGATCGGCATGCTTCTGCGGATCGACATAGAGGTGCTTGATGCGATCGGAGCCGACGATGGTGTGCGTGTAGAACATAATCGGGATGACCGGGCAGTCGGCAGCGACCATTGCGTCGGCCTCCTGCATCTTAGCGACGCGCTCCTCGTCGTCAACAATAGTACGAGCCTCGTCGACCTTGGCGTCGAACTCGGGGTTGTTGTAACCGGAGCGGTTGTCGCCACCGAGGGAGTCGGAGTGGAACAGCGGATACAGGAAGTTGTCCATGATCGGGTAGTCGGCAATCCAACCCAGACGACCGAACTGATAGTTAAAGTTCTGATACTGCTCGAGCAGGGCAGACCACTCAGGGGTATCGGAGACGGCGGTAACGCCAACCTTGGCGAGGTCGCCGATGATGGACTCCATGATCTCCTTGTGACCGCCGTCCTGGTTGTAGGAAAGGGTCACGCTAATGCCACGATCCCCGTTAGCGCCAGCGGGAGCAACCTTGTCGAGGTACTCGTTGGCCTTGTCGACATCGTAGGCGCAGAACTCCCATGCGCCCTCCTTGTAGCCATCGATGCCCGGAGGAACAATGCCGTCGGCGGGGGTACGGGTACCCTTGTAGATGGTCTTGCAGATGGCCTCACGGTTGATGGCCAGGGAGATACCCCTGCGCAGGTCGGCGTTGTTGAACGGCTCGGCCGTGGTGTTGCAGGTCAGGTAGTACGTGGAAGGCTCGGCGCCGAGCAGCATGCGCTCGCCGTCACCCATGGTGTAGCCGTCCTTGGACACGCCGCGGTCCTTCTTGGCGGCATCGATCTGAGCAACGGGAACGTCGCAGACATCGAGGTTACCGGCCTGGAACTCCTTGTAAGCAGTCTCCATGTCCTTGATGACCTGGAAGTGGATGCCATCGATCTTGGCCTTGTCGCCATAGTAATCGTCGAACTTCTTGAGGTTGATCTCCTGACCATCCTCCCACTTGCCGTCCATCATGAACGGGCCGTTACCGACCGGTGCAAGATAGAAGCTCTTGACATCGGACTCGGCGCACTCGGGAACCGGGGCCAGAGCCGGGTGAGAGGCGACGAAGGGGAAGTCGGCGTAAGCGGAAGACAGCTTGACGACGAGGGTCTCATCGTCGGGGCAGGTAACACCGCTGAGCTCGGTAGCGTTACCGGCAAGCAGGTCGTCATAGCCCTCGACCATGGAAAGGTGATAGGAGACCTCGGAAGGACCGTACTCGGTAGCGATGGCCGACTTGGTGTTGACCAGACGCTCCCAACCGAGCTTGAAGGACTTGGAAGTAACGTCGTCACCGTTGTGGAACTTGGCCTTCTTGATCTTGAAGGTGAACTCGGTGGCGTCGTCGTTGGCCTCAAAGGACTCGCAAGCCAGCGGAACGATCTCGCCCTTCTCGGCGTCATAAGAGGTCAGAGCGTCAAAGAGCTGGTACTCGACCTGAGTGCCCTGGTCCTCCTGGACATTGTAGGGGTCGATGCAGACCGGGTTGTTGATGTAGAAGTTCAGCGTCGAACCGGACTCAGAACCGGAAGCGTCGCCACCCTTCTTGCCGCATGCGGCAAGAAAAGCCATGGAGCTCGCAGCAAGGGTGCCGCCAACAAAGGCGCGACGACCCATAACGGGCTGGTGGAACATAGAATCAGCCATGCCATCCTCCTTATGAGATAGGACAAAGAAATGTTCAGTCGGACACATGTCGAGACAATCCGATCCGAACCATCAAAACGCCGCCCGCTGCTATGGCTGGTTATGCACAACGAACCAACGTTTCGCAATACAGTAGCGCATTTTATGCACGATTTGGGGCTAATTCCGGTTAACGGTCGAGAATTTCTTTAGTTGGGCGAAGTATGTGGGGATATTTTGACTCTGTTACAAATATGTAAACAAAAAGGGTCCCGCACATGCGGAACCCTTTTCAAGTATTTATGCGGTTCGTGCTTAGTAGCCGACGATGCCCTGCGGGAAGAAGAACATGCACAGGACGACGCACACGGCAAAAACAACGGCCATAATTACCGTCAGACGATCGAGGTTCTGCTCCATGACGCCCGTGGCAGAGCTGGAGTTATACAGCGAGCTAGCGATCATATCCGAAACGCCGGTGCCCTTACCGGAATGCATCAGGACGAGAATCGTCAGCGCCACGGCAGAGACAGCCCAAACGACAAACAGAAGAATCTGGAACGGACCCATAGATAAGCTCCTTAATAGAACAGTTTAAACTCCAGTACTGTACCACAATCCCCCGCTCTCCCCTACCTGCCACTCAAGGACGGGGTGGAAATGGCAGAAATACCAAAAAGGGGGTTGTCCGGTTGTGGACAACCCCCTTACTAGAAAACGGTATTTGTTTTCTCTTAGGCCTCGGTGGCGAGCACGCGGCCCGTCATCTCGGCGGAAGGCTCAATACCAGCCATGGTGAGCATAGTCGGAGCGATATCGGAAAGACGGCCGTCCTCGATACCGGTGAGCTTGGCCTTCTCATCAACGATGATGAACGGCACACGGTTGGTGGTGTGAGCCGTAAACGGATGCTTGGAACCGTCGGAAGCAACGTCAAACATGTGATCGGCGTTGCCGTGGTCGGCGGTAATCAGTGCAAAGCCGCCCTTGGCGAGAATCGCCGGGACAACCTTGGACAGGGCATCGTCAACAGCCTCGACAGCCTTAACGGCAGCGTCGAAGACACCGGTGTGACCAACCATGTCGCAGTTCGCGAAGTTCACGATGTAGAAATCAGCGCGAT
>OBHX01003880.1_pt1 | contig 10239 bp, 9 predicted proteins | sample 1519331 | NCBI WGS metagenome assembly OBHX01 (sample SAMEA2602897, study PRJEB22501) | metagenome
GCTGGCGTTTCGCTCCCCTCACCGCCGCCGCGTCCACTCTCTCTCATTGTGCTGTTTTTTTTGTTGCACGCTTTTTTCCCCCCTCTGTGCTCTTCTCCCTCCCCGCCCGGGTTTTTTTTTTGGGTAAATTTTTTTAATACCCCCGCGGTTTCCCCCACCGCCATAAAGTGAGGTTGCGCCTGAAATGACTTCAATGTGCGCAATGTTAAATGGGTCAATGGAGTCAAGCTGACGGCTGTCGGTTCGCGAGGAATTCAGACGGACGCCGTCAATTAGCACGACAATGGCGCGACCACGCATGTTCATGCCGTAGTTGGTTCGTCCCTGACTGCTGACATCAATTCCGGGGATTAACTGAGCAAGAACATCCTTGAACTCTTTACCACCCTGAACTTGCTGTTCAATTTCGCTTCCTTCAATAACCCAGGTCGTTTGCGCCATTTCTGCCACTGTGCGCTGGCTACGGTTGGCGCTGACGATGAGGTTCTCTTCCTCAGCCGCAACGGCGGGTAGAGTTAAAGATAACAGAAGAGGATTGAGCACCCAGAGACGCTTATGCATTTGTATTCCTTTTAAAAAAGTCGGTCTGTTTTTGTTATAGCGGTAGAGAAACCGATGGTTACATTGTGAAACAGGCATTAAAACAAATGCGAATATTGCTGATAATAATTGTCGTTATCAATACTTTTTACAAAAAATGATCGGGTAACACGATGAAAACAATGAGAAATGTAGGGTCAATAGAACGGGAATCTAACCGGGGGCTTTATCAGCTCCCGGTGGTGTGAGTACAGCGGGGGAATTGTGGGAAAGGGTTAAGCTTTGACGAGTTCGGGCCACAGTCGCAGGGTTGTGTGTGCGATCTGCATCAGTTTTTCAAACGTTGCGCCTTCACGGGCGCTGATCGACATACCTTGTAAAATACAGTTCAGGTATTCGGCCAGTTTTTGCACGTCGCAATGGGCCGGAATTTCGCCTCGTTGCTGGCGCTGGTGAAGGAACTGGGTAAGCGTCTGTTCCTGCATTGCATGGCGGGATTTCACCGTGTGTGCAATATCGCGGGAAGAGGCTGCCAGCGTCGCAGAAGTATTAATCATGAAACATCCCGCCGGGGTGTCCTTGCTGGTAAAGCAGGTCGCTATAGCAGTGAAATAGTCTTCCAGTGCGGACTCAAGGCTTTTTTCTTCACAAAACAGCTGGGCTTCGTGTTTCGCCGCAAAGCGGGTGATGTAGCGGTCCAGTACGGCACGGAACAACCCTTCTTTATTGGTGAACTCCGCATACAGCGTAGGCGCTTTTGCGCCGGTGGCTTCCACGAGATCGGCGAGTGAGGTCGCTTCATATCCGTGCTGCCAGAAGAGTGTCATGGCCTTATCAAGCGCGGCTTCCCTGTCGAACACTTTTGGTCGGCCACGGCTTTTTTTTGCACAACCTGTCGTTTCAGTTGTCATGGCGCCGATGTACCTTTGTTGGGTTTATTGAATAACCATTATAAAAATATTCGACTGCACACTCCAGCGGATTCACGATAAAAATAATTTATAGCTATTAGCATGAAAAATAAGACCTTTATATTTTATATAACGATCATTATAAAAAAATGTTGACGTGTGACCTGGATCACATCTATGATTTACCTATCGATCGTTAAGTTAATCTTCTCGACACCCATTCATCTGCTAAAGGTCACTATCATGAAAAACGTAAAAACACTGTTTGTCGCTGCTGTTCTTAGCTCACTGTCATTTGCAAGCTTTGCCGCTGTTGAAGTTCAGTCCACCCCTGCGGGTCAAGAGAAAGTCGGTACTATTTCTGCGAATGCGGGGACTAACTTAGGTTCTCTGGAAGATCAACTGGCGCAGAAAGCCGATGAGATGGGTGCGAAGTCTTTCCGTATTACTTCCGTTACCGGTCCTAACACTCTTCACGGAACTGCTGTTATCTACAAATAAGATTTAACCCATCGCAATGCCACTGCGAGTTAATTAAAAAAACCCCGCGGAATAAAATCCAGCGGGGGTTTTTTTATACGCTACGTTTACAGCGGTTGTTGAGCAACGTCATGATGACGGGTCACATCGACCGGCATGCCTGAGCGAATCTCCATCGCATGATCCATGACGGCGGTATCTGTTTGCGCCGCATTTTTAAATGTCTGCATGGACGCGTTCAGCACGATCGGCAGCAGTTGCGGGTCGTCATTGATTTTTTCGGACAGCGGTTGGTGTACTTCCACCAGGCGCACGCCGTTAGGCTCAACGGATGCTTTGATCGGCGTATTGATAATATTGACCTTAGTTCCGGGCGTTACCTGACGGAACAGGGTTTCGATATCACCGTCGCGCAGACGAATACAGCCGGAACTGACGCGCATTCCGATGCCAAAATCAGCATTTGTACCGTGCAACAGGTACACGCCGCCGTATGCCGCTAAGCGAATTGCATGATGGCCCATCGGGTTATCCGGACCGGCAGGCACAACGGCAGGCAGGTCAATCCCGTTTGCTTTGTATCGCGCGCGGATATTTGCCGTCGGCGTCCAGGTGGGGTTGGCGCGTTTATCAGAGATGGTGGTTACCATCGTGGGCGTCAGCGTGTCACCACCTAACTGGCCAATACCAATAGGATACACGGTCACCGAATTGGTCCCCGGCTGGTAATAATAAAGACGCAGTTCGGCGAGGTTGATAACAATACCTTCGCGCGGGGCGTCAGGTAGCAGAGTTTGTAACGGGATCGTCAAAACGCTGCCCGGACGTGGTACGTAAGGGTCAACGCCAGGGTTGGCCTGCAGCAGCGCGAGAAAGCCGACATTGTACTTTTTCGCAATCGCTTCCAGAGAACCGCCATTGTCTTCAACAACGTGAACGGCATTCTGACCCACCAGACGGCTTCCCGGTGGCGGCAGCGGCCAGGTGTTTGCCTGAGCCGGAAGTGCTAACGCGAATGTCGCTGCAAGCGTAAAAAACGCGAGCCAGCGAGAGAGTCGTTTATTGTTTAACATCACCATAAATCCATTGTTTTTACGTGGTTTTTATTATGTAAAAGTAAACGAGAATTATGGCTGTTTGCTGTGTCGGGAAGTGCAGGGAAGTGCAAAGAGTTTGTAAATTCATCAGGCCGGGTGAGTGGTGTGCTCACCCGGCCTGTTCACTATGCTTATGCTACGGCGTTTTCTTCAAGCTGACGCATAAACTGGCGGACCCAGTCGATCCGCGTTTTACGCTCGCTCAACTCCTGCATGAATTTCAGCCGGGTTGGACCGTCCAGACGGAAGTGCTGCGGCTGCTTTTGCAGTAAACCAATCAGCCAGACCGGGTTGACGTGGTTTTTCTCGGCAAATTCAATGGTACCGCCTTTTTCATTGCCTTCGAGCTTTCTGATCCCCAGTTTCTGCGCCTGCTGGCGTAAACGGGCGATATCCAGCAGCGTACGGGCCGGATCGGGCAGCAGACCAAAACGGTCTATCAGCTCGACCTTAATTTCTTCCAGCTCGTTTTCGCCTTTCGCACTGGCAATACGCTTGTAGAACGACAGTCGCGTGTTGACATCCGGGATATAGTCATCCGGCAGCAGAGACGGCATGCGCAGTTCAACTTCGGTTTGCTGGCTGGTGAGATCTTCCAGTGACGGTTCACGCCCTTCTTTGAGCGCATCGACCGCGTTTTCCAGCAGTTCCATATACAGTGAGAAGCCGATGCTTTCCATGGAACCACTCTGATCTTCACCCAGTAATTCCCCGGCGCCGCGAATTTCGAGGTCGTGGGTCGCCAGCGCAAAACCTGCGCCCAAATCTTCCAGCGAGGCGATGGCTTCCAGACGTTTTTGCGCGTCGGTGGTCATTGCTTTCGGATGCGGCGTCAGCAGCCAGGCGTAAGCCTGGTGGTGAGAACGTCCCACACGACCGCGCAGCTGGTGTAATTGCGCTAAACCGAAGTGATCCGCTCGTTCGATGATGATGGTGTTAGCGGTGGGGATGTCGATCCCGGTTTCGATAATGGTGGTACACACCAGCACGTTAAAACGCTGATGGTGGAAATCGTTCATCACGCGTTCCAGTTCGCGCTCGCGCATTTGTCCGTGACCGATACCAATACGCGCTTCCGGCACCAGTTCTGCTAATCTGTCAGCGGTTTTCTGGATGTTTTCGACGTCGTTAAACAGATAATAAACTTGTCCCCCGCGCAGAACTTCACGCAGGATCGCCTCGCGTACCACCAGGTTGTCGTATTCGCGCACGAAGGTTTTGACCGCCAGACGACGAGCGGGTGGCGTGGCGATAATCGACAGATCGCGCATGCCGCTCATTGCCATATTGAGCGTACGCGGAATAGGCGTTGCCGTCAGCGTCAGGATATCGACATCTGCGCGCATCGCTTTGATGCGCTCTTTATGGCGAACGCCAAAACGGTGCTCTTCATCGACAATCAACAGACCCAGATCTTTTAGCTTCACATCCGCTTGCAGCAGCTTGTGGGTGCCGATAAGAATATCAATTTTTCCCTCGGCAACCTGCTCCAGAATCTGCGCTTGCTCTTTGGCGCTACGGAAACGGGACAACATCTCAATGCGTACCGGCCAGTTGGCAAAGCGGTCGCGGAAGTTGTCGAAGTGCTGCTGTGCGAGCAGGGTGGTCGGCACCAGCACGGCAACCTGCTTGTGGTTCTCTACGGCGAGAAAGGCCGCGCGCATCGCGACTTCGGTTTTACCAAAGCCGACGTCGCCGCACACCAGGCGGTCCATGGCCAGCGGTTGACACATATCGCTGAGTACCGCGTTAATCGCCTGCGCCTGGTCAGGCGTGGTTTCAAACGGGAAGCTGTCGCAAAACAGCTGGTACTGTTCACGGTCATGCTTAAAGGCAAAGCCTTCTTTCGCCGCGCGCTGGGCATAAATATCCAGCAGCTCTGCCGCAACATCGCGCACCTTCTCAGCGGCTTTCTGTCGGGCACGTGACCAGGCATCGCCACCAAGTTTATGCAGCGGCGCATTCTCTTCCGCGCCGCCGGCATAGCGGCTGATCAGATGCAGTGACGACACCGGCACGTACAGTTTGGCGTCATTGGCATAGGTGAGCATCAGGTATTCACCAGTGATGCCGCCCGCTTCCAGCGTGGTCATACCGGCATAACGACCCACGCCGTGCTCCAGATGCACCACCGGTTGACCGGGATGCAGCTCTGCGAGGTTACGAATTAAGGTATCCGGGTTGATGGTGCGACGAGAATCCTGGCGGCGGCGCGCCACGCGTTCCCCAAGCAGATCGCTTTCACAAATCAGCGCCAGATTGCGTTTGCTATCGATGAAGCCGTGCTCAGCTGCGCCAATCATCAGATAACGACCGTTATCTACGGCTTCATCGAGTCGCAATATCCGCTTCGGCGCCACTTTGATACGGGCGAGCAGTTCGCCAAGTGCTTCACGGCGGCCTTCACTTTCCACCGAGAAAATCACCGGACCGGCGAAGCCTTCAAGGAATTTACGTAACGCATCTAACGGCGCTTTTTGCTGTGCCTGAACGGCGATATCCGGCAGCTTCTGGAACCCGAGGTTAGTATTCGCTGCTTTGTTCGCCAGACTCTCGGTTTTCAGTTGAACGCGCGGCCAGCGTTTAAGTTCAGAAAACAGCTCATCAACCCGCAGCCACAGCGATTCCGGCGGCAGAAGCGGGCGCATCGGATCAACACCGCGATTCTCAAAGCGTGACAGGGTATCGGCCTGGAAGCGTTCTGCGCTGGTCTCGATATCACCGGTATTCACCAATAACGTATTGGCGGGGAAGTAGCTGAACAGCGGCGGCAGCGGCTCGCTGAAAAACAGCGGTTGCCAGTATTCAATACCCGCAGGTAACGTGCCTTTGCTGACCTGCTGGTAAATATGTTCGGCGTCGCGTTTCACCTCAAAGGTATCTCGCCACTGGCTACGGAACAGCTCAATGGCCGTTTTGTCAGTCGGGAATTCGTGTGCGGGTAGCAAATTAATGGCATCGACTTCTTCCAGCGTGCGCTGGGTGTCGGTATCAAACAGACGCAGGCTGTCGATTTCGTCATCAAAGAAATCCAGACGATAAGGCAACTCGCTGCCCATCGGGAACAAATCCAACAACGCGCCGCGCGTGGCGTATTCGCCGTGTTCCATGACCTGATCAACATGGCGATAGCCAGCGCTGTCCAGCTGTTCACGCAAAGCGTCACGTGAAAGTCGCTGACCTTTTTTCATGACCAGCGCATGGCCGTGCAGATAGCTGTGCGGACAAACGCGCTGCATCAGTGTATTTACCGGAACGATCAGCACGCCGCGCTGCATGGCAGGCAGCTGATACATCGTGGAGAGACGCGAGGAGATAATCTCCTGATGAGGAGAAAAGCTGTCGTAGGGAAGCGTTTCCCAGTCGGCCAGGTTCATTACCATCTGGTCGGTAAACTGACGAATTTCATCATGCAAACGCAGCGCATTTTGCATGTCCGGCGCGATCAGGACCACTGGACCGGCATGATGTTCGGCGATTTCGGCAACCAGCGTTGCGCAGGCCGCGCCGGTAAGCTCACCCAACTGGCGCTGATCGCCTGCTTTCGCTGGGAGCGTGTAACGATGTTGTTCAGGCATTCGGTTGTCAGGATCTCGTTTAGATATACATCTGATAAGCAATGTTCTTTATTATCCGTGATCGTTTCTCATAAGCAAATTGATTCGCCCCCTGATGGGGGCAAAAAGCGCGTAGGGGTTAGCGCGAGACAGCCGATAAAGAAGGCGGGGAAAAGAGCAGGTCGGCCACTGTTTTTTGTGAAATTTTACGTACCAACAGGCCAAACAAGGTGCACAGTAGCAGGCAGGCGAACGGATACACCAGCAGCAGGGCCAGCTCCGCATATGCAGGCCAGGCGGTATGATTGATTTTAGGGATTAGCGTTAAGCTGAACAGCTCAACCAGAATACGGTGGGTGGTGTAGATGGCGATGGTATTGGCACCAATCACGCTTAACGGGCCGGACTCACGCATACCAAAGCGCAACTCAAATTGATAAAACAGCTTCATGATCAGCACAATGGAAAGCAGAGAAAGTAATAGTGAGACATTTGCCAACCACGCGACGACGGCGGCGATTGCGCTAACCAGAACAATGACCGCATGGCGGCGCAGGGGCACCTCCTTGATCCATACCATTAGCGTTGCGCCAAACCATGCACCGAGGCTGTACCAGGGCAGATTGCGAATCACGCTGTTCATTCCCCACCACGGCGTCGGGACAAAATTGATCGCCACGCTTAGCACCACAAATAACGCTAACAGTGGCACCGCCCAGCGGCTGAAAATCTTACACAGAACAAAATAGACAATCAGCGCGTACAGATACCACAAGCTGGTGCTGGCGGTCAGCATTCCGTGGGTAAAACCTGTGATCGAATCGGCATAAGCGGCGTTGGCAGCATGGCTCAGATCGCGCTGTGGGGCCAGCCAGTTATTGAGCGCGACTAACGCCAGCCATTGCACCACTCCCCAAAGCACCAGCACCCAGGCAATGCTCCAGATCCGCTTATCCACGCAGGTTGTCCACGGGACGCTATCAATGTAGCGACGGATCAGATACCCCGAAATAAAGAAAAAGACCGGCATGCGAAACGGCGCCAGGTACAAATTTAGGTAAATCCAGCATTTGCTCAGCAGCTCTGAAAGCGGATGCTGAAAAGTAGTGAGGTGCGGGTAAAACGTGATTACCGAGTGGTAAATTACCACCAGACAAATACATAACCCTTTGATTTGATTAATCCATAGTTCTTTTTTCTTCATCGAGACGGCGTATCCATATTGTTGGCTATAGCCTGCCATCCTGCGCAACCCGCTGTGCGCTGTAATGCGTAACTGTCTGCATTTTGTTTTTTTAAGATAAAGATCAGGGGCCCGGGCTGAAGGGAAGAGGGACAACTTTAGCGAATTGATTTATTTATACTTTTAGGAATAGTGCTGACGAACACTTACGGTTCAGTCATTTACCCATTCCGCTTTCGCTTATATACTCGTGACTTTGCTAACAGCAACCAGACGGATTTCATGTACCAACCTGTCGCTCTATTCATCGGCCTGCGTTATATGCGTGGGCGTGCAGCAGATCGCTTCGGTCGCTTCGTTTCCTGGCTCTCCACCATAGGCATTACTCTCGGGGTAATGGCGCTGGTCACGGTGTTGTCGGTGATGAACGGTTTCGAGCGCGAGCTGCAAAACAATATTCTTGGCCTGATGCCTCAGGCCGTACTCTCGTCTGAACAGGGTTCCCTCAACCCGCAACAACTGCCGGAAAAAGCGGTGGTGTTGAACGGCGTCAACCGCGTTGCGCCTATAACTACGGGAGATGTGGTGCTGCAAAGTGCGCGTAGCGTGGCGGTCGGCGTGATGCTCGGTATCGATCCGGCGCAAAAAGATCCGTTAACGCCGTATCTGGTCAATGTGAAGCAAACAGATCTGCAACCGGGTAAGTATAATGTCATCCTCGGCGAGCAGCTTGCCGGGCAGTTGGGCGTGAACCGTGGCGATCAAATCCGTGTGATGGTGCCCTCGGCCAGTCAGTTTACGCCGATGGGGCGTTTGCCGAGCCAGCGTTTGTTTACGGTGATTGGCACTTTCGCCGCCAACAGCGAAGTCGATGGCTACCAGATGCTGACCAACATTCAGGATGCCTCGCGTCTGATGCGTTATCCGGTGGGTAATATCACTGGCTGGCGTCTGTGGCTGAACGAACCGTTAAAAGTTGACACGCTGAGCCAGCAAACGCTGCCGCAAGGCACCAAATGGCAGGACTGGCGCGAGCGCAAAGGGGAACTGTTCCAGGCCGTGCGCATGGAAAAGAACATGATGGGGCTGCTGCTTAGCCTGATCGTGGCGGTGGCGGCTTTTAATATTATTACCTCGCTGGGTCTGATGGTAATGGAGAAGCAAGGGGAAGTGGCGATTTTACAAACGCAGGGGCTAACGCCGCGGCAGATAATGATGGTGTTTATGGTTCAGGGGGCCAGTGCCGGGGTGATTGGCGCGCTGCTGGGCGCTGTGCTGGGGGCATTGCTCGCCAGCCAACTGAACAATCTGATGCCAATTATTGGTGTGCTGTTGGATGGCGCTGCGCTGCCGGTCGCCATTGAGCCGCTGCAGGTTATCGTCATTGCGCTGGTGGCGATGGCCATCGCGCTGCTGTCTACGCTTTATCCTTCCTGGCGCGCTGCCGCCACTCAACCCGCTGAGGCTTTACGTTATGAATAAGATCCTGTTGCAATGCGACAACCTGTGCAAACGCTATCAGGAAGGCACTGTGCAGACCGATGTACTGCACGATGTCAGTTTTTGCGTCGGCGAAGGTGAGATGATGGCGATTGTCGGCAGCTCCGGCTCCGGCAAGAGTACGCTGCTGCATCTGTTAGGCGGGCTGGATACCCCGACTTCCGGCGACGTCATTTTTAGCGGTCAGCCAATGAGCAAGCTCTCGTCGGCGGCGAAAGCGGAACTGCGTAATCAGAAGCTGGGCTTTATTTACCAGTTCCACCATTTGCTGCCGGATTTTACCGCACTGGAAAACGTAGCGATGCCGCTGCTGATCGGCAAGAAAAAACCGGCTGAAATCACCGAGCGCGCACGGGATATGCTGAAAGCGGTAGGGCTGGATCATCGTGCCAGTCATCGCCCGTCTGAACTGTCTGGCGGCGAACGTCAGCGTGTGGCCATCGCGCGTGCGCTGGTGAATAACCCGCGCCTGGTCCTGGCAGATGAGCCAACGGGTAACCTGGATGCGCGTAACGCGGACAGCATTTTCGAGCTTCTGGGCGAGCTGAACCGCTCTCAGGGCACGGCATTTCTGGTGGTGACGCACGATCTGCAACTGGCGAAGCGGATGAGTCGCCAGCTTGAAATGCGCGATGGTCGCCTGACGGCTGAACTGAGCCTGATGGGAGCTGAGTAATGGCTTCGCCTTTATCGTTATTGATTGGTCTGCGCTTTAGCCGTGGTCGGCGGCGCGGCGGTATGGTTTCGTTGATTTCGGTGATATCTACCGTTGGCATCGCGTTGGGTGTGGCGGGGGTTGTTGTTGGGGTTTTTTTCCAGAAAGGGGTTTTGGGGGGGGCGGACAAACCCCATTTTTGCGTAGTGCCCCACCCGGAGAGTTTAGAGGTGAAATAAACACTGGGGTAAAAGACGGGGAAGGCCGCCACAGGAGCAAAAAAGACGGGGGTATACTTGCGGCGGGGCTGACTTTA
>OBHX01003892.1_pt1 | contig 10212 bp, 8 predicted proteins | sample 1519331 | NCBI WGS metagenome assembly OBHX01 (sample SAMEA2602897, study PRJEB22501) | metagenome
TCTTCCATTTTTTTTTTTTAACAATCCGGCACCCCCCGGATCCTCCCCTCTTTCCCACCCCGCCCTTCTCCCGTTTTATCCCTTAAAAAGGCTGCCACCTCCCGGCGGGGGCGTTAATTCCGGTGCCTCATGCTCATCTACCTTCTGGCTGACATTGATCTTGGATCTGAAACGTCCCCGCTTCTTGCCCCCGGTCATCGGCCCGTTGATGCAGCCGCCGGTACATGAATTCAACTCAATAACACAGTTCTTGATTTCTCCATTACGGATACACTCAAAAAGTTCTTCACATGGTCCGATACCGCTGACATACAGTCGCTTGTGCTTGTACTTACGGCCTTTTGCAGCCTTAATAGCAGAAAGAATCCCTCCACTGACAGCAAACAGACGCATCACCTTTGGATCCATACTGTCCATATGGCTGCTCGGACATTCCGGAATCTTGATTTGTTCGCTTCTGAGCCATTCACGCAGTGTTGCAAAATCCAACACCGCATCGATGATGCCTTTTGTTCTCGGATCCTTCAATGCATCTCCTCCATCTGAGACACATGGACTGATATAGATGATCTTCACATCCGGTCCATACTGTGCTCTGAGCATTCTTGCATGTGCGATAGCCGGTGTCACAACAGGCAGAAGATACGGCAGCATATCCGGATGATATTTCTCAATCAAGTTGTTGATAGCAGAACATGATGATGTCAGAAGAACCGCATCCTTATCAGATCTGTCACAATAATTCATGTATTCCTGCACAACATATCCAGCTGCTTCTGCCGTTTCATGTACATATGTAAATCCCAGCTGATGAAGGGCTGCCGCCATCTGGTTCGGATCTGCATCTCCAAATACACCCAGGTACGCCGGCGCCAGAGATACAACAGTCTTCTCCCGGTTCTTCACCATGGACTTGATCCACTGAATATCCTTGATAAATGTAATTGCATTCTGTGGACAGGCCTCCAGACACTGGCCGCATTCCACGCACTCTGAAGCAACAAATTGTGCATGTTCATCCTTGATACGAATGGCCTTTACTTCACACAAACGGACACATTTATAACAGTCCTTGCACTTTGCCTTTCTAAATCCAATGACGCCCACCCTTAAAGCCTCCTGAGTACTTCATTTTCAAAAAATGTATTCACAGTCTCCGGTGAAACGCTGAACAATTCATCGTTAATCTTTACACAAACACCATTTGAACATTCGCCCATGCAAAATGAACCATTGAGCTCAATTTTTTCGTTTAACTGACGCTCCGTGATCAACTCTTCCAGTTTCTGAATAATTGTTCTTGAACCTTTCAGATGACATGAGCTTCCAATACAGATTGTGATTGTCATAGCAATTCCTCCTTATTTTAGTTAATCATTCTCCTCCCCGAGTGATTAACAATATTTTAACAATAGTTTCTTTTTCTTTCAACACAGTTTCCTATAGTTTTTAATTTTATACAATTTGTATACAATATTCAATATTCACTTTTGAATAATACTTTTATAATCACGTTTTCAACAATCAATCGCTTTTATAATTTAGGTTTATATTTGACATAGTTTTTCTCAAAGACCATATCAATGACAGAACTGTAATCCTTATCACCATATCCCGCCTCAAGTGCCCGGTCGTAGACTTCCCTGATGCCTTCCAGACTTTCTGCCTGAACTCCTTCCGTCTTTGCCAGCCGACGACAGATATCAATATCCTTGGACATATTCCGGACCGAAAATGTCGTCGCATAATCTTTGTTCCTGATGGCCATCTGACGTTCATCAAAATAAGCATTCTGACCACCGCCAAAAGACAGGGCCGCTGTAAAACGATCCACATCAATGCCCTGTTTCACAGCCATAGCCAGGGCTTCATTGACACCATTCTGAATCTGTGCCAGCAGTGTGGTCTGACAGATCTTCATACCGATGCCCTTGCCGCTGGAGCCCATATACAGTACATTTGATCCCATATACTGCAGGATTGGCTTCACCTGGAAATAAATTTCTTTCTCGCCGCCTACATAAATGCCGATATTGCCCAGCACCGCGGCCGCCTTCGACTTAACAACCGGCGCATCCAGGAAATGTCCACCATGAGCCTGGATCATAACACTGATTTTCAATGAAACGGAAGGATCAATGGTGCTCATGTCAATACAGATTTTCGTTGCATTGACGGCCGGGAGTATTTCTTTATATACTGACAGGGAATCTTCTGATCTCGGCAGCATCGTAATGATCACATCCGAATGTTTTGCTGCATCAACGGCACTGTCACAGGCGATACCGCCTTTTTCCGCCAACCGCTGTACCGGTTCTGTTTTTACGTCATAAATATAGACGTCACCGTCATGTTTTCTGATAATATTATAGCACATGGCCTCGCCCATAATACCGAGCCCTATAAAACCAATCCTCAACTTTATCGCCTCCGTTTATCTCCTGTTATTATCTATATCAAATATCTCATCTGCCTGAAAATATTTTTCTCTTATCTGATCCTATGCTTTATCTGTCCAGAAATCCTCCACCTGCTGCACGATTGTATTCAGACTGGTCTTACTGCAATTGTGCCATTCTCTCGGGAACATTTTTCTGTACTGACTGTAATTAAATCGCTCATCCAATAACGCGATCACGCCTCTGTCCTTCTCCGTTCGGATCACGCGTCCTGCTGCCTGCAAAACCTTGTTCATCCCCGGATAAAGGTAGGCATATTCAAACCCTCTGCCGGATTTCTCATTGAAATACCGACTTAAAAGCTCTCTCTCTTCTCCAACTTGCGGCAGTCCTGTCCCGATAATGATGACACCGATCAGCCGGTCTTCTTTCAGATCAATGCCCTCCGAAAAAATACCGCCCATCACACAGAAACCAATAACCGCATCTGCAGCATCCGCCTGAAAAGCATCCAGAAACTTCTGTCTTGCATCTTCACTCATCTCGGATTCCTGCACAACCAGCTGCAGACCATGGCCTGCCTTCATTAATTCCATTTCCGTAAAAACTTCAAAAACATCCTTCATAAGCTGATATGACGGGAAAAAGACCATATAATTGCCATGCTTGCCGCGAATAATATCCCGGATATATGCAGCCATCCGTTCATACTCTTTTCTACCCCGCCTTGTATAGCGGCTGCTTACATCTGTTGCCGCTACAAGCAGACGGTTTTCCTCCGCAAAAGGTGAATCCACATAAAGATCGTAATCCGATGCTGCTGTATCACTGAGCATTTCCTTGTAGTACTGCACCGGGAGAAGCGTTGCAGAGAAAAATACGGCTCCGCATCCCTTTGCCAGACGTTCTCCCAGATCTTTGGAAGGATCCACACAGAAAATCTTGATTTCAAAGCTGTCCTCACTTCGAAGCGCATAGATCAAATAGCGGTCATCCGACCGGTCAAAGGCACATATAAAACGTCGAATGTCAAAGTAAAATTCCATCAGAACTTCCCTGAGTGGCGCAGTAACGCCCTCCTTCAGTGTTTCCTCCAGCTGCTCACTGAGCTTCGTCAGGTAAACGATCAGACTGCCGATATTCCCCATCAGCTGGCAGGACTCGTCTGAAGACTCCCGAAGCGCAGACATGGCCAATATCGAACGATCCATATAAGTGACCAGTCGCCGGTCCACAGCTTTATCTTCCACTGCGTGACGGGCATGGGTCAATTCAGTCATTGACATCACGGCACTATACATTTCCCTGGCACGCTCCACCAAGTTGTGTGCCTCATCGATCAGAAAAAGATAGTCCCCGCTTCTGTCACTGAAAAAACGTTTGAGCGCCACATTCGGGTCAAACACATAATTATAATCACCAATGACCGCATCCGCGAATAAAGCCGCATCCAACTGAAACTCAAAGGGACAAACCTGATGTTTGTCAGCATAAGCCAGGATGCACTCCCTGGTCATCCGGTCTTCATGGGTGACCAGATCATAAAGGGCTTCATTAATTCTGTCATAATGCCCCTTTGCCCTTGGACAGTACTCCGGACTGCACTGAACTTTATCCAGCACGCAGATTTTCTCCTTTGCCGTCAGGGTGATCACCTTCATGGCAAGTCCCTTATCCTGAAGAAGTCCGAATGTATCTTCCGCAACAGTCCTGGCAATAGTCCTCGCCGTCAAATAGAAAATTGTCTCTGACAACCCATTTCCCATCGCCTGAACAGCCGGATAAATGGCGGAAATCGTCTTGCCGGTACCTGTCGGTGCTTCTACAAAAAGCCGCCGATGTCTCAGAATCGTCTGATAAACGCCTGAGACGAGCTTTTTCTGACTCTCTCTGTACTCAAAAGGAAAACTGCCGGCACCAATAGAAAGATTTCTTTTTTTAATCCAGGCTATCTGATGACGCACCCAGACCGCAAATCTGTCTATCAGTTCAGTATACCATACTTCCAGCTCATTTCGTGTCATTTTTTCCCTGAATCGCTGAACTTTTCCCGTCTTCAAATGCACATACGTCATCTGGACCTGTATTTCCTCTAAATCCTCTTTTTCTGCATAAAAAAAGGCATAGCACTTTGCCTGTGCCAGATGGACGGGCACAGGCTCTGTGATATACCTTAAATTTCTATAAGTACCTTTGATCTCATCAATTGTCACAACTTCTTTCAGTCCCAGCTCGCCGCTTTCATCCGCTGCCATCTCGGTTTCTGTTATGACACCATCGGCACGTCCCTCAACAGTAATCGCCAGCGTCTCATCCATTTCTGTCGTATGCTTCAGAGACACCTCTGCCCTGTAAGAAGGCCCGGCCTCTTTTTGAAGTTTTCGATGCATCAGGCCACCCTGCTGCATTGCATCCATTTCTCCAAACGCGCCGGAAACGGTATCAATGTCTCCCGATCTGAGAATAAACTCCACAAGCCGGCGAACGGAAACGGTGACTGTTTTTTGTGACATTTTGTTTCTCCTTTTTAGACGCTACATTTAATTTATCGATTCATATATTCCTTTAGGAACGCAAATAATGCTTCCATCTGTTCATCAGTTCCAATGGTGACTCGCAGGTAATTGTTGATGCGCGGTTTATCGAAGTAGCGGACATAGATATCTTTTTCGCGAAGGGCTGCAAAGAGTTCTTTGGCCGGATAGTCCGGATGAGTGACGAAAATGAAGTTGGCACCCGGTTCCGGATAAGTAAATCCAAGATCTGTAAATACCTGTTTGGCTTTTTCCCTGGTTGCTCTGATCTTCGCAGTGCATGCTTTGAAGTAAACATCATCTCTGACAGCTTCTACACCGAGAGCCAGTGCAGTTTGACTCATTGTATAGGAATTGAAGGAGTACTTCACATCATTCATGGCCTTGATCAGCTCAGGATGACCGATGGCATAACCGATTCTCATTCCCGCCATGGAACGTGACTTTGAAAATGTCTGCACGATCAGCAGATTTTCGTAGTCATCCAACAGACTCAGGGCACTTTCGCCGGCAAAATCTATGTATGCTTCATCAACAATGACAATCACATCCTGATTGTGGTCCAGAATCTCTCGGATCACAGATAAGTCCTCATAGTGGGAGGTCGGTGCATTCGGATTCGGGAAAATCACACCGCCGTTGGCCGGATAATAATCCTGCGGACAAATGGAAAAATCCTCTTTCAGTGGCTTTGTCTCATACGGCACTTTAAAAAGATCCGCCCATACCGGATAAAAAGAATAAGTAATATCCGGGAAAAAGATCGGCTTATCTGAATTAAAAAATGTCATAAAAGCAATGGCCAGCACATCATCAGAGCCCACACCGGTAAATACCTGGTCTTTTCCTACATGATAATAATCTGCCAGTGCGCCCACCAGAGTTCCCGCTGTCGGATCTGGGTAAAGTCTCAATCTGTCTTCATCAAAATGATCCAATACATCCCGCACACCCGGTGCCGGAGGGTATGGATTCTCATTCGTGTTCAGTTTGATCATATTCGGTCTGTTCGGCTGTTCTCCCGGTGTATAGGGTACAACTGAACGAATTTTATCCTGCCATGCTTTCATCTCGGTCACCTCTTCCTCTATCTCATTGCCTTGCATGCTTCTGCCAGTCTCTCAAAGGCCGGGAAAGAACGCTTGATCATCTCAGGGGATACACAATAAGCCAGACGCACATAGCCCGGGCATCCAAAACTTGAGGCATCCACCATCAGAATATGCTGTTTCTTGCCTTCTTCTACAAAAGCGGCATAATCTTCAATCGGTGATTTCACAAAAAGATAAAAGGCCCCCTGGGGCTTCAGACATTCAAAGCCAAGCGCTGTCAGATGATCATAAAGCATCTTTCTGTTCTGATCGTAAACTTCAATCTGAGGGCGCTCATTCAGGCACTCTTTGATGACAAGCTGCATCAGGGATGGGGCATTCACGCTACCGATTCTGTTCGTTGTGATCAGTCCGGCTTTTACTTCTTCATAATAATCCATCTTCGGTGAAACAGCGATATAGCCAATACGCTCTCCCGGAAGAGAAAGTGATTTGCTGAAAGAGTAAACAATCAGACAGTTTTTGACATGGGCCGGCATAAACGGCAGCTCGTTATCATCATAAACAAGCTCTCTGTATGGTTCATCTGAAATCACATACAGCGGATGCCCGATGCGCACTTCGGCCCGCTCCAGTGCCTTCTGCAGCTGATCCAGAGTGTCTCCTGAATAGATGACGCCGGTTGGATTATTCGGATTATTGACAATGATCAGCTTCGTCTTCTCCGTGATCACTGCATCCAATCCGTCAATATTAATCTGGAAGGTCTCTGTGTCTGCCGGCACTGCCTTTAAAACACCGCCTGCGGTGATGACATAGTTCCTGTATTCGCCAAAGAAAGGTGCAAAGGCGACCACTTCATCACCGCTGTCCAGAAAAAGATTCAGAATATCATTGATACCGGAAGCAGCGCCGACTGTCATAATGATATCTTCCATTTTATATTGCCACTGAAAACGCTCATTCAGATTGTCCGCCACAGCCTGTCTGACTTCCTCGTAGCCGGAATTGCTCATATAGCCATGCACAAAAAGCGGATCCTCTGTATCCAGGATTTTGATAATCGACGATTTGACAGCGTCCGGTGCCGGAACACTTGGATTGCCCAGGCTGTAATCATAGACATTCTCAGTGCCCACCTTTTTGGCCATTTCCTTGCCTTCTTCGAATAATTTACGGATAATAGAGCTTCCTGTAACAAGCGGCTCCATTCTTTTTGCAATAACCATGATAATTTCCTCCATCCAGTCTTGTTGCCGCCACCACTTTAATTCGGCGCACAACTAAATTAAATCGTCTTTTATCATATCAAATAATATGCATAAGTACAAGTCTATCTCTTTTGAAAATCCGGTTTCACCGCAGCCATCAATGCATAAACAGTCGGATCAGGAAATCAAAGACTTTGTTATACGGCTGATAGCGCATCGGAAGATCCATCCATGTCTTCTTGTCGACAATGCTCTTATAATGACTGAACGTATCGAAACCGGTCTTGCCATGGTAAGCCCCCATGCCGCTCTCCCCAAAACCGCCGAAGCCCATCTCACTTGTCGCCAGGTGAATCACCGTATCATTGATACAGCCACCGCCAAAGCCGCAATTTGTCATCACACGATCGGCATTGGCCTTGCTCTCCGTAAACATATACAAGGCGAGCGGATGCTCTCTGCGATTAATCTGGCTGATCACTGCATCCAGTGAATGGAACGTCATCACCGGCAGAATCGGTCCGAATATTTCTTCCTGCATCACGGCATCTTCAAATGTCACTTGATCCATGATCGTCGGTGCAATCTGAAGAAGTGTGCTGTCACACTCGCCGCCTGCGACAACCTTCGTCGGATCGATCAGTCCAATCAGACGTCTGAAATGCTTCTCATTGACAATGCGGCCGTAATCGGCATTCGCCAGCGGATCGTCTCCAAACTGCTTCCTGATCTGTTTCTTCATCTCGTCAACAAGTGCATCCTTAACCGAAGCCGCGCAGTACACATAATCCGGTGCCACACAGGTCTGACCGCAGTTCAGATATTTGCCAAAGACAATACGTCTGGCCGCCAGCTTTATATTGGCTGTCTCGTCAACGATACACGGGCTTTTGCCTCCGAGCTCCAATGTCACCGGTGTCAGATGCTTCGCCGCATGTGCCATCACTTCTTTACCTACTGCCTGACTGCCCGTAAAAAAGATATAATCAAACTTTTCCTTTAACAGCCACTGATTCTCTTTACGTCCGCCGTTCACAACTGCAACGTATTTTTGAGGCAGACATTCTGATATGATCTTCGCCATGATCTCACTCGTAAAAGGCGAGTAGGCACTCGGTTTGACAATCGCTGTATTGCCTGCTGCCAGCGCGTCCACAAGCGGCTCCATCGTCAGAAGAAACGGATAATTCCACGGACTCATGATCAGTGTCACCCCATATGGCGACGGCTTTCTGAAGCTTCTGGACGCGAACTGGGCCAGCGGTGTCCGCACAGTCTGATCCTTGCCAAACTGCCGCATATGCTTGAGCATATAGCTGATCTCTGCCAGCACCATGCCGGTTTCACACATATACGCTTCCGATGCGCTTTTACCGAGATCCAGTCTGAGTGCCCGATTGATCTCATCCTCATGGGCCATAATGCTGATCTGCAGCCGTCTAAGAGCCATCTCACGAAATGCCATATGCTGCGTTTTTCCTGTATAAAAAAACCTGCGTTGTCTATTGACCAATTTTCTGATTTCTCTCTGCTCCATCCCAAATTCCCCCTTACGCACCTCTGTTTCTGTAAAAACACGCTCAGCGCATGTATGTTTTATTCTTTTTTACTGAATCTGACGGATTGCATCCTCTGTCAAATCCTGAAACGGAATGTTTTCTTCCTTACCGACATTCTCACTGACCCATTGATCAAAAGCATCCCTGTCGAGCGGCTCACCGGTTTCACTGCCATCTGGTGCATCCAGGTAATACACAATGCCGTCACCGTCTTTGTCCGCATCATCCGGGAAGGCTTCCCCGTTATAATTGACATCGGATAAAGATTTATCCCAGGCATCGACAAAGTATTCGGCCCGATAGCTATCATTGGCTGCATCATAAGTATAAAACGTATACGGCCAGAACTCACCGGCATAGCCCTGATTATGTGAAATACCGGCTCCGATCGTTGCATTGTCATAAAATGTCAGCATCGGAAACTGCGAAAGTTCCTCATACAATTCACCGCTTGCTTCATCGTAATCATAAATCTTCGCTGTCATTGACGCCATGCTTGTTGCCGTATAGCAGAAAACAAGCTCTTCTCTGCCGTCATGATCAACATCGTAAACAGCAAATTTGTTGCCTGACATCTCACCACTGATGTCATCTCTCAATTCTGATCCGTCCGGCAAAATATGATTCTGATAAATATTTTCCAATGCTGCCTGATAGGCTTTGATTCTTGATGCACGGTCTGCCTGCACCGTCGTCTCTGTCTCGGTCACTTCAGCTGTCTCCACCTGGGAGGCCGCAACTGTTTCTGTCATTGTTGCCGGTGCCGTACTTTCCACGGTCTCCTTCTGACCTGCACCACAGCCTGCCAGACTTACTATCACCAATGCTGTCATTATCCCTGTTATTACTCTCTTTTTCATTTTTCTATTTCCTCCCCGGGTTATTGATAATCAAACCTGCCGTCATTTTTTTCTTCAAGTGCCTTGATGATATCCAGTGCCAATGCATTGTATGGCGTCGGAATTCCCAACTGCTTTCCAAGTCGGAGGAGCACTCCTGAAAACATATCGACTTCTGTGTGCCGCTTTGCATCCAGATCCTGAAGTGTTGAGAAGCGGGCCTGCGGCGAAACCGTCCTGCTGTCAAAGCTCGCCGCCTTTTCCTCCCGGATATCGATGCCGACGGCCAGGGCCACTGCCACTACCTCGTCCTTTAATTTTGTACTGATATCCATCACATACGCACTGTCTCTGTAACCGCCCAGACCGCATCCAATGATGGCCTGCGGCAGATTCATACTGATATTCAGGGCATATTTCGCCCATATTTTTTTGAGGATATCTTCTGAAATATGGAATCGCACACCGGAATCATTGAAAAGATTCTCAATCGCCGCAACACGCCACGACAGGCTGCCGTCCGCCTCCCCAAAATAAACACCCTCCGTCACTTCCGGATTAAAACGGACGCAATGGCCGGTGCGCTCGGATGCGATTTTGATCATCGAATACATCATA
>OBHX01003893.1_pt1 | contig 10208 bp, 8 predicted proteins | sample 1519331 | NCBI WGS metagenome assembly OBHX01 (sample SAMEA2602897, study PRJEB22501) | metagenome
TGTTTCTTAGATTATAATGAATGCATTAGGTTAGGTTTAAAATGCAATGTTTTGCTGAAAGGATAAAATATGGAAATTACAAATTCAAAAGGATCAGTTTGGAGAAAATGGGACTTACATTTACATTCAACAGCATCAGATGGAAAGTGTTCACCAGAAGAATTGATTGATGAATCTATCACAAAAGGCATTAAAGTTATTGCTCTTACAGATCATCACACTGTAAACAACATAAATGAAATCAAAAGATTAGGTAAAGAAAAAGGAATTAGTGTTATTTCGGGTATTGAATTTCGCACAGAATATGGGCAAAAATCAGTTCATATGATCGGACTGTTTCCTGATAAATTCGGAGAAATGGCTCTTGATGAAGCGGCTTTAAATGACTGGATATTGGCTCCGTTAGGATTATCAAGAACTGAAATTATTCGTGTTGCTCGTTCAACAGGGAAAACATATAGTGATGATAATAATGCATATAAAGACGGGTTACTTCAAGTACAGGTTGATTTTAAGAAAGCTGCAGATTTGATACATAAATATGGTGGATTAGTATCTGTGCATGCTGGTAGTAAGTCTAATAGTTTTGACGAAGAAATGAAACATGAGGGGACTGCTCCTAAAAATGTTACAGATTTAGCAGATTCGCTTGGCACAGTAAAGGAAGAACTTCTTAGGGGATATATTGACATCTGCGAGGTTAGAAATAGTAAAGAAGCTCCGTTTTATCAGAAAACATTTAATAAACCGGCTATTGCAGCTTCTGATGCTCACAATAAAAGCGAGATTGGAAGAAATTATGTGTGGATTAAAGGAGACCCTACTTTTGAAGGGCTAAGGCAAATACTATTTGAGCCAGAAAATCGAGCTAAGATTCAAGTGAATGAACCTGAACAGAAAAATGATTATTTAGTGATTGATTCCTTAAAGGTGAAGCATGAAGATTTTGGTGAACAAATAATACCATTTAATCCAGGGTTAAATACGATTATTGGTGGCAGATCTTCAGGAAAATCTATCCTGCTGGGTTGCATAGCAAGGTTGTGCGGTGATTCTACTCCAATAAAAAAAGATAAATCTAACTACGATGCGTATATTGATAGCATTGTTAAAGAGATGAGTGTTGAATGGAGAGATCGTTCGGAAAGTGGAAATAGAAAGATAGATTTTTTTCCTCAAAGCTATATTATCAATCTTGCTACGGATAAAAAGGCAATATCAGAATTAGTAGTTAGGGTTTTACGAACGGAAGAAGGTTTTAATGAGAAGATTTCGGGTTTAAAAGATTTCTTGTTGGAACAGACAGGAAAGATGCATTCTCTTTTTGCGCAGTATAAATCTCTAAAACAAGAGAAAGAAATTTTGTGTGAAGAATTGTTGTCGTTGGGTAATAAGCAAGGTATACAACAAGAAATAGAAAAAATTAAAGGTTGTATGACAGAATTAAAGATGGCGATGCCAGATGGATTGTCTGAAGCAGAAGAAGCTAAAAATGAATCGCAAAAAGAACAGTTAATTGATTTTGAAAAGCAAAAGGAGTGTGCTATTCAAGATATTAAGCTGTTGAATGAAATTAAGATGCTGCAATTGATGGTGGATATTTCGGATAAATTCCTTGATTTGAATGCTCCTCTTTCGGAACTTGTTAAAGATAATTATAACGAATTGCGGTCCAAAGTAAGCAAAGTATGGAAGGAGAGAGTAGAAACTTTTATTGAGCAGCAAGAGGCGCAGATTAAAGAGTTAGATGAAAAAATTAAATTCATTGAAGAATCGGATGAATATTGTAAAGCTCAAAGTTTGTATGCAAAGAATCAAGAATTTGTAGGATATTCTGATAAATTAAAAGCAGAAAATAAGCGATTGTCGAATATTCTAGAAAAGGAGAAAGCTGTAGAAGACAGAGAAAAACGTTTGTCAGATTTGAAAGATAATATAGTCAAAGAACATTCTATGTTTTACATGAAATATAAACAATTTTCTGATTCTGTGAACTTAGAAAAAGATAACGTTAAAGTATATCCGTATATTTCATTTAAACATAAGGAGTATGTAGAATTGATTAATCGATATCTGGATGGTCGAGCTTCAGCTAACCAGAATGTTATAAATTATCAATATGAAAATAGTGAGGCATATACGGAGTTTGTTGCAGAAGTGTTTGATAATTTATATTCGGGAAAATATACTTTGAGAAGAGGGGTGAATATTGAGGAAGTAATTGAGCAGGTAATAACTTTTAATGGTTTTGTAATTAATTATAATATTCAGTATCAAGGTGATGATTTGGAGTCTATGTCTGAAGGAAAAATGGCGTTTGTTATTTTACGCTTGCTTTTAGACTTTAGCAGTAGTGATTATCCAATATTAATTGATCAACCAGAGGACGATCTTGACAACAGGGCTATTTATACAGAATTAGTACAGTATTTAAGAAGTAAAAAGAAACTACGTCAAATAATTTTAGTTACACACAATCCGAATATTGTGGTAGGTGCAGATGCTGAAGAAATAATTGTAGCGAACCAGCATGGCATTAATAGTCCTAACCCAGATGGAATTAAATTTATGTATCGCTCAGGTGCTTTGGAGGAAAGTTTCCACAATGACAATTTGAATATTCTTTTATGCCAGGGTATAAGAGAACATGTATGTGACCTCTTAGAAGGCGGCAATGCCGCATTCCAAGAGAGGGAAAATAAATATCATTTATAAAAAAGAAAACTTCTGATTAACAAACTTTGTTATCAGAAGTTTTCTTTATATAGAGATAAGAGATAACTATATAATGCTGAAAACGGCAAAAATAAAACAAATATTGATTACAAACTGGCGAGAGTTGGAAGTTATAGCTTTGCTAAATACTATGTTGCATTCAGAGATAATACAAAGTGGGCTGCGGCTGTTGTTACAGAAAGAGATACTGATTGGGGCGGATTTAAGCGATCACTATTTCAGAACCATGCAGTGTCTATATGTGAGGATATAAATGGAAGATTTATTACAGAGGATGAAGCACACTTTATCTGCGGAATAATGAACTCATCTGTTGCCTACGAGTATATACTGCGTTCATCTGACTCAAGGTCATATCCTATTAGACCTCGCATATTTATACCGGAATATAATTCAGAAGATGAACTGCACAGGGAGGTTGTTCGATTGTCTCGTCTTGCACATGATAATTACGATAATACGGATATCATTAAAGGAATAATAGCTAAGTTAGATGAGTTGTATTTAATAATTGCGAATAAAAACAAAAGTAAATTCACATATATTCAGTGAATGAAAGTGAATTTTCACTGCCGTAATTGAAAAGTGGTTAACGGGAAACAATGACCGCCTCCTAATTGTATGGTTCATAGTTCGGTATTTTTCTGATTGGTCAAAATTCACCGCTTTCAAAAAAGAAAAATTTTTAAAGTTTCGAAAACGGCATTTTGGGAACGGAAAACTGTTACAGGTTGCAAAAATCTGTTCCAGAATAGAAAAAGCAACGATTATCTCCCTCGTGTCTTATAAAATCTCCGTCATTTGTCGTGTAAATGATGGAGATAAATACACCCCACACATTCCCTAAAAGTGTGCATTTGCACAAAAATAGGGAATATACACTACTCGGCGAATGGACGACCTTGGAAGTGTTGTAGGGGTAAGTGCGCTCATTTTACGATTGAAATTTGAGCAATCGTAAAAATTTACGACCGAAATAATGAGCGTTTCCGCATATAAATTCCACCGAAATAATTATTACTGTCTTAACTCAAAACATTTTATTTTAACTTTTAAAAAGTTAAAATGAAATATTAAGGTTAAAAAGAGAATAGATAAGTCATTATTGGGCGTTATCTGACAGCTAAAATGGACGAAAAATAAAAAAGATCCATAAATCAATCGAAAAATGAATCGTAAAAATTTACGATTGATTTTTTGCGTATTTATGCATATAATATAATCAATGAATTTGGAAAGGATGTGATCATTATGCGTGAAACGAGAATATTAGAGTTCAAGGAAACGATTACGAATACTTTTTTAAAAACAGTCAGTGCCTTTTCAAATTACGATGGTGGAACAATTCTTTTTGGAGTAGATGATGATGGAAATGTAAAAGGCTTGCCGGATGTAAAGCAGGCGTGTCTGGATATCGAAAATAAAATCAATGACAGTATTTCGCCTCAACCGAACTATACACTTGAAATACAGAATAATGATCAGATGATAAAACTCACTGTAACCAGTGGTCTTCAGAAGCCATATTTGTATAAATCAAAAGCATACAAAAGAAATGATACAGCGACGATAGAGGTAGATACTCTGGAATTTTCAAGACTTGTATTAGACGGCAAAAATATTAGATTTGAAGAATTGCCTTGTAAAGATCAGGATTTGTCTTTTGAAGTTTTACAGTGTAAGCTGAAAGAAAGTATTCAGATTGAAACTTTTAATCAAGATACATTGAGAACATTGAACTTGTATGACAATGTAAATGGTTTTAATAATGCAGCAGGGCTTTTGGCGGATAAAAATCATTTTCCGGGAATTGATATTGTCAAGTTCGGGGAAAATATTAGCATTATTCAAAAGAGAACAACGGTTGAAAATATATCCATTTTGGATGCGTATGAAAAGGCACTTGCTGTATTTAGGGACTACTATCAGTATGAAGTAATACAAGGTGCTGACAGAAAGAAGATGGAGAAAATACCAGAAGCAGCCTTCAGAGAAGCAATTGCGAATGCTCTGATCCATAGGGTATGGGATGTGGATACACACATCAGAGTTTCCATGTTTGATGACAGAGTAGAAGTTGTATCTCCAGGTGGATTGCCATCCGGAATAACAGCGGAAGAATATTTGTCAGGTAAACTTTCCGTTTTAAGAAACAGAAATCTTGCAAATGTGTTTTATAGATTAGGATTTGTCGAGATATTTGGAACCGGAATTACAAGAATAAAACAACTGTATGCAGAAGGTCTGATGAAACCGGATTTTGAAGTGTCAGAGAATGCTATAAAAATTGTGCTTCCTTTATTTGAAAAGGATGCTAATTTAAGCGAAGACGAAAAAGTAATTTATAAACTCTTAAGCAAGACTATGCTGAAACCAATAAGTGAAATTGCACCATATATACCTTTTGGAAAATCAAAGACAACAAAGTTACTGAAAGATATGGGTGAAAAAGGTGTGATAGCAATTGAAGGTAAAGGCAGAGGCACGAAATATATAATTAAGTAATTAGGTATATAGGAGATTTTAAATTTATAAGAGAGGAAGTAAAATTGCATGATAAAAGTGCTCTTTATCTGCCACGGCAGTGTTTAAGGAACGGGGGAAAAAGCCTTGACTTTATTGGGTTTCTTGGATGGAAACGTAGAATTTACACCTTATTTACACCTTTGGAAGATCGGAGCGGAATAGTTGAAATAATAATAGATAAAGGCGTGGGAGAAAAATCCTACGCTTTTTGCATATAATCACACAATTTGAACGAAAAAATCCTCATGATCATGAGGGAAAATGAAAGAAATTTGGAATGAGTAATAACACAAGCTGTGTACCTTTTTTGCCCCATTAGATCCATTAAGATATAGTTAGTAAAAATTCGTAGTGGAGGAATGATAAATGTGGAATAATACAAAAGGTGAGCAGGACAATCTTTGTTTGGCACTTATAAATCCAAGGCTATGTAAAAAGTTAAGTATTAAGGTTGCAGTAGAGCAGCATGATACGAAGACAGCAGTACCATATCTGCATGTATTTTTAGATAATACATGGAATCTGAAGAATTGTGCATTTATTCGATTGGATAAACCGGAGTATGTTCCAGAAAAGAATTCTAAAAGGTTGTCAACAAAACAAAAGGAAGAACTAATCTATATATTGACGAGGGAATGTAATGGAAATTGGATTGCATCAATTATTGATAACAGTAATATTAAAGCGGCGACAGGATATGAAACCGCTGTTCAGACATGGATAGATACTTATGAAGGAAATAATAAAATTCAATACGATAAAAACGGATTTCTTGTTATGCCGGATTATACAAAATTATAGAGTCGAAAATTATGTACAAGAGATGAGATGTTGAATGATATTTTGCTGTTCGTTTTTATGCCCGTTGAAATCTGTGAAATGTAGGCATACAATGATACTATATGAACTGCGCAGAACGGAGAGCAAAAAGTATGAGTGATATACATACAAAAAAATTGTTGATTTTGTATATTTTAGATATCTTACAGAAATATACGGATGAAGAACATAGGCTGAGCCAGAAAGAAATACAGGATATCTTGAAAAAAGAGTATGAAATGCCGGTTGACCGGAAAGCTATAAAGAGAAATCTCTTAAATCTGATTGAATATGGCAGCAGTATTGAATATAGAGAAGTATCACGGAAAGAAATTTTCAGAAAAAAGAGTGTAGTATCAGACGAAGATAGCTTAGATTTGGAGGATAAAGGAATCCCGGAAGACGATTTGTTATGGACAGATTTTTATTTGAAGCAGAAATTCACAAATGAAGAATTGCGTCTATTAATAGACAGCCTATTATTTTCAAAGCATATACCCTATAGCCAGGCAAAAAAATTGATTACAAAATTAGAATCATTATCTAATATATATTTTAAATCACGCTCGCAATACATTTATCCGTTGCCGGTTGACCGGACGGACAATAAGCAGGTGTTTTATAATATTAGTATATTGGATGAAGCCATTCGCAAAAAGCAGAAAGTGTTATTTGAATATGCAGAGTATCATACGGATAAGAAGATGCATTTGAAAAAGCGGGAAGATGGAAGTGTACGGGAATATGTTGTTACACCGTATCAAATGGCTGTGCAGGAGGGAAAGTATTATCTGATCTGCAACTATGATAAATATGATGATATCTCGAATTACCGTGTAGACAGGATTCGAAACATACAGGTTCTTGAGGAAAAAGGTAAGCCATTTGAAACTTTGAAATGGTCCGGACATCAGCCAATGAATCTGAATGAATATATGAAAGAGCATGTGTATATGTATTCCAGTGAAAATGCGTTTGTTAAATTTAGAATCGTAAAAGCAATGATATCCGATGTGATTGATTTATTTGGAAAAGGGGTGAATTTTTCAGAAGAAACGGATACGCATGTATCGGTGAGCGTGCATGTAAATGAACGTGCAGCGGAGCAGTTCGCAAAAAATTATGCGCCGGATGTGGTGATATTGCAGCCGAAGAGATTAAGAGATAAATTAAGGGATGACTTGAAAAAAGCGTGGGAAGCATATGAAGATTAAAAGAAAGGCATAAGAGATGAAGAATCATTTTTCAAAGTCGAAATATTGCAGATTGTGGCAATGTCCGAAGATGTTGTGGATGGATAAATACAAGCCGGAAGAGAAAGCCGAAGATGCCACAGATGATTCCAGAATGGAAGCGGGAACAGAAGTAGGGAAGCTGGCAAGAGAATTATTTGGAAAGCCGGTAGATGTAACAGAGACTGTTAATGGACAATTAAATTTACCTGCAATGACAGACCGGACACAAGTGGAAATAGAACACGAGACATCTGTCATATGTGAAGCATCATTTTCCTATCAGGGGTGCTATTGTGCGGTAGATATTTTGAAAAGAGAAAATGACGGATGGGCAATATATGAAGTAAAAAGTTCGACGGTAAATGAGAAAAATATGAAAGCGGTATATGTGGCAGACGTTGCTTATCAGAAGTACGTACTGGAACATTGCGGAGTGCGGATTACAGGAACGTACATAGTTTCCATTAATAACGATTATGTATATGATGGAAAATTGGATTTGGAAAGGCTGTTTCAAATTACGGATGTGTCTGAATTTGTGAGAAATGAGATTGGGGAAGTAGAGAAGAATTTATTACAGGAAGATACATTGTTGGAATCAGAGAATGAGCCGGAGCGGGAACTGGGATTATACTGTAAAGATCCATATGGATGTCCGTATTGGGAATATTGTGCAAAAGAATTACCAACTCCGTCCGTATTTGACTTATATCGGATGCCGTTGAAAAAGAAATTAGAGTATTATCGGGAAGGGAATTCTGATTATAGACAATTAAAAGACTGTGGAAAGATTAAGAATGAAAAGCAATTAAGGCAGATAGAATTTGCGTTAGAAGACAAGGGGACATATGTAAATATTGATGGAATCCGGGAATTTTTAAGTACATTATCTTATCCGTTGTATTTTCTGGATTTTGAGACAATGCAACCAGTGATACCGTTGTTCCCGGGAACAAAGCCATATCAGCAGATACCATTCCAGTATTCATTACATTATATAGAGTATGCAGGTGCACCGTTATTGCATAAAGAATTTTTGGCAGAATCAGGAGAAAATCCATTGCGGGCAATTGCAGAAGCTTTGTGCAGGGATATTCCGATGAATGTGTGTGTAACGGCGTACAATAAGTCGTTTGAATGCAGCAGAATTAAAGAATTGGCGGGAATGTTCCCGAGTTTATCTGAGCATTTATTAAATATCAGAGATAATATCAAAGATTTACTGGATCCATTTCAGGCAGGCCATTATTATAACCGGGCGATGGGAGGATCATTTTCAATTAAAAGTGTCCTGCCGGCGATATTTCCGGATGATCCGGAATTGAATTATCATAATCTGGAAGGTGTGCACAATGGCTCAGAGGCAATGACGATATTTCCGAGGATAAAAGATATGCCTGCGGAGGAGCAGAAGAAAGCAAGGCATAATTTGTTGAAGTACTGCGAGTTGGATACTTATGCGATGGTGAAAGTGTGGGGAGAACTTGTGAGAGTTTTGGAAGGAGATAAAATATAATGAATTGCACACATGATAATTTAATAAAACTTTTTTGGAATGGTGGAAATGAGAATGGAGAAAGATTAGAGTTAAATGAAAAAGGCGTAAAATATGCACTTTTATTGGCTTTAAAAGATTTCACACCTAGAACTGAAAAACGGATAGGAAAAGATCCTTTTGGCGCTGAAGAAATGTTGGAAGAACTTGAAAAATCAAAATCATACAGTCAGAAGTTTTTGAAATTTTTTGATGATGACAAAAAAGATGAAGAAGAATTTGATAATTGGCATGGAGAGAGATGTAAGGAGTTTTTTGATGTATTTTCATCTAAATATGAAAATTTTAATCAAAAAAATAAATATGGAAAAGCGCAAAAAGTTATTAATATGACTTTTAAATATATTTATTGCTTAAAAGGTGCAGAGGAAAAAGAAAAATATTTTGAATTTTGTCATATGCCGTTAGATTCGATAACGTTGGAGTGGTTTTACAGATTAGGAGAAAAAGGAGAAAAAATTAATGTAGAAATTAAAGGAAAAAAAATAGAAGAAAAAATAGGTAGAAAATATCCATCATGGAGTAACCTACGGAAGCTATCTGAAGGGGATAAAAAAGAAAAGGTAAAGGTGATATCATATGGATATATGGACATTCAGAAGACTATTAGAAAGTATTTTAAGAATAAAGAGAAATTGACACCATTAAAAGCAGAATTCATTATATGGCCACAAATGCAACTTGTATTGGCATCAGAGGCGTTATTTTCAAACTTAATAGAATTAAATAAGGATTATATTAACACGGGAGAAATATATAGTAAAATTTTAGAGGATTATAACAAGGAATATGAGAATCGGGAAGTAAATGAACCTACTTATAAAAAGAGGATTAACAAAATATTTCGAAAAAGATCGATTAAAGATAAAATTCAATGTTTAGATGAAATCCTAATACTGGCAAAGAATAATAAACAAGATGAATTAATTTTTGAGGAGATTTGAAAATAGCAGAGATGAAAATATCTATTTATTCAAGAAAATCTATTGAAGAATTATTAAGAGGCAATTTTCCACAAAATGCAGCAGTAATCAGTTTCTATGACCCACCGGGAAAATTTCGAGATGAGGAATACAAACCAGTAGACTATTCGACAAAAACAAACTGTGTATTCCAGGTAGCGTTGCACGATATTGATCTTGAAGTATTGCCAAAATACCATCTGACTTACGAAACGTATTTCCAAGAAGCAGATGATCTTGCAGAATTTATCTTTACTGCGAAAAAGGCAGGAAAAGATATTATCTGTCAATGTGAATATGGTGAAAGCAGAAGTTCAGGGTGTGCGGCGGCTATCCATGAATATTTCTATAAAGACGGTATCAAGATATTTGCTG
>OBHX01003898.1_pt1 | contig 10189 bp, 12 predicted proteins | sample 1519331 | NCBI WGS metagenome assembly OBHX01 (sample SAMEA2602897, study PRJEB22501) | metagenome
CGGCATTGTAGAGGGTCTTGACGACTTCAGGACCGACGAGGGCGCCGCCGGTCGGGCGGTGCGTGCGGGGCTGGGAGGCGCCGGCCATCAGGCCGACGTCGCGCAGGTCGCCGCCGAGGGCGAGGAGCCATTCGACGGAGCCGGCAGCGCCGGAAACAAGCGTGCGAACGAGTTCGGGATCGTTCTTCCAGTGACCGCCCTTCATCGTGTCGAAGTAGGCGATTTCAACGGAGTCCTTCGTGCCCTTGGCCTGCTGCAGGGCCGTGCCGGCAGCATTGAGACCGCCAGCGGCGCGAATCGTGTTGCCGCCGGGCATGCCCATCTTTTCAACGACGACGACCTTGGCGCCGAGGTTGGCGGCTTCCACTGCGGCGGAAAGGCCTGCGCCTCCCGCGCCGATCACGGCGACGTCGACGGTGATGTCTTCGGCAGCCTGAACGCCGGAAACGCCGAAGGCGGCGGCGACAGCAGTGGCAACCAGAATCTTCTTCATGGAAAGTTCTCCTATCTCAAGTCTTCCGAACCCCCGCCGGTCTTCTTCGGACCTCTCCTAGCGGGCATTCGGGAAATTGTGTGCCGGACAACAGGTCCGGCTTTTTTTCCAGCCCTAAATATAGAGGAGAGTCCCATGTTAAGACGCCCTGAAATTTGCCGTAACGCAAACGTTTGCAATAAAGCGCACTGAGAGAGGGAAGAAGAGGAAAAAAGTGCCGCTTTCAATAGGTTGAAATACCCATATAGAGGTAGGTGAGATCCCTTATTTAAATGGGCGGGCGGCGGGTGAATGATGTCGGCGCGAGGAGCTTGCACAGAATGCGGGTGCATTTGATGATAGGGGGAAACGTGGTCAGGTATACCCTCTGAGTGGTAGTGTTGATGGGGCTTTCCCCGAGTGGGTAAACCCGTTTGGCAAAAGACCCAATGGTACTGATCGGACGGGGCCCTTATGATGAACTGCATGAAGACGGACAGTCGAGGGCCGGCCAATGCCGCGCGTCCCCGCAAAAACGGCGTTTCAGGCATGTGTTCCGGACCAGCTGCCCCCAACTAGGCCTTTCATCGGCGTTCTGCTCCCCGATCCGTCAAGGAGAAACCATGCACAAGATCCCCACCGACGCCTTTGACATGCTCGTCACGCTTGAAAAGCGCCCCTTTGAACGCGCGGGTCGCGAAGTGGTCGTGCGCCTTCTCGACGAGACGCTCCCCGACGGCACGAAGCTCGTCGCCGCCTCCGATCCCTCCTATCCGCCCGAGCTTGCCGCCCTTGAGGAGCATCCCGCCGTGCTCGTGCACGAAGGCGACCTGTCGCTCACCGAGCGCCAGCTGCGCGTCTCGATAGTGGGTTCGAGGGATGCGTCCGACTCAGCCCGCGCCGATGCGCGTCGCGTCGCCCGCGAGCTTGCCGCACGCGGGGCCGTCGTCGTCTCGGGGCTTGCCGCAGGCATCGACACCGCCGCCCACGAGGGCGCGCTCGAGGCGAGGAGTCCGTCGGGCACGGTCGGGCGCACCATCGCCGTCATGGGGACGCCGCTCTCGCAGCCCTGGCCGCCCGCCAACGCGCGCCTTGCGCGCCGCATCGCCGAATACGGCCTGCTCATCTCGCTCGCCCCTCAGGTGAACGGACTCTCGTTCACGGACGAGGAGCGCGCGGAGAGCCTTCGCGCACGCAACCGCGCGATCGCGGCCCTCGGGCTCGGAAGTCTGGTGATGGCGGGAAAGGAGGGCTCGAGCACCCTGCGCGAGGTCGCGTTCTCGCTCGAGCTTGGACACCCCGTGCTGCTGTGGCACTCGATCGTCGAGGAGGGCGAGCCGTGGGCGATCAGGCTTCTTGAGAATCCTCCCCTCGATTCGCAGGGACGCCCGCTCGTTCAGACGGTTTCGTCCGCCGCGGACGTGGAGGAGGCGCTGTCGCCCTGGAGCACCGTCTGGTGGCTTTGATGGGAGGACAAGGAGGGAAGAGGACGGGGCCTCGCCGGAGGTCCCTGAATCGGAAGGGAAAAATCCATTTTACTATGAAGGACCTGCAGTAATAAACCCGTCCGTTGGCCTTTCCTGACGTGCCGCAAGAACCGTTCAAAGAAGGGGCTTGAGTGCGGATGCTTGTTCTATGATGATTCAAGCAAGCACTTGCGCTTCTCTCTCGAGCTCCCGTGTTGCATCATTACCTCCTGGCTCAACCGGTGAAGCTCGCGCAATATGAAGCTTGCTGTTTCCCCGCAGTGCGGCAGGCCCAAGCCTCTTCCCGTAGCCCGCTGCGGGTTTTTTTGTCCCGTGCATTTCCGCACGGCCCGCCAAAACACAACAACACTGCACAACGCACAACAGGCCCTCATCATGACCTTCTCCGTCTGGCTCACATTCCTCGGCGCGAGCCTGCTGCTTTCTGCCGCTCCCGGTCCCGACAATCTCTTTGTGCTCGCGCAGAGCGCCGTCTACGGCGTGCGAGCGGGCGTCACCGTCGTGTTCGGCCTCATGACCGGTCTGGTGCTGCAGACGTTCTTCGCGGCCTGTGGCCTTGCAGCCGTCGTCGCGGCCGTTCCTGCACTCTTCATGGCGATCAAGCTCGCGGGCGCCGCCTATCTTCTTTATCTTGCCTGGGGTGCATGGACCCACGCGGCCGATCCCGTCGGCACGGAGCGCGCCGTCGAGCTCTCGCCCGTGCAACTCTGGCGCCGCGGCCTCATCATGAACATCACGAACCCGAAGGTGCAGATCTTCTTCCTTGCCTTCTTCCCGCAGTTCGTCGCACCCGGCACGACGGGCTGGGCTCTGGTCCTTCAGATGGTCGTGCAGGGCCTCACCTTCATCCTCGCCACCTTCGTCGTCTTCTCGGCCATCGCCTGGGCGGCGGGCGCTGCGGCGAAGAAGCTGCAGAGCCCCGCATTTTCGCTCTGGCTCAACCGCGGCAGCGCTGTGCTCTTCCTCGCGCTCGCGGTCTTCACGGTTTTCTCCTGAGGGCGGGTTTTCCAAAGCCTTCGTTCCCAAAAGCAAAGAACGGGAGCCGGCTCCGAGTCCGCTCCCGTTCTTCATCCCTGTATTTCGGGCGCCTCATCGTGCGCCGGAATCATTCATCACCAGCAGGCGCGGCCGCCATGGAACCCGAAGCCGTGACCGAAGCCGAAGCCGCAGTCGCCCCGGTCGTGATCGCGGTGGCCGTATCCGCGGCCGTCGTGCATGTGGCGACCTTCGCCGATGCCGAATTCGTCGGCGGCGACCACCTTGCCCGTCTGCGCGTCCACGAAGGCGTGGACGTTCGTGCCGTCGTCCTTCACCACGCGGACGTCCAAGACGGGACCGTATTCGCGGCTCATGTGCAGGCGGGCGGAGCGGGTCTGTCCGCCGTAGGCCTCTTCGGCCGCAGCAGTTGCGGCGCTCATGCCAACCTGCGGCTGCGCGTTTTCCGTGATCTGCGGGACGGATGCGGGGGCGGCGTCGACGGCCCAGGCGGTGGTGGCGGCCGTCATGGCGGCAGCGGCGAGAATGGCGGCAGTGGTGTTCTTGATCTTCATTGTCAAAACCTCTTCAAACAGTTGCTGTTGCCGGTGCGCGGGAGAGCGGCTCGCTTGCCGCGGCGCACTGTTCGAATCGGACTGAAGTCTAAGAAGTGAAAATTAGCGCAGACATGGGCGGAACTGAGGACTTCCTATGTCAGTGCAACGAATTTTTCAGACAAAAAGGCACCCGCAGGCGTCTTGTCCTGCGGGTGCCTCAAAAAGATATCTCGGATCGGGAGATCCTGAGAAGGACTTGTGCGGGCGTCAGATGTTGCGCTCGACGAAGGCCTTGAGCTCGCCCGGCGTCTTCACCTCGACGATCCGGTCGACTTCCCTGCCGCCCTTGAGCGCGACCATCGTCGGGATGTGCTGCACGGCGTACTTCGCGACGACCTGCGGATTCTGCTCGGAGTCGCAGGAGGCGAAGACGGCGCGTTCGGCGTTGACAGCCGCGAGCTGCGTGAAGAAGGGCTGGGCGCGGCGGCAGTCGGGGCACCAGCTCGCGCCGATGGCGAGAATCACGGGCTTGTCGGCTGCAATCACGGATTCGACGTTGGCGTCGTTGACCATCACGATGTCGTTCATGAGAATTTCTCCTTCAAGAGGACGGGAGCTTTCGGGGCGGCGGGTTCGCCTGCCTCCGGGATGCCGTCGTTTGATTTGTTAGACACATCCTATCATGTACCATCCTCTAATTGCAAGTGTTTTCTGCTTGCGTGACGTGACTGTTGGACGTCAGACATCTTTTGCAACCGCGTTGCAGGCGTTTAGACACTGTTTCTTGTGAAGAAGGCAGGGCGCCAGCAGAAGTTTTCGTCTGCGGGTGCCCCTTTTTTAATAATCTAAAAACATTTGGAATGCTCATGCGTGGTCCATGGTTCTTCAGGCCGTTCGCGTGGCGGCCTTGAAGGAGGCGGCGGCGCTGCCGAGGGCCTTGAGCATGGCGTCCCTGTCGCCGAGGTGTTCGGAGACGATCTTCACGAGGGCGGAGCCCACGATGACGCCTGCGGCGCCCGCTTCGAGCGCGCGCCTGACGTGTCCGGGCGTGGAGATGCCGAAGCCGAGCAGGGTGGGCGGGGCCTTGGCCCTCTCGAGGTCGCGGATGATGCGCTCTGCGGGCGTGCCCGAGGCGTGGTCGGTGCCGGTGATGCCGACGCGCGAGAGAAGATAGGTGTATCCGCTCGTGAGGCCCGCGATTCTTGCGACGCGCTCGTCGGAGGCGTTGGGCGGGACGATGGCCACGAGGTGCAGGCCCGCCTCGCGGGCGGCCTCGTCCCATTCGGGCTCGGCCTCGCGCATGCTCGTCGGGAGGTCGGGAATGAGCACGGCGTCTGCGCCCGCGTCGGCGGCGGCCTGCATGAAGCGCCTGACGCCGGGGGTCGCGACGAGGTTGATGTAGAGCATGAGGCAGACGGGCGTCTCGGGATGTGCGGTCCTGAACCTGCGCAGTACGTCGAGGCAGCGTGCGGGCGTGGCGCCGTTGGCGAGGGCCCTGTCGGCGGAGGCCTCGACGACGGGGCCGTCGGCGCACGGGTCGGAGAATGGGATCCCGAGCTCTAGCGCGTCGGCGCCCGAGGCGACGAGCGTTTCGAGAACGGCGAGCGAGGTCTCGGGATCGGGGTCGCAGAGGTTCACGAAGGGGACGAATGCGCCCTCGCGCCTTTGGGCGAGTCGGGCGAAGAGGTTTTCAAAGCGTTCGGTCATGGCGTCTCTCATTCAGCAGTGTTTCCGTTGTGTGTTCCGTAGTCTTTTTCCGCATCTCAGTCGGCGTAGGCTCCGAGTGCGTCGGAGCTGAGGCGGCCGTCCTTCAGGCAGCCATCGGCCTCGAGCCTCGCGGCCACCTGGAAGATGTCCTTGTCGCCTCGGCCCGAGAGGTTGACGACGAGCTTCTGTTCCTTTTCAGGTTCCGCGCGGGCCATCTTGAGCGCGTAGGCGAGGGCGTGGGAGCTTTCGAGCGCGGGGATGATGCCTTCCTTGAGGGAGAGTTCGAGGAAGGCGCCGAGGGCTTCGCGGTCGGTGACGCTCACGTACTCGGCCCTGCCCGTGTACTTGAGGTGGGCGTGTTCGGGGCCGACCGACGGGAAGTCGAGGCCGGCCGAGATCGAGTACTACTCGTTGATCTGGCCTTCTGGCGTCTGCATGTTGTAGGAGCGCGCGCCGAAGAAGATGCCGAGCTGACCCTCGCCGAGCGTGACGCCGTGCTTGCCCGAGGCGATGCCCATGCCCGCGGGCTCGACGCCGATAAGGCGGGTGTCTTCGAAGGGCCTGAAGTCCGTGAAGAGGCCGATGGCGTTGGAGCCCCCGCCCACGCAGGCGATGACGGCGTCGGGCAGGAGTCCGTTCTCGGCCTCGGCGAACTGGGCGCGGGCCTCCTCGCCGATCACCTTCTGGAACTCACGCACGATCGTCGGGAAGGGATGAGGGCCCGCGGCGGTGCCGAGCATGTAGTGCGTGTCCTCGAAGGATTCGGCCCAGTTGCGAAGGGCCGCGTTGCAGGCCTCCTTGAGCGTGCCGCTTCCCGCCGTGACGGGCACGACCTCGGCGCCCATGAGCTCCATCCTGAAGACGTTGGGCTTCTGGCGCTCAACGTCCTTGGCGCCCATGTAGATCCTGCACTTGAAGCCGAATAGGGCCGAGGCGAGCGCCGTGGCGACGCCGTGCTGGCCCGCGCCCGTCTCGGCGATCACGCGGGTCTTGCCCATGCGCTTCGTGAGGAGCGCCTGGCCGAGCACCTGGTTCGTTTTGTGGGCGCCGCCGTGCAGCAAGTCCTCGCGCTTGAGGTAGATCGTCGTCTTCGTGCCCTCCGTAAGGCGCGTGAGCCTCGTGAGCGGCGTCGGACGGCCCGCATAGGTCGTCAGCAGGCGTCCTGAAGGCGGGATCGTCCGTCGCGTCGACGTAGGCGCGCTCGAGCTGGTCGAGGGCGGGAAGGAGAAGCTCGGGGACGAACTGGCCGCCGTATTGGCCGAAGTAGGGATTGAGCAGCATGATGGAGATTCCTTTTTCGAGTTCGGTTCTGTGTAGTTCAGTGTGTTCGGTTTTTGGGTCTGCGTCGGGGGCATCCCCGCACGGCGCCCGCGAGGCCGTCCGAGGTGCCGTCGACGACGATCCTGTCGGCGAGTCCCCGCTCGAGAAGCCCCTCGAGCCTGCGGGCCGCCTCGGCGGGCGCGACGGGGTCTTCGGGGAGAGCGGCCGCGAGATGGAGGGCCTTTCCCGGGAACAGGACCCGAAGTCCGTTGAGGGCTGCGTCCGTCACGTCACCGTGGATCTGGAGGGGCATGAAGGCGCCTGCGGCGGCGGGCGAGGCAATGGCCCGGAGAACGTCCGTTTCGTCTGTGTCGACGACGGCCGTGACGGGCATCGTGAGGCCGAGGGCCTTCGTGCGTTCCTTGATCTCATTCGAGAGGACCGCGAGTCCTTCGGGTGTGACCGCTCTGGGTGAGCGCTTCGCGAGCACGACGCCTGCTGCGGAAAAGCCCTCGAGCGCGGCCCTGGTCGCATCGTCGGCCCGTGTGATGCCGCAGACCTTCATTTCGCCGAAGACGAGTCTTCTCACGGCGAGCGAGACGTCGTCGGCCTGATTGAGGACGGAGCCCACGAGGAAGACGCGGGCCGCGCGTCCGACGCGCTCGACGTCGGCGTGGGTGCGGATGCCGGACTGGGCGACGAGGCGCCCGACGGGGACGACACGCCGCGGTTGCCGTGCTTGGCGATCCTGAGACCTGCGCCCGTCGCGGCGAGCGCCGTCATCGTCGAGACGTTGATCGTGCCTGCGCCGTCGCCGCCCGTGCCGACGATCTCGCCCACCTCGAAGGCGGATTTCGGGAAGGGCCTCGCGGCGCGCAGCATCGCGGCGGCCGCTCCGCGGATTTCGTCGGGCGTCTCGCCCTTCATCTTCAGGGCGGTGAGAAGGGACGCAAGCTCAGGCTCGCTCATGCTGCCTGCAAAGACCTCGGTGAAGAGGGCGTCGGTTTCGGCAGCGCTCAGGGGCTGCATGCGGTAGAGGGTTTCAAGTCGGGCATCCATTTCGTGCTCCTTTCATTCCCGGTCGGCTTTTTCCGTTGGTTTTCAATTGATTTTCAGTTGATCCTGTGTTTTCGCGGACGCTTCAGGGGAGGCGTCCCGCGGGGATTCCGGCCGTGCCGGCGGGCGCGCGGAGAAAGCCGGGCCAGGGCCTGGCCTCGGGCTTGAGGGTCTTCAGGAGCGGTTGTCTGATGAGGGGGAGAACTGGGCTTGACATCGCAAAACCTTTGTCTGGTGCTTGCGGTTGCCGAACCGGAGGGAGAGACTGGATAAAAGAAAACCCGCTGATTCGACATCCGCGGGTTGTGGGGAAACTGTTGACTTGCGTTCTTGACGCTCGTGACTATCTCTGGCCGGTACCCGCTTGCTGGGGGTGCCACCACCAAAGAAGAGACTGAGCGTTGAAGGCGTGCGTCATGATGACTTCCGTTTCCAAATCCGATTGATCTTTTGATTGATCTTGAACTGCAGGTGCCGTTCGAGGCGCCGCTTCCGCATACTCTACGCCTCCATACCGCATTCGCGCAATAGGTCAAACAGCCTGGTTCCTCTGAAAAGCGTGCAAAGTCCCGTCGCACAGGCCTCGTAAATAATCCTTATTGTCCGGTTAGGCCTCCCTTATTGGCGCGCGGGCGGGTTTCTCTGTACTATGAGACTCACTTCACGGACGCAAGTTCTTGTGTCCGTTCACGCTTCAAACCACAAGATGTTGTGGGTGTGCCTTCAGGCGCCTCTGCCGCAGACATCTGCCAGGATTCCACGAAATTCCGAAATCCCTTTTGAAAGGAACCCCATCGATGGCCGTTCAGATCGATCAGAGCCGCGACGCGCTCTTTGATGAGCTCGGGCTCATGCGCCTTCGCGAAAGCTACATGCGCGCGGACGAGAAGAGTCCGCAGGAGCGCTTCAAGTTCGTGGCCGAGACCTTCGGCTCGAACCCGGAGCACGCCGCCCGCATCTACGAATACGCAAGCCGCCACTGGCTTTCCTTTGCGACGCCCATTCTCGCCTTCGGCCGCACGGGCCGCGGGCTTCCCGTCTCGTGCTATCTCTCCTACATGGACGACAGCGCCGAAGGCCTCATCGAGACGCTCTCCGAGGTTAACCGCCTCTCCATGCTCGGCGGCGGCGTGGGCATCCACGTCGGCATCCGCTCGGCCGACGAGAAGTCCGTGGGCGTGATGCCGCACCTCAAGGTCTACGACGCCTCCTGCCTCGCCTACCGTCAGGGTTCTACCCGCCGCGGCTCCTACGCCGCCTTCCTCTCGATCGACCATCCGGACATCATTCCGTTCATCGAGATGCGCAAGCCCACGGGCGACCAGAACCTCAAGGCCCTCAATCTGCACCACGGCGTCAACATCACCGACGCCTTCATGGAGAAGATCGAGGCCTCGATGCGCGACGCCGATGCGGACGACTCCTGGGATCTTCGTCACCCGACCACGGGCGAGGTCGTCGCGACCGTCTCCGCCCGCGACCTCTGGCAGCGCCTCCTTGAGATGCGCATGCACACGGGCGAGCCCTATCTCGTCTTCACCGACACGGCCAACCGCGCGCTGCCCTCCTGGCTCAAGGACAAGGGGCTCTCCATTCACGGCTCCAACCTCTGCACCGAGATTTTCCTGCCGACCTCGAAGGACCGCACGGCCGTCTGCTGCCTCTCCTCCGTCAACCTCGAGTACTACGACGAGTGGCGCGGCAACGAGCAGTTCATCGACGACGCGATGGAGTTCCTCGACAACGTGCTCCAGTACTTCATCGAGCACGCGCCCGACGGCATCCGCCGCGCGCGCTACTCCGCCATGCGCGAGCGCAGCGTGGGCCTCGGCGCCATGGGCTTTCACGCCTATCTGCAGAAGCGCGGCATCGCCTTCGAGTCCGCCGCCGCCAAGTTCACGAACCGCGACATGTTCAGGCACATCGCCGCAGCGGTCGAAAAGGCCGACGCGCGCCTGTGCGCCGAGCGCGGCCCCTGTCCCGACGCGGCCGACTCCGGCGTCATGCGCCGCTTCTCGCACCGCATGGCCGTCGCGCCCAATGCCTCCTCGTCCCTCATCATGGGCGGCACGAGTCCCTCGATCGAGCCCTATCGTGCCAACATCTACCGTCAGGATACGATCTCCGGCGCCTACATCGTGAAGAACCGCTTTCTCAAGGCCGAGCTCGCAAAGCGCGGCCTCGACACGGATGACGTCTGGGCCGACATCATCGCCCATGACGGCTCCGTGCAGCACCGTGAGGACCTTCCGAAGGAAGTGCGCGACGTCTTCAAGACCGCCATCGAACTCGACCAGCGCTGGATCATTGAACTTGCCGCCGACAGGCAGGCATTCATCGACCAGGGCCAGAGCGTGAACCTCTTCTTTCCGCCCGACGTCTCGATCGCCTATCTGCACGCCTGCCACTTCTCCGCTTGGAAGAAGGGCCTCAAGAGCCTCTACTACAACCGCTCCGACAAGCTCCGCAAGGCGGACCGAGTCGGCGTCCAAGTCGAGCGCCGCCGCATCGAGGATCAGATCAGTATGCAGGCCGTCGCCGACAACACCACCTGCCTCGCCTGCGAAGCCTGACCGGGGGGAACAACTCCATAACCGACAAAAAAACCGCCGCCGGCCCCCTTTGGACCCCCCCCGCGTCCAACCCCTCCCAGACCCCCGGGGCCACCAGGGCCT
>OBHX01003903.1_pt1 | contig 10184 bp, 10 predicted proteins | sample 1519331 | NCBI WGS metagenome assembly OBHX01 (sample SAMEA2602897, study PRJEB22501) | metagenome
GGGCCTGCTTGAAGTAGCAGGCACGGGGGTCGTTGTCCACCGCCACGGAGATCTCATTGACACGGGGCAGGGGATGCAGGATCCGCAGGTCCGGCTTGGCGTTTTTCAGCTTCTCCGGGGTGAGGATGTAGCTGTCCTTCAGGCGCAGATAGTCCTCCTCGTTGAAAAACCGCTCCCGCTGGACACGGGTCATATAGAGGATATCCAGCTCCGGCATCACCTCATCCAGAGAGGTAGACTGGATGTAGGGGATGTTCCTGCTCTTGATGTACTGCTCCTTGACGTAGCGGGGCAGCTTCAGCTCCTCCGGAGAGATGAGCACGAAGCGGATGCCGGTATAGCGGCTCATGGCGGCCACCAGAGAGTGGACGGTGCGGCCGAATTTCAGGTCGCCGCACAGGCCGATGGTCAGATCGTCGAAGCGGCCCTTCTCCCGGTGGATGGTCAGCAGATCCGTCAAGGTCTGGGTGGGGTGGTTGTGGCCACCGTCTCCGGCGTTGATGATGGGTACCAGCGAGTGGCGGGAGGCCACCAGCGGAGCACCCTCCTTGGGGTGGCGCATGGCGATGATATCGCTGTAACAGCTGACGGTGCGGATGGTGTCGGACACGCTCTCGCCCTTGGCGGCGGAGGAGCTGCTGGCGGAGGAGAAGCCCAGCACCTGTCCGCCCAGACTCAGCATGGCGCTCTCGAAGCTGAGACGGGTGCGAGTGGAGGGCTCGAAGAACAGGGTGGCCAGTATTTTGCCGTCGCACTTGTGGGCATAGGCGGCGGGATGGTCGATGATGTCGCAGGCGGTGCGCACCAGCTCCATGATCTCCTCCGGGGACAGCTGCAAAATGTCAATGAGATGGTTCATACGGTTCATTCTCCTTTTCTGATCCAGTTTTCGTCGGAGGGGTCATCCCGGAAGGCCAGCAGCCGGGCAACGTCTCCCTGCGTGATGTATCCCTGCTGGACGCCCACCTGAGCGATGGTGTCCAGATCGGTGAGGCTGATGCACTTGACACCGGCCTCGGCCAGCCGCTGGCGGCCCTTGGCCATGCCGTAGGTGAAGATGCTGATGACGCCCAGCACCTCCGCTCCGGCGGCCCGCAGGGCGGCCACGGTGTCCAGCACACTGCCGCCGGTGGAGATCAGGTCCTCGATGACCACCACCCTCTCGCCGGGGGTCAGCTTGCCCTCGATCTGGTTCCTGCGGCCGTGATCCTTGCTGCCGGAGCGGACGTAGCCCATGGGCAGGCCCAGCAGGTGGGCGGCGATGGCGGCATGGGCGATACCGGCGGTGGCGGTACCCATGAGCACCTGCGCCTCCGGGTACTCCCGGCGGACGGTGTCGGCAATGGCCTGCTCCACCTCGTTCCGGGCCTCCGGGGCGGTGAGGATCAGGCGGTTGTCGCAGTAGATGGGGCTTTTGATGCCGCTGGCCCAGACAAAAGGCTCGTCGGGCCGCAGAAACACCGCTCCGATGGAGAGCAGGTGCCGGGCAATGTGGGTGCGGATGTTGTCCATAAGTTCCTCCTATTCCTGCAGCAGAAGCTGCTTGAGCTCGTGAAGATCGGCGGCCAGATAGTCGGCTCCGGCGTTTTCCAGTTCCTCCCGGCTGCCGTAGCCGTAGAGAACGCCGATGGCGGGCAGACCGTTTTCATGGGCGCCGGCGACGTCGAAGCGGCGGTCGCCCACCATGACGGCGGGGCCGTCCGTGCCGCTGCGGCGCAGGGCGTCGGCCACCACGCTGCCCTTCTGCGCGCTGGCCCGGTCCTCCCTCTGTGCGCCGCAGATGCGGTGGAAGTAAGCGGCCAGACCGAAGTGCTCCATGATGCGCAGGGCGAATTCCTCCGGCTTGGAGGTGGCGATGACCAGCTTCAGCCCGGCTCCTTGCAGGCTCTCCAGCAACTCCGCCATGCCCTTGTAGGGGATGTTCTCCGCCCAGCCCTGCCGGGAGAAGTACACCCGGAAGTCCTCCACGGCCCGATCCGTCTGCTCCTCCGTCAGGCCGAACAGCTCCGGGAAGCTCTCGTGGAGGGGAGGGCCGATGAAGGAGGTGAGGGTATCGGGGTCAGCGATGATGCCCTGCTGCCGCAGGGCGTAGGCCACGGCGCAGGTGATGCCCTCCTTGGGGTCTGTCACCGTGCCGTCCAGATCGAAAAGTACCGTATTCCAGCGCATCAGCCCACAAACTCCTTTACACAGCGGCGATAGGCCGCCACAGGGTCCTCTGCCTGCGTGATGGGGCGGCCCACCACGATGTAATCAGAGCCCAGCTCACGGGCCTTGGCGGGGGTGGTGACCCGCTTCTGATCCCCGGCATCCCCTCCGGCGAACCGGACACCGGGGGTCACCGTCAGGAAGTCGGCCCCGCAGCGCCGGTGGATGGCTCCGGCCTCCAGCGGGGAACAGACCACACCGTCCAGCCCCGCCGCAGCGGCGTTGGCGGCGTAGCTGAGCACCACCTCCTCCAGCGGGGCGTGGATCAGCAGCTCCCGCTCCATGCGCTCCTGATCGGTGGAGGTCAACTGGGTGACGGCGATGAGCAGAGGGCGGGTGCCGTCGGGGCGGGTGAGGCCCTCCAGAGCGGCGGTCATCATGGCGGCGGTACCGGCGGCGTGGAGGTTGATGATGTCCACATCCAGCGCCGACAGGGCGGCCATGGCCTTTCTCACCGTGTTGGGGATGTCGTGGAGCTTCAGATCCAGAAAGATGCGGTGGCCCCGGCGGCGGATCTCCCGGACGATGGCGGGACCCTCGGCGTAAAACAGCTCCATGCCCACCTTGACGAAGGGCTTCTCCTCTGTGAAGCGGTCCAGAAAAGCCAGTGTTTTCTCCCGGCTGTCGAAGTCCAGTGCAATGATAACGTCTTTACCCATGATGTGCTCCTCCTATGATATCCGTAAGCTGCTGAATGCCGTACCGCTCCATGGCGGCAGGCAGGTCCTGTATGATTTTCCGGCAGGCGCAGGGCTCCACCAGATTGGCGGCTCCCACGCCCACGGCGGTGGCCCCGGCCAGCATCAGCTCCAGCACGTCCTCGGCGGTGCTGACGCCGCCCATGCCCACGATGGGAATGTCCACGGCCTCGTAGACCTGATACACCATCCGCACCGCCAGCGGAAAGATGCCGGGGCCGGACATTCCGCCGGTGCCGTTGGCCAGCAGGGGACGGCGGCGCTTCAGATCGATCCGCATCCCCGGCAGAGTATTGATAAGGCTGACACCGTCGGCCCCGGCCTCCTGACAGGCCCGTGCCACGGCAGCGATATCCGCCGCAGCCGGGGAGAGCTTCATGATGACCGGCTTTTTCGTCACGTCACGGACGGCCCGTGTGACGGCGGCTGCCGTCCGGGGGTCTGCGCCGAAGGCGGCTCCGCCGCCGTGGACGTTGGGGCAGGAGATATTCACCTCCAGCCAGCCTACCTGCTCCGCCCCGTCCAGCTGCCGGCATACTTGGGCGTATTCCTCTATGGAGAAGCCGCTGACGTTGGCCATCACCGGCTTGTGAAAGACCTCCCGCAGACGGGGCAGCTCCTCCCGGATGACGGCCTCCACACCGGGGTTTTGCAGCCCCACAGAGTTCAGCAGGCCCCCGGCGTATTCGGCGATGCGGGGGGTGGGGTTTCCGTACCGGGGGGTGAGCGTCGTCCCCTTGAAGGAGAAGGTCCCCAGACAGTTGATGTCGTAGATCTGTGCAAATTCATACCCATAGCCGAAGGTGCCGCTGGCGGGGATGACGGGATTCTCCAGCGGCAGGCCGCAGAGGGTGACGGCGGTATTTACCATACGATCTCCTCCCTTCGCAGGACGGGGCCGTCCTTGCAGATGCGCTTGTGGCCGTACTTGGTGCGGCAGGTGCAGCCCATGCAGGCCCCGAAGCCGCAGCCCATGCGCTCTTCAAAGCTGAACTGCCCATCGGTGCGGCAGCGCTGCCACACGGCGTGGAGCATGGCCTCCGGCCCGCAGGTATAGAGGTGGGTGTAGTCCACGCCCTCCATGCCGTCGGTGACAAGGCCGCAGGTCCCGGCGCTGCCGTCGGCGGTGAGGAGGCGGACGGTGACGCCCAGCGCCTGCAGCTCCTCCGCCAGAAAAATATCTGACGCCCGGTTGTAGCCCAGCACCGCCGTGACCTGACGATGCTCCGCCGTCAGACGGCGGGCCAGTCCGTACAGGGGCGGGATGCCGACGCCGCCGCCCACCAGCAGGGGGCGCTCCCCGGCGAGAGATGTGTCGTAGCCGTTGCCCAGCCCTGTCAGCACATCCAGCTCCGTTCCGGCGGGGAGATGGGTCATGGCTGCCGTGCCGTGGCCCAGCACCTTATAGATGAGGGTGGCGGCACCGGGCTCCCAGTCGCAGACGGAGATGGGGCGGCGCAGGTAGAAGCCGGAGAGCTTCAGGTTTACGAACTGACCGGGGGCCGTGATGGCCTCCGTGTCGCCGGTGAGGCGCAGCCGGTAGGTGTCCGGCGTCAGCGGCGTATTTTCCGTAATGGTCCATGTGACCTGCTTCATGTGCGGCCCTCCTTGGAAAAGAGATCACCGTCCTGCCAGACGAGGCGGCCGTTGCAGACCGTCAGCAGGCAGCGGGCCTGTACCGGCCAGCCGGTGAAGGGGGTGGCCTTCCCCTGAGAGAGGAAGTCCGCCGGGTCGATGGGATACGAAGCCGACAGGTCAAAGACCGTGAAATCGGCGTGGGGGCCATCTATCTCCCCCTGCGGGAGGCCGAAGCGGCGGCAGGGAGCATCGTGGAGCAGCTCCATCAGACGGGGGAAGGAGAGCAGGCCCGGCTTTACCAGATAGGTATACAGCAGGGGGAAGGCGGTCTCCAGCCCCACGATGCCCATGGCGCTCTTCTCCAGCCCGCGGGACTTCTCCTCGGCGCTGTGGGGGGCGTGATCGGTGGCGATCATGTCGATGGTGCCGTCGGCCAGCCCCTCCAGCAGGGCCTCCCGGTCGGCGGAACTGCGGAGAGGGGGATTCATCTTGAAGCGGCCGTCCTCCTGCAGCATGGTCTCGTCCATCAGCAGATAGTGGGGGGCCGTCTCACAGGTGACGTCCAGCCCCTCCGCCTTGGCCCGGCGGATCAGGGCCACGCTCTCCTTGGTGGAGATGTGGCAGACGTGGTAGCCGCAGCCGGTCTGGCGCACCAGCTCCAGATCCCGCCGGATCTGCCCCCACTCGCTTTCGGAGCAGATGCCCCGGTGGCCGTGGGTGCGGGCGTAAGCCCCGTCGTGGATGTAGCCCCCGTGGAGGAGGGAGTTGTCCTCGCAGTGGGCCACGATGAGCTTATGAAGCCCCTTGGCGGTTTCCATGGCAAGGCGCATGGTCTCCTCATTCTGCACGCCCCGGCCGTCGTCGGAGAAGGCCGCCACATAGGGGGCCATGGCCGCCATGTCCGACAGCTTCTCCCCCAGCTGGCCACGGGTGATGGAGCCATAGGGCAGCACCCGGATGGCGGCATCCCGGCGGATCAGAGCCAGCTGCTGCTCCAGATGGGGCAGGCTGTCCGGCACCGGGTCCAGATTTGGCATGGCACACACCGTGGTATATCCGCCGTGGGCGGCGGCTTGGGTGCCGCTGGACATGGTCTCCTTATAAGAAAAGCCCGGTTCACGAAGATGTACGTGTACATCAACGAAACCGGGACATATCACAAAAGAAGAGGCGGGAATATGAACGGGAGAAACACTGGTGCCGTGTCGGATCTCAAAAGAGAAAACAGCATCCCCACGGGTGAGAACACCTCGGCGGAATATCTGGGCATCCTGAAAAACGACGGTCACGGTGATCACCTCCGCATGGCAAATTTTTATTAGATTACCACACAGCGGGCCGCTTGTCAAGACGGGCCGCCACGATTTTTGTCACATTTTTCGTTGCGTTTTGACCGGGGATATGATACCATGCAGAAAAAACCACAACGGCGCAGTGCTGTGCCGGGAAGGAGCCTTTATGAAAAAAACGCCCAAACCCAGAGATACGGTCCAGCGGCTGAAGGAGGCCATTCACAAGCAGCCGGCGGTGTTCGCCGTATATGTGGCCCTGCGGTTGATCGTGCTGGCGGAGCTGGTCATGTCCATCATCCGGGGCGAATATGAAAGTGCCTTCATCTGCCTGCTGGTGCTGGCGCTGTTCATCCTGCCGTTTTTCATTCAGCAGAACTTCGGTATCCAACTGCCGTCGGTGCTGGAGATCATTATCCTGCTGTTCATTTTTGCAGCGGAGATACTGGGGGAGCTGGAGTGTTACTTCATCACCTACCCCAACTGGGACTCCATGCTCCACACCACCACGGGCTTCCTCTGTGCCGCCACGGGCTTTGCCCTTATCGACATCCTGAACCGCAACAGCCGCATCAAGTTCCAGCTGTCGCCGGTATATGTGGCGCTGGCGGCCTTCTGCTTCTCCATGACCGTGGGGGTGCTGTGGGAGTTTTTCGAGTTCGGCATGGACCGGGTGTTCCATCTGGATATGCAGAAGGACACCGTGGTGCAGAGCATTACCTCCGTGATGCTGGACCCCACCAACAGCAACACCCCCATCACCATCGACGGCATCCACTCGGTGGCCGTCAACGGCACGGATCTGGGCTTTGACGGGTATCTGGATATCGGGCTGTACGATACCATGGAGGATCTGTTCGTCAACTTCATCGGTGCCGTGACCTTCAGCGTCATCGGCTACTTCTACATCAAGCATCGGGGCAAGGGAAAGCTGGCGCAGGCATTTATCCCCACCCTGTCGGAGGACGAGGACAAGGGGGCATCGCTGTCGGAGGGAGACCCCGGAGCGCCGCCGGAATCGGAATAACGACAAAGAGGCAGGCACTTTTGTGCCTGCCTCTTTTGCTATAGGGGGTCAATCGTCCTGCTCCATATCGTATTCCAGCACAGCGCCGGTATAGGCATCGATGACATATTCGTACTCCATGCCATCCGCCTTGAATTCCACCTCGTATACCCAGCGGCCATCCTCGTCATCCAGCTCCACATCCATGTCGTAGGCCTGACTCTCTGACACACCGGCGTGGGTCAGGGCAGCGGCCTTGGCTGCGGCGTGGCCGATCTGCCCGGTGGGCTGGGTACTGCCGGTGGGCTGGGCATCATCGTCGTCATCGTCGTGGTCATCATCATGGTCATCGTGGTCATCCGCATCGTCGTGATCGTCCGGCTCCACATAGGAGGTGAGCACAGCGCCGGTATAGGCATCGATGCGATACTCGTACTCCGTACCGCTGCGGTCCTCCAGCTCCACCTCGTAGTGGGCGGGAACCTCGTCCAGCTCAGCGTCCACCTCCTGCTTGGTCAGCTGGTCGGCGGACTGCCCGCAGGTGAGCAGGGCGATCTCCAGTGCTCGCTCCATGCCGATGGGCATGGCAGGAGCGCCGGTCTCGGCCAGATCCTTCAGCTCACCGATGGAGAGCCTGGACAGCTCCTCAAAGGACAGACTGTTGTTCAGGGCGAGGATACGGTTCACCAGCGCCGCCTTGCCGGTGGAGATGTGGTGGTCCTTGGCCTGCTTCTCCAGAGACGTGTCCTGCGTGACCGTCTGGGTCAATACGGAGGCCTGAGAGGCGCTGTCCCGCAGGATGCCGTCCACGGCGGCGGAGAGGTCCTGCTGCAGTCGGTGAGCCCGGCTCTGATCCCGATCCTCTACGGAGATCATGATGGCGGAGGAGATGCTCTCCAGATAGCCGTTGCGGACCAGACTGCCGACGATGGCGTTTACTGCCACATCCAGCTTGGCCCCCTTCAGATCCTCGCCGTCGCCCATATCCGCCAGAATGGCATGGGCGTCGTCGTTCATAGGCACGCAGGCCAGAACCTTTTCATTTTGGTTGACCCGCAGCTCGATGCTGGGGTTGACGTCGATGGAGACCACGGAGGCCACAGCATTGGCCTGCCGCAGAAACAGTCCGCCGCCGCACAGCAGCAGAAGGGCCAGACAGGCCGCCATCGCCATCCATTTTTTCAGGGAGTGAGGTTTTGTTTTCATGGGGATTTCCGTTCCTTTCCGCTTCTCACAGCGGGAGAGAACGCCGTCCACGTCATGGGGGGCTGTTTTTTCCAGCGCTTGTGCAAGGCACTGTTCCAGCTTTTCATTTGTCATGGGCGTTATCTCCTTCCAGATCAGCACGCATTTTTCGGATCGCTCGGTGATACTTCGACAGGACGGTGGGGAGGGGCAGCTCCAGCAGAGCGGCGATCTCCCGGTGCTTTAGCCCGGTGACGGCATGGAGCAGTACGATGCGCCGCTCCTCCTCCCCCAGACGGGACAGAACGTGCTGCAGCAGCGTTCGCTCCTCTGTGGTCAGACCGGTCTCCTGCTGGGGAATGGCGTCCCATTCTGCCTCGCTGAGAACGGCGTGGCGCTCCGTGCGCCGCAGGCGCATCAGGCACAGATTCCGGCAGACCGTCAGCAGCCAGCCCATGGGAGAGCCGGTGGGGCGATACTGCGGGGCGTGATCCCACACATGAACGAATACATCCTGCGTGATATCCTGTGCGTCGTGGGCGTTTTTCAGGTACGACAGCGACAGACCATACACCGCCGTTCGGGTGAGATGGTAGAGCTGCGCCAGCGCATCCTGCTGCCCGGCGGCGATGGCGGCCAGCAGCTCCGTCAGATGAGCACTGCTGCCGGCATATTCGGTTGTGGCGGGCCATGCAGTCATAGGCTTTTATCTCCTGTCATCCCTGTAATGCGTGGAGATGCGGTTTTATTGCGTGAAAAATAAAAAAATTTGCCAAGCCCGCAAAGAAGGACTCTGCGGGCCTGACAGACAGCTTAATTGTTGCCGGTGGGGATATAGGGCAGCAGGGCGGCGGCCACGCCGGAGATGGGCATGGTCTGCAGCCAGATACGTCCGGGACCGGTGAGGACGGTGTTGAAAAGGCCCTCGCCGCCCAACAGCTTGTTCTTCATGCCGGGAACCTGACGGATCTCCATCTGCACCCCGGCGGTGAAGCCCGCCACGTTGCCGGTGTCCACCACGATCTGCTGACCCGGCTGGAGGTCATACTCCACCAGCGTGCCGTCGATCTCGGCAAAGGCCATGCCGCTGCCGCTGAGGCGCTGCATGATGAAGCCCTCGCCGCCGAAGAGGCCCGCACCCAGCCGCTGGTTGAAGTGGATGGACAGCTCTACTCCCGGCACGGCGGCCAGAAAGGCACTCTTCTGGAGGATCATATCGTGGCCGGGAGTGATGGCGATCTCCTTGATCTGGCCGGGGAAGCTGGAGCCGAAGGCGATCATCCCGGCGCCGTGAGCGGTGTAGATGTTCTGGAACATACTCTCGCCGGAGAACATTTTAGAGAACATCCGCCCCAGTCCACCGCCATGGGTCTGCATCTCCATATTAGGGCTCATCCAGACCATGGAGCCACGCTCCGTGACCATCTGCTCGCCGTCTTCCAGCTGACAGATCACCACGGGGAAGGGAGTGCCTTTGATTTCATAACGCATGGTGGTATCCTCCTTACGATTTTCCGGCAGAGAAGGGAAGAACCTCCGCCGTGTGTTTTCTGGTATGGCTCCAGTATAGCAGAGAAACGGAACGAAAGGAAGAAGAAAATATACCCGAAGCCTTACACTTTGCAAGAAGCGGCTCAGGACTCCGTCGTCTCCGGCTCCTTGCGGAGGGTCTTGACGAAGCAGAGGAAGTGCACCAGATGCTCTGTCTGCCGCGCCGACAGTGTGCTCCATTTTGCGGGCATCCTTGGCAGCGGTGGCCTCGCTGACGCCCAGCCGGATGAGAAAATCCCGGAGCATTTGATTTTATTCGTAGATGCTCTGAGCGACCCCGGTCCCCAGAGCCGTCAGATGGATGGTCTTGGCTGGCGCTGCCTCGCAGAGAGGCGTTGCCCATGGAATACTGCTGCGGATTGCTGGCGTTCTTCATGTTGATGCTGGCGTAGTAAACACCGTCGGTAGCGCTCCTCCGTGGCCCGGACGGCCTCCATGGTGCTGTCAGAGCAGTAAAGCGCCCAGTAAAAGGAATCCCGCTGGGCGCTCTCCAAGTCCACCCCCTCAGAGAAGGGGTACAGTGCGCTGGTGGATGCGGCCAAGGTGGTGAAGAAGCTGGAGCGCATCGAGTATGTGGAGGACCCGTATCTGGGCAAGGGCTCCTACTGCGTGGCGGAGAGGCACGCAGACGGCGGGGCGTGCAGTGTGCCGGACTACGCCGTCATCAAG
>OBHX01003910.1_pt1 | contig 10169 bp, 8 predicted proteins | sample 1519331 | NCBI WGS metagenome assembly OBHX01 (sample SAMEA2602897, study PRJEB22501) | metagenome
GGTAGCCGGACTGCCGCCGTGAAGCTCCTCAAAGACTGCCTTCGCATCATCCGGAAGATTAGCAAGACTTCCGCCGCGGACCGGTTCCATAACGATCACCTGTTTTCCATGCTTTCTGCAGATCTCATAGCATTTCCCGGCCTGAACTGCCGGATCGTCGAAGTCCGCATAGTTAAACTGGATCTGGACGACTTCGATCTGCGGATACTCCGTTAAGATCTGCTCAAGGACCTCCGCGCGGTCATGGAAAGAAATTCCAAAGTGGCGGATTTTACCCTCTTCCTTAAAGGTTAAAGCCGTCTCATACGCATGGCATTCCTTAAACTTCGGATAGTTTCCCATTCCCTGGGAATGCATCAGATAGAAATCAAAATAGTCTACACCGCAGCGCTCCAGCTGTGACTCAAAAAACGGGCGGATGTCCTCTTCCTTCCCAAAATAAGCGGCCGTCAGCTTATTTGTAAGAATGTAGCTCTCCCTCGGATAACGGCTCGTCAGGCAGTTTTTGACCGCAAGCTCACTTCTCTCACCGATGTAGCCGTGAGCCGTATCAAAGTAGTTGAATCCCTGATCCAGAAAATAATCCACCATCTGGGAAACCTGCGCCTCATCGATCTCTTCCCCGATCATAGGGAAACGCATACATCCGAAACCAAAATTCTTTTTTATCTTATCCATGCTGCTCTCCTTTTCTGAATAGATCCGGCACGGGCGGTGAATGTCTTCACCGTTGCATCCCAATCATACTCCCGCGTTCTCTCCAGCTGATCTGTCGTCCACTTTTCAAGGTCCGGCAACGCTCGCCGTTATGTTAAGTAACATCTTGTAACTTATTTTGATGATAGCATACGCCCACTCCCTTGTCAAGCGAATGAAAATCAATTATAATGATGATAGCATAATGTCTCCGGTCAGTGCAAACTAACTCCCCGATTCCTACAAGTCGACCGGATCTTATCGATCTATGAGAACTACATCAGACCTTCAGGAGGTGAATTCCATGACAGATTTCGTGCGAGCGCGAAGTGAAGAACAGAAACAGGCCAGAATGGCCGAGATCAAAGCCGCGGCAGACGAGCTCTTCTGCTCTGTCCCCTACCAGGAGATCACCCTTTCCACCATTGCCGGAAAGCTGTCCTGGACGCGGGCAAACCTTTATAAATATGTAACGACGAAGGAAGAGATCTATCTTGAGATCTGCTCCGATAAAATGCAGTCCTATTTTGACGATCTGTTCGCAGCATTTCCCGATGAGAAACCATTTACCCCGGATCAATGGGCTGCTGCCTGGGCAGATGTCCTGAACGCGCACCGTGACTATCTCCGCTACAACGATATCCTCTGTACGATCATCGAGGTCCATGTCACAGCATGCCGCCTTGCCAGCTTCAAAACAAGCTACCATGCACACCGTGATGTCTTTGTCAGGCTCATGGAAGTCCGTCTCGGTCTTAGCTCCCATGATGCCAGCGAAGTCTTCCTCTCCGTCCTGTACCATGCTGCCGGTCTATGTGGAAGCTGCCACTCCAATCCGGTTATGCTGGAGGCTATGAAAATAGCCGGAATCCCATATAAAAAACGGGATTTCCGGCTCAACATGTATGAATTTATCCGAATGAACCTCTGGTACTATCTCTCCGGTCCTGCCGGAGAAAATTCCTGCATCACACCGTAAGAATATAGCACCAGACCGGAAGTGTGATCAGTGAGACGACCGTCGAAAAGACAACGATCTTCGTTGCAAGGCGGTCGTCTTTTCCATATTTGACTGCGAGAACAACGCTCGTGCTCGCTGCCGGCATCGCGGACAGGATCACACAGACCGCTGTGATCAGCTGATCAATGTGAAACAGGCGGCAGCCCGCCAGAACGATGACAGGAATCAGGAACAGCCTGATAAACGTGTAGTAATAAACTTCTCTCGTGAACACCTCTTTAAACGGGATTTCCGCGAGCGTACACCCGATCAGAAGCATCGCGCAGAACGTGTTCGCCCCGGCGACCGTCCGGACTGTCTGGTTCACAAATCCGGGAAGCTGGAACTGGGATACCAGAAGTACCATGCCGGTAAAAATTCCGATGATACATGGATGTGTCACAACCTTCTTTAAAAGCTCTTTCTTCGTCGGCGCCTCCGTAAAATAAGTGAGGCCCACCGACCACATAAAGATTCTCGTCGGGATCGTGTAGACCGCCGCATACATGATTCCCAGATCTCCGAAGATTCCCTCAGCGATGGCGTTTCCGAGGATACCGGCATTTGAGACGATCGTCGCGTACTGCAAAACCTTTTTGCTCTCCTCGCTCCAGCCCGGATACAGCACACGGCTTAAAAGATTCGAAAAGATCTGGATCAAAAACGAGATCACGATCACTTCCAGCGTCAGCTTCAGAATATTCATACTGAACTCCATCTGGAACGATTTCACAATGCTCGCGGGAAGCGTCACATTCATCACGAGACTGCTGAGCAGCGCCTTCCCGCTCTTATCGATCATCCCGCTCTTCCTGAGATACCATCCCAGCGCAAGGATGCAGAACATCATGCCCTGCATATTAAACAAACTTGTAAAATCCATCACGTACTCCTTTATTACAGACTGACGTTATTGTACCTCTCCCCCTCTGATCTTGTCAATCTCCTCACTTTCATCAACCCATGTTACTGTTCACGCCTTGCGCAAACAGTAACTGATTTTGCCGATGCTTCGCATTCCAAATCGGCAAAATCCACTACCACCACTGTATTGTACGGAATTTTCAGTTCAGAAAATTCCTACCCGTGTACAGTAACCAATCCATCTCCCTTCTGCCTGCGCATCCGGATATAAAATCTTGTCACCGTTCCCTATCAGTGGTACAATAACCCCAATTTATACCATCTCACGAAGGAGGTCCCACCATGGAAACCAGCATCACAGTAAGAAACGCAAAATTATCCGACGCTCCGAGAATCCTTGATATCTACACCTATTATGTAGAAAACACCGTGATCACCTTTGAATACGATGTTCCTTCCCTTGAAGAATTTGAGAACCGCATGATCGATATCATGAAAAAATATCCTTATCTCGTCATCGAACGTGACGGCAGGATCGAGGGCTACGCCTACGCCCATGCTTTCGTCGGCCGCGCCGCCTACGACTGGGCCAGTGAGCTCACGATCTATCTGGATCACAACGCGAAGAAATGCGGGCTTGGCAGAAAACTCTATGAAGCTCTGGCTGGGCGGCTCAAAGATATGGGCGTTCTAAATCTTTATGCCTGCATCGGATACCCGAAGGTTGAGGACGAGTATTTAAATAAGAACAGTGCCCAGTTCCATGAGCATCTTGGATTCCGGCTTTGCGGGACTTTTGAGAACTGCGGGTATAAGTTTAATCGGTGGTATGATATGATCTGGATGGAGAAGATTATTGGGGAACATACAGACGACCAGGCACCAGTAAAACCTTACTGCTACACCGAGTAATCTATTAAAAGATACGCGCAGGGAGGGCCTGGGGCGCAGACACTTGAGGGATTCCGGGAGGGTTCCTCTAAGCTTGCCGAAGAATGCTAAGGACGGAGGACATGTGCCACAACTCGCTTCGCTCAGACAAGTGGCACATGTCCTCCAACGCATTCTCCGGCGAGCCAAGAGGAAGCCAGCTCCCTTCACCCAGGCGGTCCGTGCCCCAGGTCTTCCCTGCGCTGTGTATTGGCTGAATTAAGAAAGAAATTACTGACTCTCTCTGCTTTTGTGTCCTGTGCTTAATTGCTCTCTCTATACTGAGAATTAACTGGATAAAGAACGTAATTACAAACACTTTTCATGCATGTGGTCTATATCTGGAGTCTTCTCTGCACTATATACTGGTTAGATGAAAAAAAGGACTTGCACATCTTGTTTTAGCACGCTACAATGGTAAACGTTCGATTTTGACATAGTATAAGCTAACAGGAGATGTGACATGAATACGAATGAACGAACTGATAAGCGCCCTGTCTGGCGCGGTGAACTTGCTCTTCTTATTGTGATTTTGATCAACAGTTTTGGTGTTGTCTTAATGCTGGACTCCGGCGCCGGAATTTCGGCGATTTCCAGCGTTCCGTACGCTTTTTCTGAATCCTTCCCGGCTCTGACGCTCGGAACCTGGACTTATATTTTTCAGGGAATTCTCGTAGCGGCCCTCATGATCTTACGGAAAAAGTTTGTTCCTACATACCTCTTCAGCTTCGTTGTAGGCTTCGCCTTCAGTAAGATGTTAGATGTATATAAGACCGCCCTCGCGGGCCTCACGATGGGGATCGGATACCAGATCGTCTATTTTATCGTTAGCTATCTCGTCATCTTCCTCGGAATTGCCCTCTCCAACCGCTGCGGACTTCCGATCATCCCGACAGACCTCTTTCCGAGAGAAATGGCCGATATTTTGAAGGTTCCATACTCCAGAGTCAAGATCACCTTCGACGTGACCTGCCTCGCCGTGACCGCGGGACTGACTTTCTGTTTCCTCGGTCATATCAAAGGTCTTGGAATCGGAACGATCCTCGCCGCGTTTACGATGGGTAAGGTCATCGGCATGATAGGCAATATACTGGATAGACACTTCCGGTTTGTGTCATTCCTCACCGAACGCAGCAAATCGTTTTAGGTCCTGTATTACTTTTCCTGTATCCATGCTGCTCCTCCTATCTTATAATTTTCCATATTGCTTTACGAATTCGCATTTAAACTTCATAATTTTAGGCAGAATCATAAAGCAGCCCACTCTTGCAGCTCTCCAATTTAAAATAGGAAGCAGTCCTTTTTAAAGAAAATTTTCAGTGAATACTTTTAAATTTTTTATATAAGAAAGCCGCCTGAGCTTTTTCCCCCATAGGTTCATAATCCTATCACAGAGAAAGACCAGACGGCTTTTTCTTATCTACGCTGCAATTTGTACCGCAGCTTTCTTTTCTGAATTCTTTACGCTAACACAGTCCCTTCCGGAAATGCGCCACGGAACACCTTGCGGACAAGCGGTCCTGCGATGATGAGCTGGAACGGCAGTGCCATCACAAAATTCTTTGGGATATTCGTGAGCCAGATGATCAGCAGAGGGCCGAAGTTTCCGCTCTTTACGCAGCCCTCAAGGGCACCGTAGAGGGACATGATAATCACCATCGGAACCACCATGGAGCAGGAAACCGCGATCACCTTGTGGAGTACCGGACTCTCCGGCTTTACAAGAAAACGGAACGCGAATCCCTTCGCCGGTCCGGAGACCACGAACCAGTCCATGCACATTGCAAACACATAGGCGATCGGGAATCCGATCCAGGCCTCGCGGATCGTTGTGAGGTTTAACGCTCCCATATGAAGTGTTACATTGTAGATGCTCATCCAGAGCACCATGGTAAAACACATTAATACTGTGTAGATCAGACTTTCTCTCTTATTTCTTGGCATACATTTTCTCCTTTTTTCAACCTGTAATTTTCTGTGAAAACGCCGTGGACATAAGAACCATCTCTAACCATTCCTTCCGGACATATGACAGAAAAAAAGCAGCGAAGCCAACAAAACTCGTTGCGACTCCACTGCTCTTTTCGTGTACATCTCACTGCGTTCTCAATCTCTATGCGAACGCAGTATACAATATTTTTATATCGCTTCGTAAGTACTTTTTTCCACAAAACACCAATTTTGTATACTTGCACAAAACTTTAGCCCAATTCTATCATTTCATTATTCACATTCATCCTATCCCCCATCGTGACGTCCATGGAATTCTTAAGCTGTCCCCACTTTCTTCCGCAAACCTCAGCTTTTTCATCATCGATCACAGTTTCTTCACAATTTTCCCATTGACATTCCCCCACAAAAGCCTTATTATACTTAGCAAGCTAATAATTTAGTTTGCTAAGTATCCGGCAGACGATCAAATCACAGCTTTTTATCTCTGTCGAGAAGACTCCCACCTCTTTTGGGTGGTGGGTATAAGGGGGAACTTGATCTATGAAAGAAACCGTTGGACGCAGTGTGGGAATGCTCTCCAACCTGATCCGCAGGCACTTCAGTACCTTTTCTTTTCATGGTACATTAAGCGGCGCACAGGGAAAAACGCTTCATTTTATTCTGGCGCGCGGGCAGGAATGTGATGTCTTCCAGAAAGATATCGAAGAGGAGTACAGTCTCAGACCACCGACCGCCACAAAGCTCTTAAAGGATATGGAAAAAAACGGACTGATCTACCGGGAGGCAGTTCCTTATGATGCCCGCCTAAAACGCATTGTCGCTACTGAAAAAGCCATGCAGTATCAGGAACTGATCCACCAGAGTCTGGAAGAAACCGAAGATCGTCTGACCTCCGGAATATCTTCTCAGGATCTCGCCGTGTTTTTCAGGGTCATCAACCAGATGATCCGAAATATGTCCTGAATATCCGGACGGGTCCCACCTGCAGAACCTGCATGTTCTCCGCATCAGGAGCTTTTGCGGGATCGCAAATTTTATATGGAAACGAGGTAAATCATTCATGGTTAAAACACTTTTAAAAAGCGTGCGCCAGTACAAACGCGTGTCCATCGAGACACCGCTGTTTGTCACCATGGAAGTCATTCTGGAATGTACGATTCCTCTCATCATGTCTAAGCTTATCGATGACATGACCGGAACTTCCATGGCACCGATCTTAAAATACGGCGCCCTCTTACTGGTCCTTGCGACCCTTTCCCTGCTCTTCGGCGTTCTCTCGGCGAGAGCGGCTGCCACAGCCGGGTGCGGACTCGCAAAGAACTTAAGAAGAGATCTCTACTTTAAGACCCAGGACTTCGCCTTCGCAGACATCGACAAGTTCTCCTCCTCCTCTCTCGTGACGAGGATGACGACAGATGTCTCGAACGTTCAGAACGCCTACCAGATGCTGATCCGCATGGCAGTCCGTGCCCCGCTTATGACAGTCTTTTCCGTCATCATGAGCATGAGCATCAACGTCCGGATGTCCTTCATCTTTCTGGCACTTCTCCCAGTTCTTGCAGCGGCACTGTTTGGCATCTTCTTCTATGTCCACCCGATCTTTAAGCGGATCTTCAAGAAATACGATGCCTTAAATAACTCCGTCCAGGAGAACGTCGGCGGCATCCGTGTCGTAAAATCCTTCGTCCGCGAAGATTACGAGAAGGAGAAATTTGAAAACGCTGCCGAGGAGGTGCGAAAAGACTTCACGATGGCAGAAAAGATCCTCGCCTTAAATAACCCGGTGATGACCTTCTGCATCTATGTTTCAATGCTTTTAGTAAGCTTTTTCGGCGCGAAGCTCATCATCGGCACCGGAGGCAGCGAGCTTTCCACCGGGGAACTTTCTTCCCTGATCAGCTACGGCGTCCAGATCCTCACGTCTATGATGATGCTGTCCATGGTATTCGTTATGTGCAGCATGGCCCAGGAATCCGGCGACCGTATTGCCGAAGTCCTGAATCATGAGAGCGTTTTACGATCCCCGGAAAACGGAGCAACGGTCGTAAAGGACGGCAGCGTCGAGTTCGACCATGTTTCCTTCCGCTATTCCGGAAAGAACAAAAAATTTGCCCTGACTGACATTGATCTTAAGATTCCGTCCGGTTCCACCATCGGTATCATCGGCGGTACCGGCTCCGCAAAGACAACATTGATCCAGCTGATCCCACGTCTCTACGATGTGACGGAGGGCGCGGTGAAGGTCGGTGGACGCGATGTACGTGAGTACGATCTTCAGGCCCTCCGTGACGCTGTGGCTGTCGTTCTCCAGAAGAACGTCCTCTTCTCCGGAACGATCAAGGAAAACCTCCGCTGGGGCAATAAGAACGCCACAGACGAGGAGCTGATTCACGCGTGCCGATTAGCGCAGGCGGACGAGTTCGTCACACAATTCCCGGATGGATATGACACCTATATCGAACAGGGCGGAACGAACGTCTCCGGCGGCCAGAAACAGCGTCTCTGCATCGCGAGAGCGATCTTAAAGAAACCGAAGATCCTGATCCTGGACGACTCGACTTCCGCAGTCGATACAAAGACTGATGCCCTGATCCGTCAGGCATTTAAACATAAGCTTCCGGACACCACAAAGATCATCATCGCCCAGCGTGTTTCCTCTGTTCAGGACGCAGACCGCATCCTCGTCATGGATGGCGGGCGGATCGTGGAATCCGGAACCCACGAAGAACTTCTCGCCTTAAACGGCATTTACAGAGAAGTCAATGATTCCCAGACAAAGAGCAAGGAGGCATGATCATGGAAAAACAGAATAAGAAAAATGGCACCTTCGGCCGCCTGCTCCGCTACATTTACAAGAACTACCGGGTGTACATGATCACCGTGATCATCTGCATCATCATCGCCGCAGCTGCCTCCGTGGTCCAGACCGTATTTTTACAGCGGCTCATCGATACCTGCATTCTTCCGGGACTGGAGAACGGATTTGAGAGCATCCGGCAGCCGTTCATGCAGACGATCCTCTCGATGGTCACCCTGTATGTGTTTGGTGTCGCGGCAGCCTTCACCTACACCCACCTCATGGCGACCGTGACACAGGGGACATTAAAGCACCTGCGTGTGGACATGTTCGATAAGATGCAGTCCCTGCCGATCAAATATTTTGACACCCACGCCCACGGCGATATCATGAGTACCTACACAAACGATACGGACGCGATCCGCCAGCTGATCGGCCAGTCGCTTCCGATGGTCTTCCAGTCTTCTCTCACGATCACGGTCATGCTTCTCATGATGATCTATTACAGTGTGTGGATGACTCTCGTTGTGTGCCTCTTCTCCGCTCTCATGCTGACCGTCACGAAGAAATTCGGCGGCGCAAGCTCCCGCTACATGATGGCGCAGCAGAGATCCCTCGCGAAGGAGGAAGGTTTCATCGAGGAGATGATCCAGGGACAGAAGGTCGTCAAGGTCTTCTGCCATGAGGACGAGTGTAAGAAGGATTTTGACAAGTTGAACGAGCAGCTTTTCTCCGACGGTGAGCAGGCAAACCGTTATGGCAACTCCCTGATGCCGATCTTAAATAACGTGGGCAACCTGATGTATGTGGTCCTCGCCATTGTCGGCGGACTCCTCGTATATCTCAAAGCCCCGAACTTAAGTTTCAGCGGTTCCGGTGTTGTCACCATCGGTGTGATCGTCTCCTTCCTCGGTATGGCAAGACAGCTCTCCCAGACCATCGGTCAGGCCTCCATGCAGGTTGCCATGATCGCCATGGGTCTTGCGGGCGCTTCCCGTGTGTTCGCGCTGATCGACGAGGAGCCGGAGGAAGATGAGGGTTATGTGACTCTTGTACGCGCGGAATGGGGCGCTGACGGCGTCTTAAAAGAGACAAACGACAAGAGCGGAATCTGGGCATGGAAACACCCGCATAAGGCGGACGGAACCGTCACTTATACTCCTTTAAAGGGCGATATCCGTTTAGAGGATGTGGATTTCGGATACACGCCGGAAAAGCTTGTGCTTCATGACATCACTCTCTACGCGAAGCCCGGCCAGAAGATCGCCTTCGTCGGCGCCACCGGTGCCGGTAAGACGACCATCACGAACCTGATCAACCGGTTTTATGATATTCCGGACGGCAAGATCCGGTACGATGGGATCAATATCACAAAGATCCGGAAACCGGATCTCAGGCGGTCTCTCGGCGTTGTTCTTCAGGATGTGAATCTCTTTACGGGTACGGTTATGGAGAATATCCGTTATGGACGGCTGGATGCCACCGATGAAGAATGCATGGCGGCTGCAAGGCTTGCGAATGCGGATGATTTTATCCAGAGACTTCCGGAAGGTTATAATACGATGCTGACCGGCAACGGCGCCAGCCTTTCGCAGGGGCAGAGACAGCTCATTTCCATCGCGAGAGCAGCTGTCGCTGATCCTCCTGTGATGATCCTTGACGAGGCGACGAGTTCGATCGATACGAGAACGGAGGCGCTGGTTCAGGAGGGCATGGATAACCTGATGATGGGACGTACCGTCTTTGTCATCGCCCACCGACTTTCTACGGTACGCAACAGTAAGGCGATCATGGTTTTAGATCACGGGCATATCATTGAGCGCGGGGATCATGAGACGTTGATCGCGCAGAAGGGTGTGTATTATCAGTTGTATACTGGGGCGTTTGAGTTGGAGTGATGGCTCTTGGCCTGTAGATTTCAGCTTAGAT
>OBHX01003915.1_pt1 | contig 10156 bp, 9 predicted proteins | sample 1519331 | NCBI WGS metagenome assembly OBHX01 (sample SAMEA2602897, study PRJEB22501) | metagenome
GACTTAGAGATGCACTTGATCCTAAAAAGAGATAGGAGTAGACAGTATGAGTGAAAAGTTATTACAAGTAAAAAATTTAAAGACATTTTTCAAAGTTGAAGCTGGAACTGTAAAAGCTGTCAACGATGTTTCTTTTGGTGTAGGTGAAGGAGAAACGGTTTGTATTGTAGGAGAGTCTGGATGTGGTAAATCAATAACTTCAATGAGCATTATGGGATTAATTTCAGGCAATGGAAGAATTGAAAATGGAGAGATAATATATAACGGACAGGATTTATTAAAATTCTCAAATAATGAAATGTGTAAAATAAGAGGAAAGGAAATTGCTATGATATTCCAAGAACCTATGAGTTCATTAAATCCAGTTTTTAAAATAGGATTTCAGATAATGGAACCATTATTAATTCATGAAGGAATTGGTAAGAAGGAAGCCAAAGCCAAAGCAGTAAGCTTACTTAAAGAAGTTGGTATTCCAAGAGCAGATGAAATTGCTGAATGTTATCCCCATGAATTATCAGGTGGTATGAGACAAAGAGTAATGATTGCTATGGCTTTAGCATGCAATCCTAAGGTTTTAATTGCAGATGAACCAACAACAGCTTTGGATGTTACAATTCAGGCACAGATTCTTGAGCTTATGAGAAATCTTTCGAAAAAGCATAATACAGCAATACTCCTAATTACTCATGATTTAGGAGTAGTAGCTGAAATGGCAGATTATGTAGTTGTAATGTATGCAGGAAAAGTTATTGAAGAAGGACCAGTTTTAGAAATATTTAAAAATACTTTGCATGAATATACAATTGGATTATTAAAATCTAAACCGTCAATAGAAGAAGAGAAAGATGAATTGTATGCAATTCCGGGACAAGTTCCAAATCCAATAGGAATTAAAGATTCTTGTTATTTTAGTGATAGATGTACAAAATGTATGGATATATGTAGAAAAAAAATTCCGCCATTAAGGAAAATGGGAAATAATCATAAAGTTGCATGCTGGCTATTTGAAAATGATGAAGCAGATAAGGAGGAAAGTAAATAATGAGTGATGAAGCAATAATAAAAGTTGAAAATTTAAAACAATACTTTCCTATTAAGGGTGGATTCTTTGGACAAACTACTGGAAATGTAAAAGCAGTTGATAATATTTCATTTGAGATAAAAAAAGGTGAAACATTAGGTATTGTTGGAGAATCAGGATGTGGTAAATCAACTACTGGAAGAACTATATTACAGCTTTTAAAACCAACAAGCGGTAAGGTTTATTTTAAAGGAGAAGACATTACTAATATTAGTAGAAAGGAATTGAGGGAACTTAGAACGAAAATGCAGCTTATATTTCAAGATCCGTATTCATCTTTAAATGCAAGAATGACAGTTGGAAGTATAATAGGAGAAGCACTTGTTGATCATAATTTAGTTTCTAAGGATGAATTAAGAGAAAGAGTACTTGAAGTAATGAATATGTGTGGTCTTCCTGATTATTATATAGACAGATTTCCAAATGAGTTTTCTGGAGGTCAGAGACAAAGAATAGGTATTGCAAGAGCATTAGCACTGAATCCAGAATTTATTGTTGCAGATGAACCCGTATCTGCACTTGATGTGTCTATACAAGCTCAGATCATAAATTTACTTGTTAAGCTCAAGAAAGAAAAGGGATTTACATATATGTTTATTTCTCATGATCTTTCTGTAGTAAAGCATATTTGTGATAAAGTTGGAGTTATGTATCTTGGAAATATGATGGAACTTGCTGATAAGAAAGAATTATATGAAAACCCTATGCATCCATATACTGAAGCTTTACTATCAGCTATACCAATTCCAGATCCTACAGTAAAAAAGAAAAGGATAATATTGAATGGAGATATTCCATCACCAGCTAATCCTCCAGTAGGGTGTAAGTTTAATACACGATGTCCGTATGCTGACGATAAGTGTAGCAAAGAGGCTCCTGAATATAATGAAGTAAAACCTAATCATTTTGTAGCATGTCATAAAGCGGGAATAGTTAGGACGTAGAAAATTTACTACATAATAAATCCTGCATAAGAGCAAATTTGAATATTGAGTTTAAAAAGAGTTACTTATTTGTGGTTTCTTTTGAACTTTATAATTATTTAACTGGAGGAATTAATTATATGGAACCATTTGGGAATATATTTAAAAAGAGATATGAAAATATATCGGAGATGAGTAATGAAGAAGAAAAAGCAAAGCTCGCAAAATTAAGAAAAGAAAAAATAGGAATAGGTGATATATTAGCATTGATAATTGCAATGTTTCAGGTATTACTTCCATTTTTATTATTTATAGTATTAGGATATTTTATTATTATAAAATTTTTGACTGTTTTTTGGATTAAATAAGATGGAATAAAAGTTTAAAGTATTAGTATCTTATAAAAAAACTATACATCATAGTCGAGAAATCAATTTTGATGTATAGTTTTTTATTGTTAAATTAAAGATATATTTCCATAATACTTAAAAATTCTATATTTACATCATTTCAAGCATTCTTTTTAAAATCTTAGTTGAATTTTGAACAGCAATTGGAACGAATTTTTCATAATCCATGTGAGCTCCATTGTTTGCATTATCAGAAATTGATCTTATAACTACAAATGGAACAGAATTTAAGTAGCAAACTTGAGCGATGCTTGCACCTTCCATTTCACATGATATAGCTCCAAATTCTTGATCAAGCCATTGGATTTTTTCAATATTAGCGACAAATTGATCACCAGAAGCAATTCTTCCAGTAAAGCTATTCAAATCTGAAAGTTCTTCACAGGATTTTTTTGCTAAAGATATTAATTCAGAATCACATTTAAAATCAAATGTATCAAGTCTAGGTATTTGTCCGATTTTATCTCCAAAAACACTAGTATCCATATCGTGTTGAACTAAATTTTCAGCAACAACTATATCACCAGGATATATATCTTTCCCAATTCCTCCTGCAACACCAACATTTATTACTTTATTTACGCTATATTCAGAAATTAATATTTGAGTACATACAGCAGAATTAACTTTACCAATTCCACAAACAACAGCTACAACATCTTGGCCGTAAAGCTTCCCTTTATGAAAAGTCATATTAGCTTTTTCTTTTTTTTGTTCTAATGATAAATCTTTTAATAAGATTTCTAATTCTTCTGCCATAGCAGCAATAATTCCTATTGTCATTGTTATTCCTCCGATATTTACAAATAATTTTATCTTTATTAAAACTAATTATGTAGTATATATTAGCTGAACAAGATAATAATTTAGATAATAGGTAAATTAGACTAAAAATAAAGTTAAGTATACTGTATAATTAGAAAAACTATTCTAAAATCCTAATTATTATTATAAACATTATAATTAGAATTTAATAGTAAACTTTTTACAAATTTTTCGAAAATATTTTAATATAGTAAACCGATAGATTTTATATGTTAAATTGATGTATAATTATTTAGAAATAAAAATTAAATTTAAATATGGTATAATTACAGAACGATTTTAATGTCTAGAAACAAGTTTATAAAATTAGTAAAGTATTAGACTGAATTAAAATAAATCTTAAGGGTTAGAAGATATTTATATTAGGTAGAATAAAATTAAATTGATTAAAATTAAGGAGCGGATAGACAATGGCGGAACATTCTTTAACAAGAACAGAATTATTAATAGGAAATGATGGACTTAACAAGTTAAGAAAAAGCAAAGTAATTGTATTTGGAGTAGGTGGAGTAGGTGGATTTGCGGTAGAAGCATTAGCAAGAGCTGGTGTTGGAGAAATAACTGTTGTTGATAATGATACTATAAGTTTAACAAATCTTAACAGGCAGATTATTGCTACATATGATACTATAGATAAAGCAAAGGTTGAAGTTATTAAGGAAAGAATACAATCTATAAATAAAGATTGTAGAGTTATAACTCGTCAAGTTTTTGTATCAAATGATAATATTGAAGAAATTGTACCAAAAGACATTGATTATGTTGTAGATGCAATTGATACTGTATCTGCTAAACTTGGGTTGGCAGAATATTGTTATAAAAACAATATAAATATAATGAGTTCAATGGGAACTGGAAATAAACTAGATCCTACTCAATTTAAAGTGTCAGATGTTTTTAAAACTCAAGTATGTCCACTTGCAAAAGTTATGAGATGTGAACTTCGTAAAAGAGGTGTAGAAAAATTAAAGGTTGTATATTCGGAAGAAATGCCTTTAAAGCCTAAATCTGAATATTCCTCAGAAGTTAAAGGAACTGCTAAAAGGCCTGTTCCTGGAAGTATGTCATTTGTACCGCCAGTAGCAGGAATGATAATTGCAGGTGAAGTTATAAAGGATATTTTAGGAATAAATAATAAAAAGTAAGAAAGTTAATAATAATCCACAATATATTGAAAAGACTTAATAAGTTATCCACAACATATTGTGGATTTTGTGTATAATTTAATAGTGAAGCAAGATAATTGCTACAAGTTATCAAATATGTATTTAATAATAAACTTTTATTATAGTATAATAATACTTGAATAATAGCGATATATAGGAATAAATGATGTAGTTAATTATTGTGTAACTTGGAGAGAATGATATGAAGCCTAATTTAAAAGTAAAAATACAAGCGGATAAATCTTGTGAAGAAGAATATATAATTAAAGATAATAATGACATAATAGTAGGAAGATTTAATATAACTGAACTTAGCGTTTCAAATAAACGATGTGATGTTAAAATGAATTTTTATAGAGAAAATAATTATGAATTACTTTGTGATACATTAAGTTTAGTATTAAGTGCAATATTTAAAAATAGTAAGGTATTTAAAGTAAATATACGATCAGTAGAAAATATAAATATAAATGCATTTCTTAATTTAGGATTTACTTTAGAGGGAATATTAAGCCAAAATGAATATTGCAAAGGTGAATATTTAGATGAATTATTTTTTGGAATAACGAGAATAGAATATTCAAAACAGAAAAATTATCCCATGATAGAATTAGAAGGAAAGAATATAATTTTAAGAAATTTAAATCCAGGTGATGCACAGGAGTTAGTTGAATACTATAATAAAAATAAGAATTATCTTGCTCCATTTGAACCAACACGAGATTCAGGGTTTTATACATTGGAAAATCAAAGAAGTTTATTAATTGAGAGTTACAGACAAATGTTAAATGGAACAAATGTGGACTTGGGGATTTTTAAAGAAAATAAATTTATAGGGAAAATAAAAATATCTAATATTGTATGTGGATCTTTAAAAAGCGGAGTATTAGGATATTCAATAGATGAAGATGAACAAGGTAATGGATATATGAAAGAAAGTGTTAAATTAATTTTAAATTATGCATTTTTAGATTGTGATCTTCATAGAGTTGAAGCATCCGCATTAGTAGATAATATTAAATCGAGAAAAGTTTTAGAATCAATTGGATTTAAATTAGTAGGCATCAATGAAAAATATCTTTTAGTAAATGGTAAGTGGAGAGATCACGCCACGTATTATATTATTAAGGAAGATTTTTATAAAGGAGACTAACGTTTATTAATAAAGCTTATTTATAAGGAGTGAAATGATGAGCACAATACTTAGTAGAGATGAGATTGTAGTAAAGGTATTTAATAATAACATTGTTTTAGTTAATTCAGAAGATATAGAAAAGATTCTTTTTGCAGTAGGTATCGGTTTCGGAAAAAAACCAGGAAGCGTAATACCTAAGGGAACTTCCATTAATAAAGTATTTATAATTGAAGAGAAAGAAAATATAAATAATTTAAAAGAACTTGTAAAGGTAATTGATTCAGAGTTTTTTGCTGCTTGTGAAGAGGCTATTTATGAAGTTTCTAATATGGTTGATGAAGAATTAAACGAGCGTATTCATATTAGTCTTATAGACCACTTGTTTTTTGCTATAAAAAGATTAAAAAATAATGAGAAAATTGAAAACCCATTTTTAATAGAAACACAGACACTATATTCTAAGGAATACAATCTTGCAAAGCTAGTTGCAAAGATGATTGAAAATCACTCAAATGTAGAAATACCAGATGGAGAGATTGCATTCATAGCTCTACATATTCATTCAGCTTTAAATGATGGAAAAATATCAAATACTATTAAAAATACAAATTTAATTAGTGAAATTGTTGAATATGTAGAGGGGAAATTAGATTGCAAAATATATAAAGATTCTTTAGATTATGCTCGTTTCTGCACTCATGTAAAATTTGCAATTCAAAGAATAATGAGTAATAATACAATAGATAATGATTTAACAAAAATTATAAAAGAAACTTATAAAGAGTCATATATAATATCTGAAGGTATAGGACGCATAATTGAAAAAAATATAGGTATTTCTGTTACAGATGATGAAATTTCATGTTTAACGATTCATGTTGAAAGATTTAGGATGAATCAAAAAAAATAAATGTCAAAACATTTACATTCATGAAGAAATGTGTTAATATATTAACATAATGTAATTAAAATTTAAGGTGTAACTGGTAATGCAGGCAAGACTTATTATACAAACAAATACTTTGTTTAAATATTCTCGTTTAAAGAGAATATTTTTATGAAGTTTTGGAATGTTATTAATGAGTCTTTTTTTTGTTGTTTAAAATTTGAGTTGGCCAACTCTATATTAATAAATTAAATCTTAAAACTCAAATTGAGGAGGAATTATTATGCTTCAATATTTACAAAGAATAGGTAAAGCTATTATGTTACCAATAGCAGCATTACCTATAGCGGGTATATTACTAGGCGTTGGTGGAGCACTATTAGGTATTTCAGGTTTAGATAACCCACCAGGAATTTATCAGCCACTTATTGCTTTTGTTAACATTCCATTTGTTACAGCAATCTTAACAGTAATGAAAAATATAGGTGATATTGTATTTGGAAATTTACCGATTTTATTTGCGGTTGGTGTTGCAGTTGGATTAGCTAAAAAAGATAAGGGTACAGCAGCGTTAGCATCAGTTTTTGGATTCATAGTAATGAATCAGGTTATTTCTACATTACTTTCTTTAGGAGTTACTCAATTAGGAGTTCTTACACCAGATAATGTTGGTGAATATGGAACTTATGTTACAACTAATTTAGGAATCTTTACATTAAATATGTCAGTATTCGGTGGTATAATAACAGGTATCATAACAGCTATATTACATGATAGATTCCATGAAATTCAATTACCACAGGTAATAGGATTTTTCTCAGGATCAAGATTCGTTCCAATAGTTACAGCTATAACTATGGCATTTGTAGGTGCAATATTAGCATACTTATGGCCAGTAGTTCAAAATGGAATTGGAATGATTGCTAACTTAGTTAGAGACGCAGGATTTATAGGGACTTTCTTCTATGGTTTAATTGAAAGAGCTTTAATACCATTTGGATTACATCATGTATTCTATACTCCATTCTGGTTTGGCTCATTTGTTGATGGTCAAATTTTAGTTAACGGGGCTTGGCAATCGGTTGCGGGAGCAAATACAGCATATTTTGCTCAATTATCTAGTATGACTGATTTAGTTGGAGCTTCATCAGACACAATGGCTACAGTTGTTTCAGGTACTACAAGATTTATGGCAGGTAAATTCCCATTCATGATGTTTGGATTACCAGCTGCAGCATTTGCTATGTATAGATGTGCAGCTCCAAGTAAGAGAAAAGCTGTAGGATCATTATTATTAGCAGCAGGTATAACTTCATTATTAACAGGTATAACTGAACCATTAGAATTTACATTTATATTCGTTGCTCCAGTTTTATATGGTGTACACTGTGTATTAGCAGGTATATCATTCATGTTAATGGATATATTTAATGTATTTATAGGTATGACATTCTCAGGTGGATTAATTGACTTCAGCTTATTTGGATTACTTCCAGCTGGAGCAGGCGTGCCTACTAAGTGGTTTATGGTTCTTTTAGTTGGTGCAGTTTATGCAGTAGTTTACTACTTCTTATTCTCATTTATAATAAGGAAATTTAACTTAAAAACTCCAGGTAGAGATGAAAATGAAGAAGAAACTAAGTTATATAGTAAAGCAGACTATCAAGGAAGAAATGGTGAATCAAATACAGATACTAAAGCATCAGCAGGTGGAGCTAAGGGTGAAATTGCAGAAAAGGCTCCAGCAGTATTAGAAGCTTTAGGTGGACCAGAAAATATAGTAAGCGTTGATGCTTGTATAACAAGACTAAGAGTAGAAGTTAAAGATAGATCTAAAGTAGATAAAGATAGATTAAAATCATTAGGCGCAGCAGGTGTTATGGAAGTTGGTAAGGGTATTCAAGCTATATTTGGTGCCAAGGCTGATGGATATAAGAATGCTATTAATGATATATTAGGAAACAACTAATATTAAAAAATATGTTAGTGTATAGAGTTTAAACCGAACTGTTTTTATAATATCATATTTGAAAAAACATCTTCAATGTTGAATCGTTGAAGATGTTTTTTGTATTAAAAACCAAAAAAAGATGCCTAAATGGCATCTTTTTTACTATAATAATAAATTTCTTATAGTGAATTGTTACATAGTATATTCTAATATTGTAGTTTCACCAGCAACAGTTTCTATGTTTTCAATTGGTGAAATTGATTTTAAGATATCTGGGTTTGTTATTAATACAGGAGTTATTAATGGAAGTCCTTTTGATTTTATGAACTCTCTGTCAATTTTGATTATTGGATCACCAGCTTTAACTTTAGTTCCTTGTTCTGCTAATTGTTCAAATCCTTCACCGTTTAAAGAAACAGTTTCGATACCTATATGAACTAATAATTCAACACCGTTATCTAAAGTTATTGCAAAAGCATGTTTTGTATTAAACACTAAAGTTAATTCTCCATCAGCAGGAGCCACGATAGTATCAGATGCAGGATCCATAGCTAATCCATCACCAGCCATTTTTTGAGCGAAAACAGGGTCTGGAGTTTCTGATAAAGGTATTGATTTACCAGACATAGGAGCAACTAATTTAAATGTTTTAGCGCTTTCTTCAGCAACAGGAGCTGTTTTTGCTACTGGAGCTTCCTCAACTTTTGTTGTGTTTTCTGTGTTGTTTTTGAAAAGGTTCTTTAAAAATCCAAACATAATTTATATCCTGATAATCAGGATAATTCACATCCTTTCATTGTTTAATTTATTATTATTTTATATCTATATTTTTGGTTAGTTTTTATAAAATATAACACTTACCTAAAATAAATAAAAAAAGACATAAGCTTCCCTAAGTGTTTTAGAAAACTTATGCCTGATTTAACAGTAACACGTCTCAACTGATTTTTATTATATATTTAATGTAAATGACTGTCAATAGTTAAGTTGTGAGTACTTGAGTACTATGTATATACATTATATATTAACTATATTTAGAGATTTTGAGTTAAGTATATTTAAATAATAAAAATTAATTATATATTACTTATAGTTATTAATTGATTATTAACTACAATAATCAATTAATAATATTGTATAGATTTAGATAAAAAATGTATATGTAAAAATTAATACAATAATTTTTGAAAATTAATTAGGGTTTATATTATAAAATTATATTGTTTGATTTTAAATTAGTAATATATATAGTAGTACTTGAATTTTTAATAATATAACATAATAAGCTTCATCTAAAGAGTTATATTTGATATTGAAACTGTATTAAATAATGCTACTTAACTAATATATAATATTTATAATATAGAATATTATTATGTTAATTGGTGAAAACTAGAACTAATGTTAAACAATATAGGCATAAACCATACCAAGGGTGTCTATACTAGGATTAATGAGGAAATTGCTAGAATAATGTAGAAAAATATTGATAAACTGAAAAATAAGTAGTAATATTACATGCGATGAAAATGCTTATGGTGTTATGATAGAACACGTCGCTGAGAGCGGCAAACAACAAACTTAAAACTTGATAAAAGCTGAAATTAATGAAGCAAAATAAGTTTTAAAAAAAGTTGTTGACACATGTCAAACCAAGTGATATACTAAGTAAGTCGCTTGAGGGTGACAACATAATAACAACGTAAAGTTGTGAAAGAAAATGGTCTTTGAAAATTGAACAGAATATAATATAAACATTTAAGTAAACCAGCAATTCTT
>OBHX01003920.1_pt1 | contig 10150 bp, 8 predicted proteins | sample 1519331 | NCBI WGS metagenome assembly OBHX01 (sample SAMEA2602897, study PRJEB22501) | metagenome
AACAGTTACAATGGCTCACGGTGCCGGCGGCAAGCAGACATCTGAACTGATTGATGAAGTATTTAAAGCACATTTTTCAAATCCGGATCTGACAGCGGATGACGCTGCTGTTCTTCCGGCTCCAAAAGGAAAGATTGCCATGTCAACAGATGGTTTTATTGTATCGCCGGCCTTTTTCCCTGGCGGCAATATCGGCAAATTATCCATCTGCGGTACGGTGAATGACCTGGCTTGCATGGGTGCAAAACCGTTATATCTTTCCTGTGCCTTTGTTATTGAAGAAGGTTTTCCGATGGAGAAACTGGAAGAGATCGCAGGTGCGATGGAGAAAACAGCCAAAGAGGCCGGTGTCCGCATTGTATCCGGTGATACGAAGGTTGCCGGAAAGGGTCAGGTGGACGGTGTCTTTATTACGACAACAGGTGTTGGAGAAATTCTTGATGGTGTCAGCACATCCGGCGACTATGCCAAACCGGGAGATGCTATTATTGTAACAGGTGATATCGGCCGACATGGATGTACGATACTGCTGGCAAGAGAAGATTTCGGTATTGATGCGGATGTAACCAGTGACTGTGCACCATTGTGGCCTACAGTCGAATCTGTATTAAATGCCACAAAAGATGTCCATGTGATCCGTGATGCCACAAGAGGCGGCGTTGGTACAGTTCTTTATGAAATCGCAGGACAGAGCAAGGTCGGTATTCGCCTGAATGCAGCAGATGTGCCTGTGGCACCGGAAGTCAAGGGTGTCTGCGACATGCTTGGTCTTGAACCGCTTTATCTGGCATGTGAAGGCCGTCTGGTGATCATGGCGCCTAAGTCAGAAGCAGAAAAGATTGTCGAAGTACTGAGACAGTGTCCATATTCAAAGGATGCGGCCATTATTGGTGAAGTTACGGAGGAACAGCCGGGACACGTTGTGATGACAACAGAAATCGGTACACAGGCTTTGCTTCCTCAGCCGGGCGGCGAGCTGCTTCCGAGAATCTGCTAACAGTCACTGATCGGCGAGTGATTGAAAATTCGGACGGAGGGTCAGATTTTTGATCTGGTCATAGCCGACAAAATGGAGTTAATATGGAGAAAAAAATGGAAACGAGAGTGGCAGTCATTGCGATTATTATAGAAGATGGCAGTTCAGCACAGGAAGTGAATGAACTTTTACACGGTGCAGCTCAATATATTATCGGACGCATGGGAATCCCTTATCGTGACAAAGGGATCAGTATTATCAGCATTGCAATCGATGCGCCGCAGGATATCATCAGTACGTTGTCCGGCAAAATCGGCCGGTTGAAAGGTGTATCCGTCAAAACGGCGTATTCCAATGTTGTTTCAAAAGAGAATTAGAACCGCAGTTTATACAAAAGTTTTAAACAGCGCAATGAAAGCGGAGAAGATAGAATGATTAAGATTGCTGTATATGGAAAAGGCGGTATCGGCAAATCAACCACTGTTTCGAATGTGGCTGTCGCATTAGCGGAAAAAGGGCTGAAAGTTATGCAGATCGGCTGTGACCCGAAGGCGGATTCAACCATGCAGCTGAGACATGGTGAAGCCGTACCGACTGTACTGGAGCTGGTGAATCAGCGCAAAAATGATTTTGAATTAGAAGATATGGTTCGCATCGGATTCGGCGGCGTCGTCTGTGTGGAAGCAGGTGGCCCGACACCGGGGATGGGCTGTGCCGGACGCGGTATTATCACGGCACTGGAGAAGCTGAAGGAAAAAGGAGCCTATGAGGTTTATCAGCCGGATGTTGTGCTTTATGATGTTCTTGGAGATGTTGTCTGCGGTGGATTTACCATGCCGATGCGAAAAGGCTATGCGGACAAAGTATTTATCGTTACTTCAGGGGAAAATATGTCTATCCATGCTGCGGCGAATATTGCCATGGCCATCGACAACTTCAAAAACAGAGGCTATGCATCTCTGGGAGGCTTGATCCTGAATCGCAGAAACGTTAAGCGTGAAGACGAAAAAGTGACGGAACTGGCAGATGATTTTAAGACATCTGTAGTGGGAACTTTATCCCGCAGTGAACAGGTACTTTTGGCGGAGGAGAAGCAGCAGATCCTTCTGGAGGCTTTTCCTGACAGTGAAATGGCAGATGAGTACAGGAAACTGGCGGAGCAGATACTGGCTGTGTGTGAAGCGAGAGGATAGAAGGAGGCCGTTTTATGTTGAAAAGACTGGGTGGAACAGTCGATCCAAAAGGAGCGGCGACGGCCATCAAAGATGCGGAATTTCCGGTGCCATTTGCATCGGAACTGGAATTTAATTCGCCGGTACATGGAACATGGAATATCGTTCACACCGGCATGCAGGTGCCGGATGCTCATCAGATTTACGTCTGTGCCGATAACTGCATGCGTGGTGTTGTTTTAACAGCGGCAGAGATGAACGAGGCGGAACGTTTTTCCTTTGTTATTCTCAAGGAAGAGCATTTGCTGAACGGCAATCTGGAAGATATTACCATCGAAGGTGTGGCGGATGTGATCGAGAGATTGGAACAAAAGCCGAAAGCGGTTTTTCTGTTTACAGTTTGTCTGCATCATTTCCTGGGCAGCGATCTTGAGAGAATCTACGATGAACTGGGAAAACGATTTCCTGAAATCTGTTTTGTCAGATGTTTTATGGATCCGATCATGCGAAAGAGTGGTCTGACACCGGATCAAAAGCTGCGTTTGTCCATGTATGATCCTTTGAAGAAAGGAACAGTAACAGAAGAAGGGCAGCGAAGAATATCTATCCTGGGCAGCGATTTTGCACTGGACGAGACATCAGATCTCAAGAGATTGCTCAGATGCAATGATTATCAGATTAAAGAGTCCCCGGTTTGTGAGTCCTGGGAAGATTATCTTTCTCTGTCAGACTGCCGGATGATGCTGAACTGTTATCCGTCAGGAAAAGCCGGTACGGAATGGGCGGCAGAGAGACTGGGGCGGCCATTTATGTATCTGCCTTCCTGTTTTGATTATGATGAGATCATCGGGCAGCTGGAAGCATTATCAGAGTCAATGGAGCTTCTGGGTGTTCTGGATTATGAAGGTGAAAAAGAGAGCTGTGAAGCAGCACTTCATGAGGCACTTCTGGAAGTTGGAGACTGGCCGATCGCCATAGACGGGACGTTTCATCCGAGACCTATGGGATTGGCAAGACTTTTGATCTCCCATGGCTTTTATGTAGAACGGATTTATCTGGATGCCATCAGCCCTGAAGAGGAAAATGATTTCAAATGGCTTCAGCAGCATGCGCCTGAGTTGATGCTGCTTGCAACTGTGCAGGTGAAAATGCGTGTCCTTCCGAGAAAAACGGAGCGGGAGATGCTAGCATTGGGACAGAAAGCGGCCTGGTTTACAGGCAGCAGACATTTTGTCAACATGGTACAGGGTGCGGGCCTGTATGGCTTTGACGGAATCCGGCGTCTGGCACATCTGATGGTTGAGGCAGCCCGTGAAGAAAAAGAGACACCGGATCTTGTGATCCGCAAAGGATGGGGGTGCGAAAGCTGCATATGAGACAGGCATATCGAATAATACCGATTTATACAGCCGATGTATCCGGCGTCTGTTCAGCCCTCTATGAATTGGGCGGTATGACAGTGATGCACGATCCTTCGGGGTGCAATTCGACGTATAATACCCATGATGAGATCAGATGGTATGAGGAGGACAGTCTGATCTTTATCTCAGGACTGACAGAAATCGATGCGATCATGGGAAATGATGAGAAGTTTATCCATGATATTGAGGAGGCAGCCCGTGATCTGAAGCCGCGTTTTATTGCCCTGGCCAGTTCACCGATTCCCTATATGAACGGCACGGATTTTCCGGCCATTGCAGAGGTAACAGAGCAGGATACGGGTATTCCGACCTTTGCAGTGCCTACAAACGGCATGCATGATTATGTGCGCGGGGCAGGTATGGCTTTGGAAGCCATTGCAGAACATTTTGTTTTGCCGAAAAGCCATGCAGAGGATGTTTCAAATAAAAACACGGAGGAAAAAGGCAGAAACCGTCTGGTGAACTTGTTGGGAGTTACGCCGCTGGATTTCGGGCCTCTTGATCATGCGGAAACGATGAAGCGCAGTCTGGAGCAATACGGCTGGCAGATCAACAGCATGTGGGCCATGGGAGATTCTTTGGATCAGCTGTCGAAATCTGCAGATGCAGCAGTGAATGTGGTTGTTTCATCTGTGGGGCTTCGGGCAGCAAAAGTATTGCAGAGAAAATTCGGTACACCTTATGTGGTTGGAGCACCGGTTGGCCGTTTCACGGAGAAGTTGTCAGAGGCAATGGAAGCAGCTGTCAGTGGTGAAAAGGAAGACAATGTTGTTTATGCAGCCTGCAGAATGTCGGCAGAGAATCTTCAAGATGCTAATGATACGAAGGAGAGTCCGAGACACCGGGCGGAGATTACGTTGATTGGTGAACCGGTGACAATGGGCTCTCTGGCAGCAGCCATTGAACTTCAGTATGGCAGATCCGTTCGTGTATTGTGCCCGCTGGAAGAAACAGAAGGGTTGCTGACACCGGGGGATGAGGCTGTTTGCGGTGAAGAGATGATGGAACAAAAGCTGAAGGATGCAGGAATCATAGTGGCAGATCCATTGTACAGGCCAATCTGTCCAAAGGATGCTCAGTTCTTTGAATTGCCGCATATTGCTTTTTCGGGAAGAATTTATTTGAAGAAAATAAAACAGATGCCGGGATTTGCCGACCTTATCTAAATTTAAGGAGGACAAGAGATGGGATTGAATGAAACACCGTCAGGTGAGCGTGTACATATAGGTTTTTTTGGCCGGAGAAATGCGGGTAAATCCAGCCTGGTCAATGCTGTGACAGGACAGGAACTGGCTGTTGTATCCGATACAAGGGGAACCACAACAGACCCTGTCAGCAAGGCAATGGAACTGCTTCCGATCGGGCCGGTTGTCATCATAGATACTCCGGGTTTTGATGATGAAGGCGCACTTGGCGAATTGAGAGTCCGCAAAACAAGACAAATTTTGAATAAATCCGATGTGGCTGTGCTGGTGGCAGATTGCACAGAGGGCCTGAAAGACTGCGACAGAGAATTGATCGAGATTTTTCGACAGAAGGAGATTCCATGGCTGCTTGTCTGGAATAAATGTGATCTGAAGCCGGAACACCCGGAAGCCAAAGAAAATGAGATTTATGTCAGTGCCACAGAGAAGATAGAGATTGAAGCATTAAAAGAGAAGATTGCAGCCATCGGCAAGACAGAAGAAAACAAACTGATGCTGGTGGGTGATCTGATGCATCCGGGAGATATGGCTGTTCTTGTTATTCCAATCGACAAGGCGGCACCGAAGGGACGTCTGATTCTGCCTCAGCAGCAGGTTATCAGGGATATTCTGGAGGCGGAAGGCGCAGCTGTCTGTGTCAAGGAATATGAATTGAGGGAGACTTTGGAGAAATTCAAAGAACCGCCGGCCATTGTTATCACGGATAGCCAGGTTTTTGCAAAGGTATCTGCGGATGTACCGGAAAGTATTCCGTTGACATCTTTTTCTATTCTGATGGCCAGACATAAGGGACTTCTGGATACGGCTGTTCGTGGGATTGCCGCAGTGGAAGATCTGAAAGACGGAGATACAGTGCTGATCGCAGAGGGCTGCACCCATCATCGCCAGTGTGATGACATCGGCAGTGTTAAGATACCGAGATGGCTGAAGAATTACACAGGCAAAAAGCTGAATATTGAGCTGTGTTCCGGCAGAGAATTTCCGGAAGATCTGTCGAAATATGCACTGATTATTCATTGCGGAGGCTGTATGCTGAATGAGCGCGAGGTCCGCTATCGGATGAAATGTGCTGTTGATCAGGATGTGCCGATCACTAACTACGGCATCGCCATTGCCTATATGCAGGGCATCTTGAAAAGGTCTGTCAGTATGTTTCCATATCTGGCTGAGGAATTGCCGGATTAAAATATGCAGATGGTGCATATTTTCCATTTTCAGTCATATATATAAGAGTAAATGCTGCTGTGGCAGCGATATCGCAAAAATCAATGGACGTCCTGGGAGGGTGTTTCTGTGGCAGAATATCGGCGTTTTATTTCTTATATGTATTTATATGAAAACGGAAGAAAGACAATCAACAGTGGGTTTGTGAGAGTAGAAAGCCGGAATGGACAATGTCGGCTTTCTATTCATATGTCGGGAATTTATCATAGTGAAGCGAAAAAGTATCAGATTTATATGCTGATCAGAGTGTCCGGTGATTACATAGGGATTACAATCGGAGACCTGTTGGTTCAGAAACAGACGGGGGATATGGAACTGACGATGGACAGTGATCATCTGATGGGAACAACGTATGATCTGGACCGTGTCGCCGGTATGGTTTTGCTGGGAGAAGATGGCGGCGTTTACGGTACCAGATGGGATGATGAACCGCTGGAAACAGAGAAATTTGTCAATAGAGAGCCGCTTTCAGAGATTTTAGTGAGATTTGGAGAGAAAAACAGTGATGCAGTAGCCGATGAAACTGATACGGAGAGAACCTTTGCGGATGCGGAGCCGGAAAGTGTCATAACGCAAGGGACAGAGCCTGAGGCAGAGAATCTGGTGAGTCCGCATGCGGATGAGAATCCGTTGATCCCTGAAGAGGAAGTGGCGGCATTTGTAGATGACGCAAGGATGGAAGCGTTTGAGAAAAATGAGAATCCGGAGAATAACGAGATTTTAGCTGTATCGAAAGAGCCAGAGATGTCGAAAGAACAAGCAGAAGAACAGGCAGAACAAGAGCTGTACTCTAGGAGCAATGCCTATGACCTGCTGATGTCACAGCTTCCGCAGATGTATCCTTTTGATGATGACAGTGTGGCAGCCTGTGTGCGGATGGAACTTCAGGATATCGGGCGCATGCCGATGCCGTGTTGGATTTATGGCAGCAATAGTTTTCTGCTGCATGGATATTATTGTTACCGGCACTTGATACTGGCAAAGGTGGAGCAGAAAAAGGATAAAGAAGATGTCGGTGGGCGCGGCGAAAATGATGGGGCGTCAGAGGATGAAGGTGTTTATCTGATGGGTGTTCCCGGTATTTGGCAGCATCGGGAGCAATATATGGCTGCCATGTTTGGTTTTCGCAAATTCAAGCCGGTAAGCCGGGAAAATCAGGGCAGCGGGGCTTTTGGTTACTGGTGTGTGGAGTTAAAATTATAATTGGATCGGATTACGGGAAAACAATAAGACAGATACGGTTTTAGAGAAAGGGAAGTGGTTTTGTGGCAACAGCTACTGGAATAAAGTGCTCTTTAAAACAAAATAATTTTCAAAAAGAAGTTAATAAAAGACCAGATGCGCGTCTGTCTGCCAACAGTCTGTTCAGAAATGTTTCAGAAGAAAGTATTGCACGAATTTTGGTCTGTTCCGGAGCAAAGTTCCGTACGTATAAGAAGGATGAGACGATATTTCGACAAGGGGAGCAGGCGGATTATTTCTATGCTTTATTAAAGGGAAATGTGTCGATTATCAGCTATATGCCTTCTGGAAAAGTGAATGCCTTATATCATGTTGCATCAGGAGCGTTGATTGGAGAGCATTACAGCAGCAATCTGGATACAAATGGGCGTGTTTACTGGTACGAAGCGGTGGCCTGCGAGCCGGTGGAAGTGTTGGCAGTGCCATGGCAGTATCTGTACGGATTTTGCGACAAAGCCTGTGACCATCATAAGCAGCTGATCCAGAATCTGTATGAGAGCATGTCCACAAAGGAATGGATGGCGGTGCGGAAGCTGAATGTGTTAGGGTTTGCCAGTGTGCAGGAGAGAGCAGCAGCCTGGCTTCTGCAGGAGACAGATGCAAGTGACACGGTGGTACTAAAGACAAATCGTGAGGAACAGGCGGATTATCTGTGCGTAGCCAGACCGTCACTATCAAGAACATTGATGCAGATGCAGAAAGCAGGGCTGATAGAAGCTGACCGGAAGCAGATTCGGATTCTGGATAGAGAAAAATTGGAAAAAATTTTGTAAAAAAAAGAAGTTTGTAACAGCTGTTACAGACTTCTTTTGAAAATGTAGATATAATAGTATCAAATCAATAATAATTACTAGTTTTGGAAAAGCTACAGTAACGGGGGATTTTAGTCAGTAGATAGGAATGATCTGAGATACGCTGACAACAAATAAAACGGAGGTGTCATTACATGAGTATGAATTTTGTGAACGAACCAACAAGAGCATGGAATCCTAAAAACAGACTTCGGGAAATGATTAATGAGGGAAGTGATGCAGCGAATGTGGATAAGCTGGTGGAACTGCTGATCATGGATGGATTTGATTTTTCACTGACTGCGGATGCAATGACACCGATCGATGAGGCTGAGCGCGTTGTTTCCGTAGGTATGGGTATTGCGGTGAAGAGTGAAATGTATCTGATCGAGAATCTGGCCCAGGCAGCAGGTGCAGCTATGGGATGTTCAAGACCCGCTTACGAAAGACTGAAAGTACTTCCTAGAGAGCGCTTTGTGGGCATGAGCGGTGAGAAATTTACCGGAACACTTTATATTGCCTGCGCTATTTCAGGTGCACAACAGCATTTGAAAGGTATTGAGAAAGCACATACCGTTGTCGCTATCAACAGAAACGAAAAAGCACCGATTTTCAGACATGCGGATTATGGTATTGTCGGCGATATTCGAACCATTCTGCCGCTTTTAACAGAGAAATTAAACAGTGATCTGCCAAAACCGGACCCAAATGCTAAACCGGCGAAACGGGAGATGCCGTTATACTCAAAGACAACAGCAACAGCGGACGGTCGCTATGTCTGCATGGGATGCGGTTATGAGTATGACCCTGAAAAAGGCGATCCGGAGGCAGGTATTGAACCGGGTACTTCTTTTGAGGCGCTGCCGGAAGACTGGATTTGTCCGGAATGCGGTGTATCAAAAAGTGAAATGATATCAGCAGTAACAAGAGGATAGATAGGAGGGTGAAGCATGAACGGTGTAAGAAAAGTAACGGAAGATTTATATTGGGTTGGCGTGAATGATAAGCGAATCGAATTATTTGAAAATATTCATCCAATTCCGGAGGGTGTTTCCTACAATGCGTATCTGTTGTTAGATGAAAAAACGGTTCTTTTTGATACTGTGGACTGGTCAGGCTGCCGTGTATTCCTTGAGAACATTGCTGCTGTTCTGGATGGCAGAAAACTGGATTATCTTGTTGTCAATCATATGGAACCGGATCATGCAGCTTCTCTTGAGGAAGTCCTGATTCGTTATCCGGAATGTAAAGTTATCAGCAACGAAAAAGCATTTATGTTTATGCGTCAGTTTGGTTTTGATGTGGACGGCCGGGAAGATACCGTCAAAGAGGGCGATACAAGATGCTTCGGTAAGCATACAGTGACATTCCTGATGGCGCAGATGGTGCATTGGCCGGAAGCCATGGTGACATTTGATACAACCAACGGCGTGCTGTTTTCAGCAGATGCATTCGGTTCCTTTGGTTCACTGGATGGCCGTCTGTTCGACGATGAAGTGAACTTCGACAGAGATTGGATTGACAATGCCAGAAGATATTTCACTAATATTGTGGGAAAATATGGCCCATTTGTACAGCAGCTGTTAGCAAAAGCTAAAACAGCGCCGATCAAGATGTTCTGTCCGCTGCATGGACCGGTATGGCGTACCAATCTGGGTTATTATCTGGACAAGCATGATAAATGGAGCCGCTATATTCCGGAAGAAAACGGCGTGATGATTGTCTATGCATCTATGTACGGCAATACAGAATCTGCTGCCCAGGCACTGGCAGCGCAGCTGTGTGAAAAAGGCGTTACCAATGTGAGAGTGTACGATGTGTCAAAGACCCATGTATCCTATCTGGTGGCAGAAGCCTTCAAATACAGCCACATCGTGCTGGCATCTGTGACATACAATTTGAATATTTATCCTGTGATGGAAGATTTTCTGCACCATCTGAAGGTGCTGAACCTGTCGAAACGTGTCTTCGGCATCATTGAAAATGGTTCATGGGCCATTAAATCCGGCTCATTAATGGAGCAGTATATAGATGAGAATCTGAAGGACTGCAAGATTCTGAATGCCAGAATGACCATCAACTCATCAGCGAACCGCTCCAATGCCTCAGAACTGGATGC
>OBHX01003929.1_pt1 | contig 10135 bp, 8 predicted proteins | sample 1519331 | NCBI WGS metagenome assembly OBHX01 (sample SAMEA2602897, study PRJEB22501) | metagenome
CCCATGTTTTTTATCCAAATACAATTATTCTTGCCTGTGGCGGTGAAAGAACAACCCCCCCCAGGACACCCATAATAAGCCCGGCACCTCGAACCTTCGCATCATCCCCCATCCCTTTCAAGGAAATCCCGTAGATGGTAGGAAACATCAATGACATACAAGCCGATACTGCTACCAGACAATACATTCCGAAGATATTTTGAAGGAAGATTACACCTAAAGTGAAAATACCTCCAAAGATAGCAAGAATCATCAGCAATTTACCCGCATTGAGATAGCGCAGAATGAACGTACAGATAAAACGGCTAATACAGAATATCACCATTGCTATGATATTATATTGTTGAGATAGTACTTCCGCACTTTTCTCGTCCATACCTTGTGACATGAACAAGCGTGTTCCATACTGAATGATGAAAGTCCAGCACATAATTTGTGCACCTACATAGAAAAATTGGGCAATCACACCTTCACGATAACGCGTTTGGGTGAAAATACGTTTCAGTGTAGGGAAGAAGTCTATTCTATGATTCTGATCTCCATTCTTAGGCATCTTGACGAATCGTATCAGAAGCAACATGGCTACGATAATCAGTCCGATAATGAGATAAGGAGCAATCAGGACGCTAAGGTCGCTTTCTTTGATTGCTTGAAATTCGCTGTCGTTAAGCAATGCGCGGTCTTCGGTACACATCGGATGCAATTTCGCTTGAATGAACTGCATGGCTACATACATTCCGAGAAGTGACCCCATCGGGTTGAAAGACTGTGCAAGGTTCAATCGCCGGGTAGCTGTTTCTTCCGTTCCCATGGAAAGAATATACGGATTACAGCTTGTTTCGAGGAAAGATAATCCGCAGGTCAGAATAAAATAAGCAATCAGAAACGGATAGTACTCACCCGTCATTTTGGCGGGGAAGAATAAGAAGGCTCCGAAAGCATACATACCCAGTCCTAACAAAACACCTGCTTTGTAGGAATATTTGCGGATGAAGATGGCAGCCGGGAAAGCCATTGCAAAGTAGCCTCCATAGAAGGCAACCTGTACCAATGCCCCGTCGGTGGCACTCATCCGGAAGATTTTAGAGAATGCCTTTACCATCGGATTGGTAATGTCATTGGCAAATCCCCATAACGCAAAACAGGAGGTAATGAGAATAAAAGGTATAAGATAACTGATGCCATCTTTCGAAATGATGGACTGCTTGGTGTGTTTCATGGTTGTTTCTGGTATTTTTTTAAGTATTATACAAATGGAACATTCTTTCCATCGGTTTCCATTTCTCTGCGGAACTCATTCCGGGTGCGGCTTGTTGGAAGATAGCCATATATTCTTCCCACTCCTGTTGGCGGGGAAGCGTGTTCAGGCGTTCCATTGCCCTGTCCCAGTCAAAATCAAGGGGAGGTTTGACGATCATAAAAAGTCGGGGTCCCCGGATATAAATTTTCCATTCCCAGATGCCAACTTTCCCGATACCTGCCAGAATTTCCGGCCATGCTTCCGCCTGGCTATGTCTTTTCCGATATTCGGCGATTAGTTCCGGAGAATCGCGTAAATCAAGGGTTTGGCAATATCGTTTGACGGGAACGTCATAAGATTGAACCTGATAACCGGTTTTAGATGTTTCCATATACTTTTATTTTTTAGGATAATATACTTGTGGTGTAACGCTGCGAGTGACAATTTCCCGCAATTCACGAAGATCGGCAATTTCTCCTTTAGCCATTGCCTGCGTCAGAATGTTTCCCATTGCAGTGGCTTCCACCGGACCTGCATAAACAGGAATACCGAGTTCGTCAGCTGTCAGTTGGTTGAGTAACTTATTTTGTGATCCTCCTCCGATGATATTTAACTGACGGATTGGAGCGGGGAGGCAACGGTTGAGCTGTTCCACAGCCAGCCGATATCTGAAAGCTAATGACTGGAGCACACATCGTACAGTCTCTGCCTTGTTTTGGGGAATTTGCAAAGCATGATTCCGGCAATAATGAATAAGCGCATTCTCCATATTTTCCGGATTCATGAATATGGTGTCGTCTACAGGGATGATTGTATCAATCTCGGCTTCGGCTGCTTGCGGGATGATTATATCATAATCTTGTTCCTCGCCACACGCTTTCCACTCGCTCATCAAGCGTTGCAGAATCCATAATCCTGTTATATTCTGGAGGAAACGGATTTTGCCGTCTACACCTCCTTCATTGGTGAATTGAGCTTTTCTTGCTTCTTCCGTTAATATGGGTTCGTCCACTTCAACTCCCAGTAGCGACCAAGTGCCGGAACTAAGGAAAGCGATAGGACTTTCTGCAGCAGGAACAGCAGCTACGGCACTGGCTGTATCATGTGAACCTACGGCAATAACGTCTACGGCACCCAGTCCGGTTTCGCGTGCAATATCCTCTTTCAGAGTGCCTCTGATTGTTCCGGGAAGAATGATTTTACCGAACAGATGTTCGGGAAGACCTAAGCTATGTATGGTATCGAATGACCAGTTGCGTGATTTGGCGTTGAGTAATTCAGAGGTGGAGGCGATACAATATTCATTATTGGCTACCCCTGTCAGGAAATAACTGAAGAGATCGGGCATGAATAAAAGTTGCCGGGCAACTTCCAACTGTGCATCTTGATTTTGCTTCATGCTGTAAAGTTGAAACAGCGTATTGATAGGCATCACCTGAATACCGGTTTCGGCATAATGTCGATGTTCATCCATGCACTTGAATACTTCTGCCGGCATTCCCTCTGTTCTTGCATCCCGGTAACAGACTGGATTTCCTAATAGGTTTCCATGTTTGTCAATCAGTCCGAAATCCACTCCCCAAGTGTCAATACCAATACCTTTTACGGCATATCCTTTTTGTGCAGCCAGTTTTAGTCCGGTTTTCATATCTTCGAACAGAGCCGGGAAGTCCCAGTAAATATGATTGCCTAGTTTGACCTGCCGGTTGGAGAAGCGGTATATCTCTTCCAATTCCAGCCTGCCGTTAAGAAGAAAGCCGGCGATGATTCGCCCGCTGCCGCCTCCGAAGTCTGCTGCTAAATAAGTATGTTTGATGGTATCTTTCATGGTAATATGCCTGGATATTAGTTGGTTTTCTTTCCTAATACGTAGATTTCCAGGTCTTCAATTTCTGCCGGTGTGAGCACTGAATAATCACCGCCGGATTGAACAATGATGCGACAAGCCATTTCGAAAAAAGTAGCCCGTTCATATACTTGGTCGAAGTCTTTTCCGCACACCACTTGTCCGTGGTTGGTCAGTAAAACCGAGTTATGCTTTTGCATGGCTTCTACCACGGCTTTCGCCAGTTCCGGTGAGCCGGGACGATAATACGGAATCACAGGTATTTCCGAACCTACATGGCAAGGAATTTCTGCTGTTACGTTGAAATTTGCCGGCTTGTTCTTCATGCAGGAGACAGCGGTGGCATATTCCGATTGGAAATGGAGAACGACATTGACGTCCCGACGTTCACGGAGAATACCCAAATGGAATGTACTTTCCATAGAGGGTTTTACACCATTGGCAGGAATGCCGCTGGCAATATGGCAGATTGAAACCTTTTCTTTGCCAAGTGTGGGAACCCAGGAACCCGTACCGGAAATCAATGCTTCTTCGCCGATTCTCCAGGAAAGGTTACCGCTGCTGCAAAGCATTAATTTTGCATCCCCGTAACGATGTGCTTGTGCAATGAACTGTTCAATATGTTCGTTAGTAATCATAGTGTTACTTATTTAAGTCGCTGTAGGGGGCGGGGCTATCCCGACATTTGTTATGTGTCGGGTGGGGGACCCCGTCCCTACGAACGGCAAAGTTAAAATATTTATTTATACAGGACGAAAAAAACTTGTTTATTTATAAATAGGACCATAAGTTGCACAAGCTCTGTAATCTGATCCTTCTTTGTCCATGCCGAAAGCATTCCAGGCAGCCGGGCGGAACATCTGATCTTCTTCTACATTGTGCATGCATACCGGGATGCGGAGCATGGAAGCAAGAGTGATTAAGTCCTGGCCGATGTGTCCATAGCTGATGGCGCCATGATTGGCTCCCCAGTTATTCATGACTGAATATACGTCTTTGAAAGCCGGTTTATCACACAAACGGGGCACAAACCAGGTGGTAGGCCATGTCGGGTCTGTACGCATATTGAGTTTCTGATGGATTTCCGGATCGATTTCCACTGTCCATCCTTCTGCAATTTGCAGGACAGGGCCTAAGCCTTTAATCAGGTTCAGACGCATCATGGTTACAGGCATTCCACCTTTTGACAGGAAGTTGGACGAGAAGCCGCCACCACGGAAGTAGTCACGATCTGCCGGATACCAGGTTGTTGCTTGTAGACAGTTCTCTACATCAGCATCCGTCAGGTTCCAAGGTTCTTTCATAACCGGATTACCTTTTGCATCTAATGATTGGCCGGAACCGTCGAGAGTCGTTGCACCGGAATTGATAAGATGGATGATACCGTTTGCTGCCAATCCGCTCAACTCTTTGCCGGTTACACGTTTCACGGCTTCAGGACTCCAGTAAGTACGTACGTCGGAGAATATTTGTGCACGGTTGGTCAATAGATGTCCGAACAACATGGCTACACCGTTGCAGGCATCGTTCTCGGTAGCTACGACAAATGCTTCACGAATACCGTTCCAGTCAAAAGAAGTATTGAGCAGAGCTTCCGGATAGTCACCGTTAGGATAGAAGTCTGTCCATTGGCGTTGTCCCTGGAAACCGGCTGCAATGGCATTGTGTCCCAAAGCCTCTTCCTTGAATCCCATTTCTTTCAATTTGGGATTTCCGGTCATCAAGTCGCGCATGATAATCGTCATCTTTACAATGAATTCCCAATCAGCATCTTTCTGTTCACGGGTTTTACGTTTTTCAGGACGGTTCTTGAAGTCTTCACCTTCGTTTGTCTTGCAATTTTTTTCAGTCCAGGCCATGGCTTTGGCGTATTCTTCGTGGTCATAGATGCCTTCGTCCATTCGACGGATGATTTCTGTGAGGTCTATTGACTCATTACGCATTCCCAGATACTCCTGGAAGAAATCAGGATTAACGATAGAACCGGCGATCCCCATAGATACACTACCCATTGACAGGTAAGATTTGCCTCTCATCGTAGCTACTGCCTGTGCAGCGCGTGCAAAACGAAGAATCTTTTCCGATACATCTTCAGGGATTGTATTATCGTCCAGATCCTGAACATCACGTCCGTAGATACCGAATGCAGGAAGACCTTTTTGTGCATGTCCTGCCAATACCGCTGCCAAATATACAGCTCCCGGACGTTCTGTACCGTTAAATCCCCAAACAGCTTTCGGATAATGAGGATTCATATCCATTGTTTCTGCGCCGTAGCACCAACAGGAAGTAACGGTTATGGTAGAACCGACCCCTTCTCTTTCAAACTTCTCCGCACAAGCAGCGCTTTCGGCTACGCGTCCGATCGTGCTATCGGCAATGACACACTCCACCGGACTTCCATCACCGTTTTTCAGGTTGTTGCTGATTAGCTCGGCTACTGCTTTTGCCAAATTCATTGTTTTTTCTTCAAGGCTTTCGCGAACGCCACCTTGGCGACCATCAATTGTGGGACGAATCCCGATTTTCGGATACTTTTTCATGGTTTCTATCTATTAAAGGATTAATTAATATCTGTGCTGAACTGTGCTGATATATTCGCAAAAAAAATTAAAGTGACTTTCGAAGCCTTACTTCCGTTGGTAAGAACTTCTGAACCGGTACATTATTAAGAACGAAATTGGCCGCTTCGTTTCCCATCATTTCCCAATCAATACTCAATGAGGTTATTCCTTCGTCAATCACTTCGTAGGAAGGAATATCATTATACGCTAACAGACCGAAATCTTTTCCGCATTTCAGCCCTTCCAATCTTCCTTGTTTCACCACTTTTACTACATCTTGTTGCTTGATGGCGATATAGGCAACTCCCTTACGTACGATCAGATTCTCAATATCCTCCTGTATTTCACAGAGGAATCCTTGCTCCTGACAGAAACGGGTAAAATACACCTTACTGCTTTGGGGATGTTTCAGGCTTTTGGGAAACAAAAAAACGAGCTGGTGATAGTTCTTCAATCTTTCCTTGAGCAGATTCAATGCCTGATAGAAAAATTCATCAAAATCCTGGCAGATATATGAATACTTTTCTTTTTCGAATTTGCCGAAATCAAGGAGTAGTAATCTTGAAGGATTAATTTTATTGAGAACAGTGCTGAATTTTTCGTTATCGAAATTCATCACGATGTATTTGTTGTATTTCCCGATGGATTCCCGGAGGATCGTATTGAACAACCGTTCGTTGTATTGATGAAATAATAAGTCTACCTTATAGTTGATAGGCAGATGTCTGACGAAGCTGTTATATAAAGCTTCTTTGAAAGGAGTATATTGGTCGAGCAGCAGTAAGACATTGGTCACCTGACTCGTCACATAATATCCTTTTCCGGGAGTGGAGTCGATCAAGCCTCGTTCGCGTAAATCAAGGAAAGCCTTGAAAACCGTATCACGTGATACTCCGTATTGAGCACTTAACTGATTAATGGAAGGCAAAGAATCTCCTTCAAGAAATTCTTTCCTGGAAATTGCCTGGCTAAGTGCATCTGCTAGTTGCGTAACCTTGCTTGACTGTTGTCCGAATGTTGCCTTTTTATCAGTTCGTTTCATATTCGAAAAATAAGTAATACTATGCTGAACTATGCTGATGCAAAGAAAGGCATTTTATTCTGAACGGAATAAATAATTTGATATGTTTTATAGCAGAAAACAATAAAAAAATCCCCTCCGGCGGACCGGAGAGGATTTATAGCTTTTCCTGATTTCTTGTTCGGAATCTGCTGAAATTTATTCAGCAGCAGCTTCTGTTGCAGGAGCTTCTTCAGCCGGAGCTGCGGCAGCTTCTTCTGCAGGTGCTTCAGCAGCAGCTTTTTCAGCAGCTTCAGCAGCTTTCTTTTCAGCGAGTGCTTTTGCTTTCACTTCGTTGATCTTCTTTTCTGCTTCCAGACGTGCTTTAGCTTCAGCTTTCTTTTCTTCGTCTTGCTTAGCTTTCAAAGCAGCCAGACCTGACTGTTTGTTGTTCTTCCAAGCTTCGAATTTAGCTTCTGCTTCTGCTTCTCCGAATGCGCCTTTTGCAACACCGCCAAGAAGATGTTTCTTCATGTAAACACCTTCACGAGAAAGGATATTACGTACAGTGTCACTTGGTTGTGCACCTTTCAGTACCCATGCCAATGCAGCGTCGAAATTCAAATCTACTGTAGCAGGATTGGTGTTCGGGTTGTAAGTACCAATCTTCTCAATAAATTTACCATCACGTGGTGCTCTGCTGTCTGCAATTACAATTGAATAGAACGCGTAACTTTTACGTCCGTGTCTCTGCAATCTGATTCTAGTTGCCATTTTAAATAATTGTTTTTAATGATTGATTTGAATTATACTATTATCTCGTAATAGCGGGCACAAAGATACGGCTTTTCTTTTGATTGACAAACATTTCGCATCTTTTTTACGAATACCGTTTCGGATAGCGGAACAAAATTGCTAGCAGGGCGCATGCTCCCATTGTAAACGGATAGTAGAGATTTCCGATGATACTGATGGGGGAGATACTGGCAAGTCCCGCTGCAATCAGCATCTGCGCTCCGTATGGAATAATCCCTTGTATCAGGCAGGAGAAAGTATCGAGGATACTGGCTGTTTTTCTTCGGTCGAGATGGAATTTCACGGCAATATCTTTGGCAATCGGTCCTGTTGTTATAATGGCAATTGTGTTGTTGGCTGTACATAAGTTGGCGATACTTACCAGGGCGGCAATGCTTAGTTCGGCTCCTCTTTTACCATTGACGTGGCGGGTGAGTTTCCGGATAATGAAATCGATACCACCGTTATAACGGATGGTTTCGAGCATCCCTCCGGCCAATAGAGTGATAATAATCAGTTCTCCCATTCCTGTAATTCCCGTTCCCATGGCACCAAACCAGTCGAAAATTCCAAAGCTGCCGGTCGCGATGCCAATGATGCCACTTGTCAATATACCTATTATGAGTACGAGCATCACGTTCATTCCGGCGATGGCTGTTCCTAATACTATTATATAAGGTATAACTTTGATCCATTCAATGGTCTGTGTTTGGGCGGGAGCTGTAATGGATAGTCCCTGAAATATGTAAATTCCCAACACAATGATGGCTGCCGGGACGACAATCATAGAATTTACCCGGAATTTATCGCGCATTACACATTCCTGGGTTTTTGTCGAAGCGATGGTGGTGTCGGAGATAAAAGATAAGTTGTCTCCGAAAAAAGAACCGCCTACTACGACGGCTACCATAAAGGGGAGAGCTATTTCAGTTTTTTCTGCTAGTCCTACGGCAACGGGAGTAAGGGCGACGATAGTTCCTACGCTGGTTCCGATAGATAAAGAGATGAAACAGGCAGCAATGAAGATGCCTGCCAATAGCAGATTATCCGGAAGAATCTGTAGTGTCAGGTTAACGGTGGCATCAATTGCTCCCATTTGTTTCGCACTATGAGCAAAGGCTCCGGCAAGAATGAATATCCATACCATCAGGAGGATATTTTTATTGGCGGCTCCTACCGAGAATTGATAGATACGCTGATCCAGTTTCAAGCCGCGTGTAATGGCGATGGCATAACAGGAAGAGACAAGGAAAGCCACTGTAATAGGCACTTTATAAAAGTCGTTGACGAGAATAGAAGTTACCAGATAGAGGCAGAGGAATACGAGTAACGGACTCAATGCCCACCAGTTTCCGGGACGGTCTTTATGTATTTTTTCTTCAGTCATAAATAGACGTTGGGGTATTTGTTTTATTCTAAAATCAAAATAGCGGTGCAAAAGTAATGTTTTTTGTAGGAAGTGGCAAAAATGAAGCAGCCTTACTCATAATTTATGGGTTGCAGCATAATAATCCCCTTGTTTTTAACCTTAATATATTACCATATAAGGAAGAACAAGGAGAGACTTGAAAAGGTTTCAATCTATCAGATTTTCAACTTTATTCTTTTTATTTAGAGATGATTTCTTTTGTTTTTTCTCTTTGATTTAAGCGCAGTGGATGTGTAAACCAAAAACGACTGCCGTTTCCCATTTCGGATTCGACACCAATAGTGCCGCCGAGATGTTCAATGATACTTCTGCAAATAGATAGGCCTAAGCCTGTACCTTTTGAGAAAGAGTTGAGCTTTACAAATCGGTCGAATACATGATTTACTTTATCGGGAGCAATCCCCATGCCTGTGTCCGTAACAGCAAATTCTATTTCATTGCTCTCTGCTTTATAGTGATATTCCAATACAATCTGCCCTTCATTCGTAAATTTGAGAGCATTATTTATGAAATTGGTAATAACCTGCATTAAACGCTTTTTATCTGTATAAATATAATATTCAGGTAAATCCGGAGCCAACAGAACAGGTACAGGTTTGTCTTCTTTTATATCGTAATTGCGTATTATATCTTCACAGAAGCTTTTGATGCCCAAATGATCCATGGTGAAGTCGAGTGTTCCGGCCTCTATTTTTGACAAATCGAGAATATCAGATATCAGCTGCAAAAGAAGTTCCGTGTTTTCCTGCATAATGTCGACATAATCTTGGCGTTCCTTTTTATTATCCGATTCGACCAACAGACTTGCAAAGCCGACAATTGCATTTAGCGGAGTGCGGATTTCATGACTCATATTAGCTAGAAAAGCTGATTTTAAGCGGTCCAGGTTTTCTGCTTTTTCTTTGGCTACTCTTAGTTCCTCTTCAATAGTTTTTTGATGGTTGATATCGACACTGGTTATCACATGCGCTATTTGCCCGTCAATCCAGGCGAATGCTGCACTGAATACCCGGAACCAACATTTGTCAAACGGGCGTTGATAATCCCAGGAGTAGACTTTGGTAGGTTGTCCATTTTCGTCAATTAAATGTTTTTTAGGACAGAACTCACATTCTCCGGTTTTATCTTTATAAAGAGCTTGCCAGCATTTTTTTCCTTCAAAATGTTCGATGCCTCCGTAAGGAGCAGCCATCGATTCATTGGCATATAACATATCATGAGAATCGAAAGAATTTACATATATGTCAACTCCCATATTATT
>OBHX01003930.1_pt1 | contig 10134 bp, 9 predicted proteins | sample 1519331 | NCBI WGS metagenome assembly OBHX01 (sample SAMEA2602897, study PRJEB22501) | metagenome
AATCTTCGTGCGGATGCCGTCTTCTACCAGCTGTTCGATGGATTTTCCGAAAATATTGGTCTCCCACATACCATCATCGGTATTTTTTTCATTTTCTTTGATGAATGTGATCAGATCGTGCGCCTGTTCCTCGTTTCCTACAATCGGTGCAATCTCCGTCTCAATATTCGCTTTGATCATATGGATGGACGGACTGACCGACTTGATCTTAACACCGTATTTGTTTCCCTGACGGATCACAACCGGTTCTTCCAGTGTGATCTCATTTTTCTCGGGGATCACCACACCATAACCTGTTCCACGTACGGATTCGATGGCCTGCTGGACTTTTGTATATTCCTGTTTCATCTGCGCCAGCTCTTTCAGCGTATGGATCAGCTGATACTCGCTCTCTATCGTCACACCGGTCATCTCGCTCATCACCTGATAATAATAGGGGTCTTTGATCTGAATACGGACTTTTACCACGCCGTTGGAAAGGTTGATTTCTTCCAGTGTGACTGATTTGACATAGTTACTGTCCATCTCCAGATTTTCCTGCCGGATATCACGGATATATTCCATGGTTCCCATCTTCTCTTTCATCTGTTTCAACAGATCTTCTTTCAGATAATGGGTGACCGGAAGCAGTTCCACCCATTTTGGTATGTAATATTCGATCTGACGCACCGGGAATTCATAAAGAATCTTTTCCAGAATTCGGAGCACATCTTCTTTTCGAAGTTGTTCACAGTTTACCCCGAGTACCGCTGCCTGATATTTTTCTTCCAGTTCTCTTACCAGCTTCTGTGCCTCTTCCCCGTACGGCTTTTTCGAATTCACAAGAATCAAAAATGGTTTCCCCTGTTTTTTGAGTTCCTGTACTGTCTTTTCTTCTCCATCCACAAAATTTTTACGCGGAATATCACCGAAGGAACCGTCGCAGGTTACTACAAGACCGATGGTAGAATGTTCCTGGATCACTTTTCTGGTTCCGATCTCTGCCGCCTGATGAAACGGAATCTCCTGTTCATACCAGGGGGTTTTTACCATTCGTTCTTTTTCCTGCTCCATATCCCCTGTAGCTTCAGGCACCATAAATCCCACGCAGTCGATCAGTCGGATCTTCACCGGAATCTCTTCTCCCAGATTTACATTCACCGCTTCCCTGGGAATAAATTTGGGTTCCACTGTTGTAATTGTTTTTCCTGAACCGGAAACCGGCAGCTGATCCCGCACCTCTGCAGCATCCTGTTCTTCCATTCCCGGAAGTGCCAGAAGTTCCATGAACCGTCGGATAAATGTGGATTTGCCCGTCCGGACCGGTCCTACCACCCCCAGAAGGAATTGGCCCTTCGTACGGGCTTGTATATCTTTGTAGACAGCAAATGGCTCCATATAGAAAAATCCTCCTCACCTATACTACTACTCAGTATATGTGAGAAGAATTTTCTCTAATACCAGATTTTTTATTTTTCACAGGAAGATGGGTCCTCTTGTGCCATATTTCTCCGCAGCTGTTCCAGATACTGTTTTTCTTTTTTACTCAGTACTGCATCTTCCAGAAGTTCCGGACGGTTCTGAAGGGTTCGCAGGATAGACTGCTCTCTCCTCCACTTTTCAATATTCGCATGATGACCGGAAAGCAGCACATCCGGTACTTTTTTCCCCATCCATTCTGCCGGACGGCTGTACTGCGGATATTCCAGAAGATTGTCATGGAAGGAATCAAATTCCGCGGATTCTTCATTGTTCAACACTCCCGGCACAAAACGGGAAATTGCATCCATCATTACCAGTGCCGGAAGTTCTCCGCCTGTCAGTACATAATCACCGATGGACACATAATCTGTTACCACTTCTTCCAGCACACGCTCATCGATACCTTCATAGTGCCCACACAAGAATACAAGATCCTGTTCTCTGGCAAAATCTTCCACCATCGACTGCTGAAATACTTTTCCCTGCGGTGTCAGATAGATCACACGTGGTTTGTATCCGATGGATTCGGTCACCTGTTTCCATGCTCCGTAGACAGGTTCCGCCTGCATCACCATGCCGGCTCCTCCGCCATATGGATAGTCGTCCACTTTCATATGTTTATTGGTTGAAAAATCCCGGATGTTCGTTGCAGTCAGCCGGATCAGTCCCTGCTCCATAGCCCGTCCCATAATACTGGTTCCCATACCCTGTTCGATCATCTCGGGAAACAATGTAAGTACATGATAATGCATACTCTTTCCTTCCTGTAATCATACAGCCGTTTGCACAGCTGCTTTTTATCAACATGGATACCTGTCTGAATCTGTCCCGTCAAAAAAACGGTCAGATCAGACCATCCATCAGATGAATTTTCATTTTTCCTGCTTCCACATCCACATCAAGGATGCAGTCTTTGATTGCCGGGATCAGAACCTCTCCATGTTCTTCTGTCAGGATACAATACACATCATTTGCCCCTGTCTGCATCACATCTGTCAGAACACCAAATGCTGTACCATCCTCAAGTTCTACCTGCATATCAATCAGATCTGCAATAAAATACTCATCTTTTTTTAATTTCACTGCATGTTCTCTGGTCACATACAAGCTCTTTCCTTTATACTTTTCAATGTCATTGATATTATCAATGCCTTTAAATTTCAGAATCACAAACTGTTTGAAAAATTTTACCCCTTCGATTTCCAGACCTTTCTGTTCTCTTCCGGTATCCAGGATCACCTGTTTTAATTTTCTAAACCGATCTGGATCGTCTGTAGTAGGAAATACTTTTACTTCTCCCCGGATCCCGTGAGTGCTGGAGATTACTCCAACCTGCAGCAATTGTTCCATATCTCTACTCCTCTTTGTTTCCTGTTTCCAACGATATATGTTACCCGCGGAAATGAATGAAAAAGGATATAGCCATTGGCTATATCCTCATATTTTCAGCTATTGCAGAATTTCAACTACAACCTTCTTATCACATTTAGAGGAAGCAGCTTTTACCACAGTTCGGATCGCTTTTGCGATGCGTCCCTGACGGCCAATCACCTTGCCCATATCGGAAGGTGCCACCTTCAATTCTACTAAAATCGCATTGCTCTCTTCAGTCTGGTTTACTACCACTTCTTCCGGATGGTCTACGAGGGATTTTGCAATTACTTCTACTAAATCTTTCATCACGCACCTCCACGTATTTGTCAAAGCATTTCCATCTCAGAGAAATGCATCAGGCAAAAACGATATTACTGTTCAGAGCAAATCATGAACAGCAACAACATAATTCAGCAGCCCCTGGCGGTCCTGCATTATTTTTCGATACCGGCTAATTTGAAGATTTTGCTTACAACTTCTGTAGGCTGAGCACCGTTTGCCAGCCATTTTTTAGCTGCTTCTTCGTCTACTTTATATACGCTCGGATCACAGGTAGGATCGTATGTTCCGATCTCGTCGATGAATCTTCCGTCTCTTGGGGATCTGGAATCTGCTACGATGATTCTATAGAAAGGTGCTTTTTTCTGACCCATTCTTCTCAGTCTGATTTTTACTGCCATTTTAATTTCCTCCTTAAGGTTATCCTTGTTTATTATAGTTTTATTTGTTTATTTAAAAGGGAAGCTTAAAGCCGCCTCTTTTACCGCTTTTACCACCCAGCATGCCAGGCATCTGTTTCATCATCTTTCTGGTCTGATCAAACTGTTTAACCATCCGGTTGACTTCCGCAATATCTACACCTGCGCCCTGAGCGATTCGTTTCTTTCTGGACGGTTTCAAAAGATCCGGGTTGGCTCTTTCTTTCGGAGTCATGGAAAGGATGATGGCTTCTTTTCTCGCCATGTCTTTCTCATCGATCATACCCTCGATGTCTTTTGCTTTGTTTCCCAGTCCGGGAAGCATGTTCAATACACTGGAAATACCGCCCATGTTCTTCATCTGGTTCATGCTCTCCAGATAATCGTCAAAGCCAAAGGTGGCTTTCTTGATCTTCTGTTCCATCTCACGGGCTTTGTCCTCGTCGATGTTCTGCTGTGCTTTTTCAATCAGGCTCATCACATCGCCCATTCCCAGGATACGGGAAGCCATACGATCCGGGTAGAACTGTTCGAGATCGGAAAGTTTCTCTCCCATACCTACATACAGAATCGGTTTTCCACTGATTGCTTTGATAGAAAGTGCCGCACCGCCTCGGGTATCACCATCCATCTTTGTTAAGATCACGCCGTCAATGCCCACCTTCTGATTGAAGGACTCTGCCACATTGACTGCATCCTGACCGGTCATCGCATCAACTACCAGAATGGTCTGATCCACATTGACTTCTTCTTTGATCCGGATCAGTTCCTGCATCATATCTTCATCTACATGAAGACGTCCGGCGGTATCGAGGATCACAACGTTAAAGTTCTGATTCTTTGCATGTTCAATCGCTGCTTTGGCGATGTTTACCGGGTTCTGTTTATCTCCCATCGAGAAAACTTCCACGCCCTGTTTTTCACCGTTGATCTGCAGCTGTGTGATTGCTGCCGGACGATAAACATCACAGGCTACAAGCAATGGCTTTCTGCCTTTTGCTTTCAGCTTTCCGGCGATCTTTGCTGTGGTTGTTGTCTTACCTGCACCCTGAAGACCTGCCATCATAATAACAGTAATCTCTCCTGCCGGGCGCAACGCGATCTCCGTGGTCTCACTTCCCATCAGAGATACCAGTTCATCGTTTACGATCTTGATCACCATCTGCCCCGGATTCAGTCCGTTCATCACATCCTGACCGATCGCACGTTCCTGTACCGCTTTGATAAACTGTTTTACCACTTTAAAACTGACATCTGCTTCCAGAAGTGCCATCTTAACTTCTTTTAATGCTACCTTTACATCTGCCTCGGTCAGACGGCCTTTGCTTCTCAGGTTTTTGAATACATTCTGCAGTTTTTCAGTTAAACTTTCAAATGCCATGTATTATAACTCCTCTAATATGCTGTGGGATAAAGTCTCGATCCGGTTCATCACCTGATTCAGATCTTTTTCCTCATAGTGTTGTGTCAGTCCGTGAATCTCATGTACCTTCTCGCGGACCGCTACGAACTTTTCTACCAGATGCAGTTTTTCTTCATATTCTTCCAGTATTCTGGTACTGCGCTTCACCAGATCATGAACCCCCTGCCGGCTGATTCCCTGATCCTGCGCCACCTCGCTGAGCGAATAATCATTCAACACAACATCTTCGTAAACATTCTGCTGATGCTCCGTCAGCAGTTCGCCATAAAAATCATATAACAATGCCTGTCTCGCAAGCTTATCCATGTTCATCACCTTGGACATCATACAACAATCTTTCATGGGTGTCAAGTACTTTTTCTTGACATCGTCATTTTATGATGTTGGAGGCAAAAGGTATTTTATTTTTCTTCCACAAACACATATTTTTTCAGCCGTTCAAAAGCTTCCTGCACTCTGCTGAGTGGCAGTGCCAGGTTTACGCGGATGCCGTACGGGGCAAAAAACGGGCGACCGTCCTGCCATGCCACACCTACATCCCAACCGGCTTTGAGAACCTCGTCGATGGTTTTTCCATGTGTCTTACACCATTCTTCGCAGTCCAGGAACAGCATATAGGTTCCCTGCGGGCGGCTTAATGTGACACCGGGAAAGTGTTCTTTGATGAAATCGCAGGCATAGGAAACATTTCCGCTCAGTACCCGGCACAGTTCATCCACCCACTCATAGCCTTCCGGTTTATATGCACCGATCAGTGCATACATAGAAAGTACATTCATCGCATTATAGTGTGATTTACTGCTGGCTGCCATCACCCGGTCACGAAGATAGGAATTGTAAATGATATGATAACTTCCCACCAGGCCTGCCAGGTTAAAGGTTTTGCTCGGCGCATACATCGCCACGGTGCGGTTTCTCGCATCCTCGCTGACAGACTGTGCCGGCGTATGATGATATCCTTCCAGGATCAGATCCGACCAGATCTCATCGGAGATAACCACGCAGTCATTGGCCTTATATACTTCCATCGCTTTTTCAATCTCCCAGCATTCCCATACCCGGCCACACGGGTTATGGGGATTACAGAAGACTGCCACATGGATATGATGCTCTTTGATCTTCGCATCCATATCTTCATAATCCATCCTCCAGATTCCTTCCGCATCTTTTTTCAGCGGACTGTGAACCATCTTATATCCATAATTTCCGATGCATCCGGTAAATCCGATATAAGTCGGGCTATGCAGAAGCACTGCATCCCCCGGACTTGCAAATGCCTGTAATGTAGACAGAACACCGCCGAGTACACCATTTTCATACCCGATCGCCTCCGCAGTCAGTCCCTCTACACCGTTTCGTTTCGTCTGCCAGTCGATAATCTCCTGAAAATACTCTTCCCGCGGATCAAAATATCCAAATGCCGGGTGTTTTACTCTCTCCGCAATTGCCTCCTGTACAGTCGGTACTGTCGCGAAATTCATATCTGCCACCCACATCGGAATAATATCAAATCCCTCTTTTGGTTTCGCCGGACTTCCCTGTCCGTCTTCACTGAGACCATCTACCGCAATCGCATCCATACCGTGACGATCCATGATTGTTGTAAAATCGTATTTCATTTGTAAAAACCTCCATGTATATAATTACTCTTATCAGTAACTGCTCCACACCTTCACAGTTATCTTTATTATATATGTTTTCTGTATAAAGCACAAATGTAAAAGCAGGCAGGAATACTATCTGAAACTAGTTTCCTGCCCGTTTTTCCATTACATTATTGTCTGTACATTCGTTTGTATTCAGGAAAGCTTCGGGAATAACGCTTTCACCGTCGGATAGATCTGCACAAATTTCCGATACTGTGTCTCGTATTTTTCTGCGATCTCCGGATCCGGTTCTACGGTTTCCACCACTTTCACGATCCTTGCAGCCGCCTCTTCCACCGATGCAAAGGTTCCATCCGCAACTGCAGCAAGCATCGCACCGCCAAGCGCCGGTCCCTCCTCGGAAGCGATCCGGTCTACTTTGATGTTCAATACATTGGCAATGATCTTTCTCCACAGCGGACTCTTCGCTCCACCACCGCAGATCTTGGTTCTCTCGATATGAATTCCTAAAGATTTTGCCACCTCAAAAGAATCACGAATGGCAAATGCCACACCTTCGAGTACCGCCTGTGTCATATCCGCACGACTGGTATCCATGGACATCCCGATAAAGGTGCCTCTCGCCTGCGGATCATTATGTGGGGAGCGTTCTCCCATCAGATACGGTAAGAAGAATACATGATTTTCTCCAAGATTTTCAATTGCTTCCTGCTCTTTTTCGTAATCTTTCGTTCCGATAATGGTATCCATCCACCATTTATTACAGGAAGCTGCGCTCAACATGCATCCCATCAGATGATAATGTCCGTCTGCATGAGCAAATGCATGCAGGGCATTGTGCGGGTCTACGCCGAAATTCTCACTGGAAATAAAGATTGTTCCGCTGGTTCCCAGAGACACGTTACACTGACCATCTCCCACTGTACCGGTTCCCACTGCTGCCGCAGCATTATCCCCGGCACCCGCTGCCACCAGACAGGTTTCCGGCAGTCCCAGTTCTTTTGCCACCTCCGGTTTTAATGTGCCCACTTTTTCGTAACTTTCAAAAAGTTCCGGCATCTGTTCTCTGCTGACGCCACAGATTTCCAGCATCTGTTCTGACCAGCATTTGTTTTTCACATCCAGCAGAAGCATACCGGACGCATCGGAGTAATCGCAGCAATGTACACCGGTCAGACAGTAAGCCAGATAGTCTTTCGGGAGCATAATCTTACAGATTTTTGCAAAATTCTCCGGCTCATTTTCTTTCACCCACAGAATCTTCGGTGCGGTAAATCCGGCAAATGCGATATTTGCCGTATATTCGGACAGTTTTTCTTTCCCAATTACCTGATTCAGATAATCGGTTTCTTTTGTGGTTCGCCCATCGTTCCACAGGATCGCCGGACGGATCACCTGATCGTTCTCATCCAGAATAACCAGACCATGCATCTGTCCGCCAAAGCTGATACCTGCCACTTCCGTCGCATCAATCTTGCTGATCAGTTCCTTGATTCCCTCTTTTGACTGTTCACACCAGTCTTCCGGGTTCTGTTCTGACCAGCCCGGATGTGGAAAGGACAGTGGATATTCTCTGGATACGATATTGACAACCTGTCCTTCCTGATCCATCAGCAGAAGTTTTACTGCAGATGTTCCAAGGTCTACGCCAATATAATATTTCATTTTTTCCTCCTGTATCTGATCTATTTTTATTTTATGCAAAAGGATTTTCTGTCGGATATCGGTCTCCCTTCGGATGGTTGTATCCGATCTCATCCGGTGTTACGCCAATGTATTTGAATACTTCAAACAGTGCTTTTCCATAGTGTCCGAATGCAACGGCTCCGTGATGTGGATAGCCTTTTTCGATCAGCTCATGACGATAGAATCTTCCCATCTCCGGAATCGCGAAGATACCGATGCCACCGAAGGAACGGGTAGCAACCGGAAGTACTTCACCGTTTGCCACATAAGCGCGCAGTTTTCCGTCAGCCGTACTCTGCAGACGGAAGAATGTAATATCTCCAGGTACGATATCTCCTTCCAGTGTTCCCTGTGTCACTTCTTCCGGAAGGGATCTTGCCATGATCAGCTGATATTTCATGGAGCAGGAAGTCAGTTTTCCGGTTGTGGTATTACCACAGTGGAATCCCATAAATGTATCTTTGTGTGTATAATTATATTTTCCTTTGATTTCGCTTTCATACATATCTGCAGGTACGGTATTGTTGATATCCAGCAGGGTTACAGCATCGTTACTTACCATTGTTCCGATAAATTCACTCAGTGCGCCATAGATATCCACCTCACAGGATACCGGGATGCCTCTTCCGGTCAGACGGCTGTTCACATAGCACGGAACAAAACCGAACTGCGTCTGGAACGCCGGCCAGCATTTTCCTGCGATGGCAACGTATTTTCTGGATCCTTTGTGTGCTTCGATCCAGTCAAGGAGAGTCAGTTCATACTGTGCCAGTTTTGGAAGAATGGTTGGTTTGTTGTTTCCATCCCCCAGTTCTTTTTCCATATCTGCAACCACTGCCGGGATTCTTTCGTCTCCGTCATGTTTGTGGAATGCTTCGAACAGATCCAGTTCGGAGTTTTCTTCGATCTCCACACCCAGGTTGAATAACTGTTTGATCGGTGCATTACAAGCCATAAAGTCCTGCGGACGCGGACCGAAAGTGATAATTTTCAGATCTTTCAGACCAACAACGGCTCTTGCAATCGGAACAAACTCTTCCATCATCTCAGCGACTTCTTCCGGTGTTCCTACCGGATATTCCGGGATATATGCTTTCAGATTGCGAAGCTGCAGGTTGTAGCTTGCGTTCAGCATACCGCAATATGCATCTCCACGTCCCTGTACCAGATTGTCTCCACGCTCTTCTGCTGCCGCAACCACCATACACGGTCCATCAAAATATTTTACCAGCAGAGTCTCTGCGGTCTCCGGACCGAAGTTTCCAAGATAGACAACCAGGGCATTACATCCTGCTTCCCGCACCTCTTTCAGGGCTTTCTGCATATCCAGCTCGCTCTCTACTACAGTTGGACATTCGTACAGTTCTCCCTTATAAGCTGCTGCCACTGCTTTTCTTCTTGACTCGGACAGGGTGATCGGGAAGCAGTCTCTGCTTACGGCTACGATACCTAATTTTACTTCCGGCATGTTCATCATGATCTTATTCCTCCTTGATTTTCTGCAAGTTCATCTTATTTGTTTACTTACTAAACTAATCACACTGTACCACTTGTTATATCTTCCGTCAAGATGCTTTTTTAGTTTACTTTTTTCAATTTATTTACTTATCAAACAAATTGTGGTATGGTAAATAGCAGTTAAACAAAAAATATTTTTACAGGAGGTGTGTGCATGGTCACAGGAAGCAGAGAACTGATCCGGGAGATGAACCGGCGGCTTGTTCTGGAAACCGTTATCAACGATGGCCCCCTTTCCCGGGCGGCTATATCAAAAAAACTGGGACTTACCAAAGCAACGATCTCTGCCATCGTACAGGATCTGCTGGAGGAACAATATATCGAAGAGATCGGAAGCGATCAGACACAGTACGGCCGTAAACCGATC
>OBHX01003936.1_pt1 | contig 10124 bp, 19 predicted proteins | sample 1519331 | NCBI WGS metagenome assembly OBHX01 (sample SAMEA2602897, study PRJEB22501) | metagenome
TTGTTATGTATTTAGCCATTCCTACAAGACCATAAGCATCTTCCTCAAGTCGCTTTGACTGGGAACGGTCTCCCAGCTTCCACAACTTCTCACATACGTCTCTGTCAAGAAGCCCGTCCATAATCACATGATGATGCCAGCGTATCTTTGCGTCAGGATCATGTTCTGTAACATATATGTACTTGGCTTTAGGCAAGCCCAGCTTCTTGCGTCTGTAATTAATTCGCCGGATGTAATTAGTCATATTCTTTACAGCCTCATCCCAGCATGCTGGCTCATTCCCTTCTGCATATGTAAGCGTCATCCATATATCATTATTTGTGAAATTCTCTATAATGAGTCTTCCACAATATTTAATGGCATTCTTATTGTTCAGGTTTCTCTGAGTTTCTTTATCCCTAATTCTCCCTTCTTCCGGAATGTCCTCTTTCCTGGTGAACTCTGGATATATTTCTATCTCAAGCTGATTACCTGCCCGAATCTCCTTACATGTGTAGACGCACCTGTATTTGGTCTTCAGCATGTACTCCATGAAGACCTCATTCATATCTTCTACAGATTTATCAATTGCCGCTTCATAGTCATAGGGAATGTACCTTGTACCTCTTCTTTTCATGTACACCCCTTTTTAACAATCTTTGTTTCGTAGACTTGTTAATATTCATTACAAGCCCAAGAAAAAAGACCATTTTATTATTTTTTCTTGATGTACTTGAACATTTCTGATACAATAATATTGTTATATTTGCAGAGCATTTAATGTTCTAAGTACTGAGCCGCTGGTCCAAGCGGCTCTTTTTATATAGTTGGAAGTCTGTAAGCTCCTTCCGGTACAAAGCTGAATATCTCCAACAATCTCAACCTTGTGTACCATTTGGCAGCCAGCTCCGTGTTACCAATTCGAAGATTCTCATTGATTCTCTTGTTAAATGTGATTATCAATCCTACTCTTCTCATTTTGCCTCCTTACTACGGACATACCCCATTGCACTAAGAGCCTGCTCATTGAGGCGCTGTCCGTATTCTTTTTTTGTATTTTTATCAAGTTCTGAAAAATCAATCACTTTCTCTCCCTCAATAATTTTTATAACTATATTCATCAGTTCACCTCATGCCCTTTTATGTTTTATATGCTACTTACGGTCTTTAGGTTCATTGCATAACATCAATATTGTCATGCAGATAATTGCTGTTATTGTTATTGCTGTATAATTCATCACTTCACCTCCTCGATAGATAATCACTTGTGTAAACGTTCTTTTACTCCTATACTCTAATTACAGGCTATTGCCGTAGCCGAGTAATCACGAAAGGAGTTTGCTATGGATTTCAATTTAGACAAAACTGATGTTACCAATCAGATATATCAGATGGCTCTTACATATGTCGCAACGCACGAAGATATGAAGAATATGTCACCTGCCGACTTCTGTAAAAAGGTACTTGATGCACAAAGAGAATTCTCAACTATCTGGGGAGATAATAGAGTTAAGTAAATGTATCTTTACTCTCTCTAACAAGTCCTGAGCTTCTCGGATTGTTAATCCTTCTAATGCTTCAACAATCTGAGAAGCTCTTTCAACATTTTCCCCAGCAAACAACCTGCCACCTATTCTTAATTCACCAGTTTCAATATCTCTCCACTGACTTAATCCAACGGCATTTCTGATTCTTTCTGTTCTTTTCTCTGTATCTTCTACCTGCTCTTTCACTCTCTCACCTCCTCGAATAGATAATTTGTGTTATAATCAAAGCAAAAACAGGAGGTATTTATGCCAACTCCATTCAACGAATTAGAACTATCAACATATGAACATCTTTTGTTAATACGAATAAAATTTACTGGTATATCCAAAGAATCAGTTCGTATAAAGCCTAGATGTAAATATCTCTATAAGTTCGGTCTTATAGATAATTCCACTAAAAACATCAATAAATATGTTATTAGTGATAAGGGCAAAATGTACCTCCGATACAAACGCCGTAATTCATTTCGTTTTTGGATACCTGTCATTATCTCGATTCTTGCTTTGCTAAGCAGCTATGATATATACACTAATGTACTTATCCAGAAAGCATTACAATCACTAGCACAACTATTGAAAAATATATTGGGAAGTTAGGATGCCTTTCTCTGAATGGTATCCTTATAACTTCATAATGCTTAATACCTGATAATTTCATTTTCTTTATAGCTGATAACGCCTGAATAAATGTCTTTGTTCTCTCTTCCATAAATGGTTCATAACTGCGAATTATATATTTGTAGGTTTTATGCTCAATTACTCTCTCGCCTCCTTGAATAGATAATCACTTGTGAAAATGCTCTCTTACTCCTATACTTTAATTACTGGTGTTGCAGCACCTAGTTCTAAGAAAGGAGTTTATTTATGCCAAAAGTAGATTTAACAGTTACAATTTCTGTTATTATTGCTATCTGTGCCATCATTTCACCTATTATCACTACACTTTTAAACAATCATCACCTTTATAAAATGCGTAAGCTTGATGATGCTGCACAGCTTCGAAAAGATTCTTACTTTTATAAACGCGGTGTATATGAAGACTACTTGCGTTATACAAGCCAACGCTTAACCAATCCATCAGCATCAACATTGAATGAATATGGTAAAACCTATGCGCTTGCCCTTATCTATTTCCCTGATGAATTACAAGAACAACTTATTGCTATAAACGAAGCCATCAGCAATCATATGTGGGCTAATGCATTATCAAATCTCAATGGCATTGCACCTGTAATCCGTAAGCAAATACAAAAAATGTAATACAAACACATATCAATACAGTCCATGCAACATAAATAAGATATTCTTTGTTGTCGGGCTGTATTTTTCTCATTACTAAAATACATATACCAGCTAATACATATAAAATTATCAGTGGTATCCACGCACTCACTCTCTCGCCTCCTCGAATAGATAATCACTTGATTTATTTTCAAGTTACAGAGTAAAAAAAATTAAAGCTTTATCTGATTAAGTGTTACTCCAAAATGCTCTGCAAGGGCTCTAACTTTACTAACTGCAACATTAGATATATCTTTTTCCCATGAACAATAAGTCTGTGGAGAAATGCCTATTGCATTTGCCACCTGCTCTTGGGTCTCGTCTTTCCTTGCCCTTAATTCTTTAACGGAGAACTGCATTTCGATTGAATTCAATTTTAAATCACCTCATTTCTACTTGATTTATTTTCAAGTGTATATTACTTGATTTATTTTCGAGTGTCAATACTGTTTTTGAATTATTTTCAAGTTTTTTCTCTTTTTATTCAAATATACTTGAATTTATTTCAATTTTATTATAATATGCTTGTATAAATTAACAGGGAGGTGACATGTTATGTGCCTTGGTGAAAACATTCGTTTCTTAAGAACAAAAAAGGGATATTCTCAAGACGATATAGCAAGTAAACTGGGATATAAATCATTTACAACAATACAGAAATGGGAATCTGGTGTGTCAGAACCACCTCTTAAGGCATTAAAAAAATTATCAGAAATATTCAATATAGATATGAATGATTTAGCAACAAAAAAACTTTCTACAGATACAAATAATGACAATAATGTATACTACCTTGATGTTGGTGGGATTGTTATTGAAGTTAATTCAGCTAAACAGGAACAAACGGAAGCTGCTAAGCGTATATTAGCTTATTGTAATAAATTAAATGATAAAGGTATCAAAGAAGCCGCTAAGCGCGTTGAAGAATTAACTTATATTCCTGAATATACTGCAGATGATAACTCTTTACTTAATGCTGCACACGAATTAGAAGGAACTTCAAAAATAGAACAACAACACGATAACAACATTATGGACAATGATGATGAGTGGAAATAATTTAAAGAGGGGATTTATTTGAGCTACGAAGAATTACTTATTGAAGCAGATAACAATAATCTTATTACTAGAGAAAAGCCTCTTGTCGCAAATGCTGGCAGAATAAGAGGAAACAGGATTGCAATAAAAAAGGATTTGCCTACACAAAGAGAAAAAGCATGTATACTTGCAGAGGAATTAGGACATTTCTACACCTCAGCCGGAAATATCTTAGATATATCTGACACTGGTAATAGAAAGCAAGAAGCTAGAGCCCGTCTGTGGGCATATAACAGACAAGTTGGTTTGCAAGGTATTATTAATTGTTATAAGGCCAATTGCAGAACTTTACATGATATGGCAGATTACTTAAATGTAACAGAAGAATTTCTAAGTGACGCTATTGAGTGTTATCGTTCTAAATATGGCATATGCGTACAGGTTGATAATTATGTTATAGGATTTGAGCCTTCACTTTATGTCATGGAGCTATTTGAATGATGGAAAGATAATATTTGATGTTAATTTGATTGAGAATTTTACGCATAAAGAATAAAAAGGAGCGTCTATTTGCTATGGAAATATCAAAAGAAGTTTTAAAACAATTAAAGAAAGATTATAACTTTATATCTAATCAATTTTATATAACTATGCAATATGTTAATGGAACAGATCAATTTCCAGAAGGAAGTTGCAATATCGCACTTTTTGACGCTGGATTACTTCTTGACGGAGTTGGAAGAAAAAAATTTATTTATAAGCCAAATGAAATTTCTAATGTATTTTTAGCAAATCCTTATATTGCAATAGAATTTATCGGAAACAATTATTGGATTCTATCTGCATCCGATAGAAAACTCAAGAAAATATATGATACGCTAATAAATATTAATATCAATTCAGATATAAAAGATATACATCAGTTTTTACAAAAAAAAGCTGTTGTAGATTCTAATATAACTGATTTATCTAATGACATTAAAATTTGTAACAATTGTGGCGACAAACTATTGTTACAGGCTCAAAAATGTCCTTATTGTGGAAAAAAGGATACCGGATTTTATATTGTAAATAAAAATGATACCGAAAAAATAAACACAATTATAGGAAATGTTCCACATCCAAAGAATGGCACCCCTATTTGGAATACAAAGAATGCTCCTATTACTAAAAAAGGTCAGATTAAAGAAAAAGTTAAAGAAAATAAAGCTAATGGTATTGCATGTTGTCCTAAATGTGGAAGTACAAGTATAAGCTATTCTACCAAAAACTTAAGTGTTGGAAGAGCTATTATTGGCGGTGCAGCATTTGGTGGTGCCGGAGCTATTTTGGGCGGTCTTTCAAGCAAGCAAGGTATTGTTAAATGTTTAAATTGTGGACACATCTGGAAAATATAAATATTGTTGATAATAATAAAAGTCCTATGCTGGAACATACGAGCTTTTACTGCAATACTTACTCTAAATAATGCCATTGAATGTTAGCGTTCTAAATATGGCATATATGTGCAAGTAGACAATCATGCTATGGAGTTATTCAAATGAAAAAAATATATGGAAGATGTGAAATACTTAACTGGCCTGAGTTTAATAATGAAATACATGCTATGCCAGATCAGATAGCAAAACAAGATGCAGCTATGACTTACGCTGGGAGTTTCTATATAGATAAGAAGTTGGCCACAGGGCGTTTTAAAAAATGCGAAGCAGATTTAAGACATTGTACCTGTCCTAGTTTTGTAAAGGATGAGCTTCCTTGCAAGCATATGTATCTAATAGCATTTTATTCCGGAGCTATTAGGATAAAAAGATTTTTTCATTTTACTTTATAAATTGACACTTGATTACAATACAAGTAAACTAATCTTGAACGTACTCTGGTGTCCTTCGGGTCCAGAGTCTTTTTTATATCATAACGGTATTATTACCGAGATGGTTTTATAATAAATAAAAGCTCCTGTGCTGGAACACAAGAGCTTTTACCGCGATACTTACATAGCAGTGCCTATGATATAATACCGCCCTAGACAAGCCATATTATATCATTCAATGCACCGCTTTTGCAAGTAGGTGTATTTTTTATACCCTTTTTTAGAGTTGTACTGGTGCAACTCGCATATATTTTACAGAAAGGATGATTAATATGGCTACAGACATTGCAAACATGAAGGTAGCATGCGCTTATATTCGCGTATCTACAGATAAACAAGAAGAGCTTTCTCCTGACGCACAGAAGAGACTCTTGATAGATTACGCTAAAAAACATAATATGTCTCTTCTTGCTGAGAATATTTATATAGACAATGGCATCTCTGGAAAAAAAGCTGATAAAAGACCCGAATTTATGAAAATGATTAGTCTTGCCAAAAGCAAAGAACACCCTTTTGATATTATTCTTGTGTGGAAATTCAGCAGATTTGCCCGTAATCAGGAAGAATCTATTGTTTATAAGTCATTGTTAAAAAAGAACAATGTAGAAGTCGTCAGTATATCAGAGCCACTCATTGATGGTCCTTTTGGAAGCCTTATTGAAAGAATAATTGAATGGATGGACGAATATTATTCTATCCGTCTGTCAGGTGAAGTTCTGAGGGGTATGACTGAAAAAGCTCTAAGAGGTGGTTACCAATCCTCTCTTCCTCTTGGTTACAAAATGAATAAGGATACCGGCATACCATACATATATGAGCCTGAAGCTATTATTGTAAGAAAGATATTTAAAGATTACATTGCCGGACACAGCTATTTGGAGATTGCAAGAGAACTTAATGCTCTGGGATATAAAACAAAGCGTGGTGCAGCATTTGAAGGTCGTACTGTTGAATATATTTTAAGTAATCCATTTTACTACGGTGCCATCCGCTGGAATCGTCAGAAGCATGACGACCATACTATTAAAGATATTAGTGAGTGGATTATCGTTACGAGCAAACATCCAGCTATTATTGATAAAGAAACATGGGACGAAGTGCAGCACCTTATGGCTTTAAGAAGTCGTCCATACAAAGCAAGAGCTGCAGGGCACATGAAACACTGGCTCGGTGGCATTGTTAAATGTTCTAACTGTGGAGCTTCTCTTATGGCCGGTCTTAATGCCACAAGATATCAGTGCGGTAATTACAATAAAGGAAAATGTTCACACAGCCACTACATTAAAACTGCTGCCCTTGAGCAAGCCATATATGAAGCATTTGAGCGTGTTTTAGATGGTAGCATGGATTTACACTATGAGTTAAAGAAATCTCCAAATGATGGTAATACAACAGACAGAGACATGATTCTAAACCAGATATCTAAACTTGGCGATAAGGAAGCCAGAATAAAGCAAGCATATAGAGATGGTATAGACACCATAGATGAATATAAAGAGAATAAACAGATAATTGATAACGAGAGGAAAGCTCTGGAAGCACAGCTTGATTCTCTTAAAACATCTGAAGCTGATTCATCTGATGAAATGCTTCAGAATATAACATCTGTTCTAGGCATCATCAAGGATACTTCTAAAGATACATTAACCAGGGCTAACGCTATCAGGAGTGTTGTAGATCATTGTGTGTATGACAAAGAGTATGATAAGCTGGAAGTATATTTCTTTTTGCAAAAATAGAAGGGATTATTCCCTTCTATTTTTTAATCAATATTATATATTTTCCACAATGTATCTATTAAAAAGCAAAATTCTTATTCACATTTTTTGCTTGTTCTAATCCTGTTAATTACAGGTATTGCTATTTCCTGCATTACCTGTTTCAGCTCATCCTGTGTAGCTTTTCTTTCCTGTGCTTCAACAAGATTTACTACCCCGTTAGGAACAGTGCAATCATATTCCATCGAATATAAAATAATTGCCTCGTAGAATTTAGAGACATCCACTGTTTCTGCTGCAAATTGGATTTTATGTAGCAATGCTACCTCCTTTGCCTGCTCTTCATTAAGCATAACTATTCCTCCTTTTTCATATATTGTATATTATTATACCATAATTGCTAATTGCTGCATAGCTTCTATTCTCTCTGCAGCAATTTCCTTGCCTTCAGCTAACGTCATGCAAGAACATAATCTTGTCCACGCATTATAGGCTACATTGAATATCATTATGTCATATTTCTGATTTAATGAATTAATTTCCATTCCATCAGTACATCTGTTTACAATAGATACCTTTGTTCCATTAACCTTAAAATTCCTCATCGCAATTACCACCTTTATTTTGATTTTTATATTATATATCTTATTGAAGTATAGTCCACCATACTTCATTAAGGTATATTATTTCTACTTATTTATATACATTACCCACTTTTTTCAAAATCCCCCTCTAGCATATTGTAGAGGGGCTGATTCTATCCTTGTGCCTTTTTTAATAGTGCATCCTGTAATACCTTAGAAAAATTAATATTATTCTTTTCTCCATAAGTATTCAGCCAGGCCGGTATTGTTATATTCTTTCTAACAGTTTTATTCCCATATTTTTCAGAATAAGAGTCCATGTCTAGTACAAGCATATTAATAAAGCTGTTGTCATAATCCAGCTTTATATCTTCCCGTAACGATGGCTCAGGTATATTATTACCATTTTCTAATTCATCAAGTACCCAACCGCTTGCAGCATCGATTACCATTTCAATTGCTTCCGCTAAATTGTCGCCTTCTGTCACGCAGCCTTTTAGATCTGGAACTTCTACTGTATAACCACCTTTGTTCTGTTCGCATGGTGTAAATACTGCAGGATATACTAACTTCATAATCATTAACCTTCTTTCTATCTATAATTTTAGATACCACAACCTATATAAGCTGTGCAGGACTATTTAAGTCCTGCCTGCTTAAGTATCGAGTTCGCTGTCTTTATATCGACATCTCCCTTGTGGTTTGGTATCGTAACTTTTCCAGTTTTAGTTGGATGCTTATATTGCATATGCGAACCAACTTGTTTTACAAAATACCAACCGTCGTTTTTTATAAGCTTATCAAGCTCTCTGACAGTCATTAGCTTTCCTCCTTCCTTGGTATCTCATCTATAATTATATTATACACATTATGCGTATTTTGTCAATAGTTTTTATGTGTATAATGCGTATATTTTATATCTAATTGATGATTATGTTTCACATATTACTTAATATAGCAATCACAATTTAATATTCTCTATTCACCTTTGATTCATTTATGTATGGATCATGGATGTTCCAGTACGCTCTACATTCAGGTCCACTTACAAGCCATGTTTTACCTATCTTCTGCGTGTTGAGTAAACGTTCCTGCTGGCATGCCTGCTTAATAGCGCTCTCAGTTACAGTGCCATTGAGAATTTCTACTGCTTCTTTTATCTCCAGCATTTCTGAGTTGTAAAAGAACTTCTGTCTTATTAATTCCTGATCTAATTTATTTTCTTCATCTGTGAATTTTCTCTGTGGCTCAAGTCCGAATCTCAAATCTTTAATGTCACTGTTATATATTTCAGCCTTTAATTCCAAAGCGCTTTTAACCAAGTATTCATTTGCACCGCATATCTTAGATATATTATTATATAAAACATCTGCAGCATCTTTATACTTAATTGTAAGTTTATTTCCTGTGATAAGTCTGTCGATGTCTCTCCATGTTTTGCACCTAATTATGTTGTGTCTTTCACTGTATCTTGCACATAATATGTTTAACTTTGCCATCTTTTTTACAATTTCCATGTTTGTCATAATCTTATTCTCCTTCATAATATTAATTCATTTCGTTATATTTTTTTATTACATCATCTTTCGTTCTGTGGTATTTTTCTATCACAACATATATTCCTGTCACGCAGTCATAATACCCAAGTTCTTTTTCACTTCTGAACTGATGATTTCTATATCTTTTTAGTTTAAGATATTTCCTTTTCTTATCGCCTTTTTTCCATAGATTCGCTTGCGTCTTTTCGTACCAGCCGTCTCCATAATTACGTTCTGGATATGCTATATTCATTATTTTGTATAATTCCTGCTCTTCAATTTTATAGCCTATATACCCTCCAAAATCTCGTAATACATACGTTCCCATCTTTATACCCCTCCCTTTTTATTATAGTCGTTATCGCCTATCTGCATTTATATAATAGTCGATAGCGACTATTATGTCAACAGTTTTTTATAAAATTTTGAGCAATAAAAAAAGGGGCATATCGCAAAATGATATGCCCCTTTCAGTTTTAATTATAAAATTAATTAGGAAGCTTAAGCTCCATACCAACATAGAGTGGTGTACTAATACCCATGCCGTTAAATTCTGCTAACTCAAGATA
>OBHX01003940.1_pt1 | contig 10115 bp, 9 predicted proteins | sample 1519331 | NCBI WGS metagenome assembly OBHX01 (sample SAMEA2602897, study PRJEB22501) | metagenome
CCCTGCGGGTCAACAACGAAGGTTGCGCGGTCAGCCAGACCTTCATCTTCACGCATGTTGTCGAAGTTACGGGTCAGGGCGCCAGTCGGGTCGCCGATCATCGCGTATTTGATTTTTGCGATGGTTTCAGAGCTGCTGTGCCATGCTTTGTGGGTGAAGTGGGTGTCGGTAGAAACGGAATACACATCTACGCCCAGTTTCTGCAGTTCTTCGTAATGGTCTGCAACGTCACCCAGCTCGGTCGGGCATACGAAAGTAAAGTCAGCCGGGTAGAAGAAGAAGACGCTCCAGCGACCTTCGGTATCTTTCTCGGTTACTTCGATGAACTCACCGTTTTTGAACGCCTGGTTTTTGAAAGGTTTAATTTTGGTATTAATCAAAGACATCTGTACTTCCTCCGTGTTTTCGTTGAGAGATAAGTTAACGAAAATCTCTTCGCAGGGCTAATGCGTTTCCTTTATCAAATCAATAAGCGTTAACTAACAACTCACTCAAACTCATGTTGTGAACCTAAAGATAAAAGTAAAAAAGGCCCCCTTTGCAGGGAGCCTCATTACCCGAGCTACCCGCAGGTAACGTCAGTGCCAGCAGAGCTGGCTATGTGTTGCGCTCTACATTACCTTAACAAAGGTCGTAACAGCGATGGGGATTACATCACCCAACTAAAGAAAGGGCAATCGACAGACCGTCGATCTTACCTATGGCTGTGATAGGTTTTGCAATTAAGCCCACTTTCCTGCTGATTTTATAAGGAAAATCAATGTTTAAACGCATCTTACTCTTAACTCTTCTCCCCGCTATCGTGCACGCAGAGGAGCTCCCTGCCCCTGTTAAAGCCATTGAGAAACAGGGAATTACCATCCTGAAGCCCTTCGACGCACCGGGTGGAATGAAAGGCTATCTGGGAAAATACCAGGACATGGGGGTCACTATCTATGTCACGCCTGACGGTAAACATGCCATCTCCGGCTACATGTATAATGAAAAAGGCGAAAACCTCAGTAATGCGCTCATAGAAAAAGAGATCTATGCCCCTGCCGGACGTGAGATGTGGCAGCGAATGGAAAAAGCGTCGTGGATTCTGGACGGGAAAAAAGAGGCCCCGGTCATCGTTTACGTGTTTGCCGATCCCTTCTGTCCTTATTGCAAACAGTTCTGGCAGCAGGCGCGCCCATGGGTAGATTCCGGTAAAGTTCAGTTGCGTACGCTGCTGGTTGGCGTGATCAAGCCTGAAAGCCCGGCAACTGCTGCTGCGATCCTGGCATCCGAAGATCCGGCCAAGACCTGGCATGACTATGAAGCATCCGGCGGGAAAATGAAGCTGGAAATCCCGGCTTCAGTCCATCCAGAACAGATGAAGGTACTGAATATCAACCAAAAAATCATGGATGATTTAGGTGCTAATGTGACGCCCGCGATCTACTACATGAGCAAAGACGATACGTTACAACAGGAAGTGGGATTACCCGATAAGGAAAAATTAAATATTATTATGGGGAATAAATAAAGGTAACAAAATGAGTGATTGTTATGGTTCTCATTTCAATCACTCTTTTAAATATATTTTTATCTTAACTATCAAGCAATCTGTGTTATTTTAGTTTAAGTTAATCATTCATTAAGCTATAAACATAAATTCTAAGAATGATTAGAATTTAAATTATTCAATAATTGAATTACCCAATACATTACCATCACAGGAAGGTATGCATGGCTAACCTCTATGACCTCAAAAAATTCGATCTTAACCTGTTGGTAATTTTTGAATGTATTTATCAACATTTGAGCATCAGTAAAGCTGCGGCAACACTGTATATCACCCCTTCAGCCGTCAGCCAGTCATTACAGCGACTGCGTACACAGTTTAACGATCCCCTGTTTATTCGCTCAGGCAAAGGCATTACGCCTACGGTCACAGGGGTAAATCTTCATCTTCACCTTGAAAAAAATCTCAACAATCTGGAACAAACCATCAATATCATGCACGGTTCCAGCCTGAAAAATAAATTCGTCATCTACAGCCCACAAATTACAACCAATCTGAATGTGACATCTTTAATTAATAACCTCAGAGAAAACTCAGATATTGAAATTGAACATCATGATATATTGATGTCAGCAGAATCGGCTGAAAATATCCTTGCATATCGTAAAGCCGATCTGGTTATTTCAATAACACCGGTCCACAATCGGTCTATTGTATGCACTCATTTTAAGACCATTGAGTGTGTTTTAGTATGCAGCGGCAACCACCCCAGAATAAATGAAACGAGTACACTCGAACAAATCCAACAAGAACAGTTTACATATTTTTCCTCTGAAGAACAGGGTATTAAAGATTATCGTTCCCGTGTCAGTGAATCGATGGTATTCCATAACGTCGGTTTTAGTAGCGATTCCTTACTCTCGATTGCTAACGTTATCGCCACTACGGATATTATTGGTTTTCTCCCCAAACAAATTTATGAACTTTATCAACCAGCATTGAACTTTAAAGAAATAAAAACCGATTTTGAATTGCCAAAAATTAAACTATTCATCATGTATAACCGCGCATCACTTAATAACAAAGCCTTTGCAGATTACATAAACAAACTATCTTTAGATAGTTAATGATAACGCATTTAAATTCATACAAAACATATAACGGTGACATTACATGCAAATAATGAATATATTTAAATATTGCATGTCGCAAGAAAAAGCCTATCTTATTACGGACATTTATTATGGCTGCAAATAATAAAAATTCGATATGGATTTGATATGTCTGTTTATAAAATACCGTTGGATAAAAATGTTCTGCAAGCAGCACAGGAACGCATTACCTGGACGCTTGAGACTCTACCGCGTGTCTGCGTTTCTTTCTCTGGAGGTAAAGATTCGGGGTTAATGTTACATCTGACCGCCGCCATTGCCCGCCAGTTACAGAAAAAAATAAACGTCTTATTTATCGACTGGGAGGCTCAGTTTTCCTGCACTATCGACTATGTCCAGGCGCTACGCGAGAGTTATTCCGATATCATCGAAGAATTTTATTGGGTTGCATTGCCACTGACGACGCAAAATTCACTGTCACAATTTCAGCCTGAATGGCAATGCTGGGAACCGGGTACTCAATGGGTGCGCCAACCGCCCGCAGATGCCATTACCGATCCCGAGTTTTTCTCTTTCTATCAACCCGGTATGACTTTCGAGCAATTTGTTCGTGAGTTCGCTGAATGGTTTTCGCAGAAACGACCGGCCGCCATGATGGTCGGGATCCGCGCCGATGAGTCATATAATCGTTTTGTCGCCATTGCGAACTCGAAAAAACAGCGTTTTGCCGATGACAAACCTTGGACCACCAGCGCCCCCGGTGGGCATACCTGGTATATTTATCCTATTTATGACTGGAAAACTGCTGACATCTGGACGTGGTTTGCGAAGTCAATGCTCCCGTGTAATCCCCTGTACAACCTGATGTATCAGGCAGGGGTTCCCACGCGATACATGCGTATCTGCGAACCCTTTGGACCAGAACAACGCCAGGGGCTGTGGCTTTACCATGTTATTGAGCCTGAACGCTGGGCAATGATGTGCTCCCGCGTCAGCGGGGTAAAAAGTGGCGGGATATATGCTGGTCAGGACAACCATTTTTACGGTCACCGCAAAATATTAAAACCCGAACATTTAAGCTGGCAGGAATACGCCATGCTGTTATTGAAGAGTATGCCGGAAACGACCGCCGAACATTATCGCAACAAAATCGCCGTCTATTTACAGTGGTATAAGAAAAAAGGCATGGAGAATATCCCACAAACCCAGGAAAGAGATATTGGTTCAGTGGATATTCCGTCGTGGCGGCGTATCTGTAAGGTCCTGCTGAATAACGACTATTGGTGCCGGGCTCTCTCATTTAGTCCAACGAAACCCAAAAACTATCAACGTTACAATGAGCGTATGAAAACAAAACGCCAGGAATGGGGACTCTTATGCAACAGCGATTAACTCAGGAACTCCTCGGCTTTCTTTCTGGTTTATCAGAACCAGAGAGAATTGAAGCCATAAATGAATTCAGAAAGGCAATACACAGCGTCAGTCCCTTTCGCGAGGAGCCCGTAGATTGCGTTCTTTGGGTTAAAAATGATCATATTTCACCCAATGACTACAACCCCAATAACGTTGCGCCACCGGAGAAAAAGCTGCTGCTGAAGTCCCTCGAGGCTGACGGGTTTACACAGCCCATTGTGGTGGTTCACTCAACGGCTGAAGAGTACGAAATTGTCGACGGTTTCCACCGCCACGAGTTAGGTAAAGCCAAAGCCTCACTGAGGCCCAGGCTGAAAGGATATCTGCCGGTTGCCTGTTTAGAACGCGAACGCCATGAGCGTATGGCGGCAACCATTCGCCACAACCGCGCTCGCGGGCGTCATCAAATCCACGCCATGTCCGAGATTGTCCGCGAGCTATCGCAACTGGGATGGAGTGAAGAAAGAATTGGCAAGGATCTTGGTATGGACAGCGACGAGGTGTTACGCCTGAAGCAAATTAACGGCCTGCAAGCGTTGTTTGCCGACCGTCGATTCTCCAAAGCCTGGACCGTGAAATAGCTACAACGAAACCAGACGCTCGGCTGCCGCTAACAGCGTCGATTCTTGCTTGGCAAAACAGAGGCGAATCAGTTTATGCGGGAAAGGATCGGCGCAGAACACCGACAGCGGAATTGCCGCCACGCCCACTTCAGTGGTCAGCCACTGGCAAAACTCCACGTCGTTAAGCGAGGAAACGGCGCTGTAATCGACCAGTAAAAAGTATGTGCCTTCACACGGCAGAATTTCCAGTCGACTATCACGCAGTGCGTTCACCAACACGTCGCGTTTTTTCTGATAAAACGCGGGCAGTTCGCGATAGTGTACCGGATCTTCTCGTAGCATATCCGCCAGTGCGAGCTGAGCCGGCGTGTTGACGGAAAACGTCAGATACTGGTGCACTTTTCGTAGCTCAGCGCTAATGGCGGCTGGCGCAACGCAGTATCCGACCTTCCAGCCAGTCATATGGTAGGTCTTACCAAACGATGAAACAGCAACAGCGCGTTCCCGCAGCTCTGAATGTGCCAGCACGCTGGCATGCCCCTGTTTGGCGAAACAGATATGCTCATAAACTTCGTCGCTGATGACAAAGATCTCGCGTTCTTTAATCGCCTGCCACAGCGCGTCAAAATCGGCGTGATGCCACACAGTGGCAGAAGGGTTATGTGGCGTGTTCAGGATAACCAATCGGGTACGGTCGCTGAGTAAGGCACCAAACGCCTGCCAGTCGACGCGAAAAGCCGGTGGTTGCAGGGCAATACGTTTAACCACACCGCCGGATAATTCAACCGCAGGCGCATAGCTGTCGTAGCTCGGGTCAAAACAAATCACCTCATCACCTGGGCGCACCAGCGCAGTGATCGCGGCATACAATGCTTCCGTGGCCCCCGCCGTGATGGTCACTTCATTATTCGCGTCAGGTTTATAGCCATACAGGTCTGCCGTTTTATCCGCGATAGCTTCGCGCAGCGGCTGCACGCCCGTCATCGGCGCATACTGGTTTGCGCCATGCGCGACGTGATACGCCAGACGCTCTTGCAAAAAGAGTGGACCGTCAAAATCAGGAAATCCCTGCGAGAGGTTAATGGCCTGATGCTGCTGCGCCAGCGCACTCATTTGCGTGAAGATAGTGGTGCCCAGATTAGGCAGTTTGCTTTGCGGAATCAGCGGGTTATTACTCATTATTGTTATCCCAGCGTGTGATGTTGTGGTTGAAGCCACTATAGCACGATGCTAGTATTTGGCAATCAAGACGTTCAGACGTCCATATAAAAATAACCTGCCTGGACAGGACAGCCAAAAGGACAACACAACATGAGTAATACCGAGATTCGCGTCGTCACCGGCCCAGCCAACTATTTTTCCCATCCTGGCAGCCTGTCGAGACTGAACGATTTTTTCTCTGCCGACCAACTTTCACGCGCCGTGTGGGTTTATGGTGAACGCGCCATCGATGCGGCCCGCCCTTACCTGCCAGAGGCTTTTCATCTTGCCGAGGCTAAACGCCTGCTGTTTACGGGACATTGCAGCGAAACCGATGTTGCTCAACTGGCAAAAGAGTCGGGAGAGGATCGCAGTGTGGTGATTGGCGTGGGTGGCGGTACATTGCTCGACACCGCTAAAGCGTTGGCCCGTCGTCTGGATCTGCCGTTTGTCGGTATTCCTACTATCGCGGCGACCTGCGCTGCCTGGACGCCGCTCTCCGTCTGGTATAACGATTCGGGCCAGGCACTACATTTCGAAATTTTCGCTGACGCGAACTTCCTCGTGCTGGTCGAACCCGGGATCGTTCTCAATGCGCCAGAAGAATACTTACTGGCGGGGATCGGCGACACGCTGGCAAAGTGGTATGAAGCCGTCGTGCTCGCACCTCAGCCGGAAACACTGCCATTGACAGTACGTCTGGGTATTCAAGCTGCGCAGACCATCCGCGACGTCCTGCTGGAAAGCAGCGAGCAGGCGCTGGCAGACAAACAACAAGGCACGCTAAGCCGCACGTTTTGCGATGTGGTAGATGCGATTATTGCCGGAGGCGGCATGGTTGGTGGTCTGGGCGAGCGCTACACACGCGTGGCGGCAGCGCATTCTGTTCACAATGGCCTGACCGTCCTCCCACAAACCGAGAAGTTTTTACACGGCACCAAAGTGGCGTACGGCATCCTGGTGCAGAGCGCGCTGCTGGGACAAGATGATGTGCTGGCGCAGTTAATTACTGCTTATCAGCGATTCAACCTGCCAACCCGGTTAGCTCAACTGCAAGTGGACATCAATAACCGCGCCGAAATCGACAAAGTGATTGCGCACACTCTGCGCCCGGTGGAGTCCATTCACGCCCTGCCGGTAACGTTAACGCCGGAGACACTGCGCGCAGCATTCGAAAAGGTGGAGTCGTTTACGGTGTGATTATGGTGCGGGTTGCCTGATGGCGGCTTCGCCTTATCAGGCCTACGGTCAGAGCATTGTGGTAGGCCGGATAAGCATCAACGCCATCCGGCAAAAAATCAACAGCACTTCGCGCCACCTTTCCCGCCATATCGTGCATCCTGGCGCTCACGGAAAAATTCTTCGTAGGTCATTGGCGTCTGGTCCGGATGCGTGACGCGCATATGTTCAACATAGTTGTCATAATCCGGCATACCTATCATTAATCGGGCGGTTTGGCCTAAATACTTCCCGGCTTTGGCGAGTGTTTCAAACATAGTGTTTCCCTTTCGTACAAACGCCCTCCCCGTTCAGGAGAGGGCTCGTTGGTTAAGAGAATATTAGTGCGCGCCTTTCGCCTGCGCCACGATCTCTTCAACATTCTCAGGCATTGGCTCGTACGGTGTCTCTTTCGACGTTGGTTTGTCCTCTTTCAATGCTGCCAGCGCAGTTTTGATGGAGAACAGACCCAGCACCACAACGACTACCATGAAGAAGATGGTGAGACCCGCATCCAGGCGGTTGTTAAACACCAGTTGCGTCAGCTGCGACTGGGTGTATTGCGCCGGAATGTTACCGCTGTCGATCATCGCCTGGAACTTGTTGGCGATAGCCAGGAAGCCGATTTTCGCATCCGGGCTAAACGCTTTCTGCCAGCCAGCGGTCAGGGTACAAATTAGCAACCAGGCCGTTGGCACCAGCGCCACCCACGCGTAGCGCTGGCGTTTCATCTTGAACAGCACCACAGCACAGAGCATCAACGCCATACCGGCCAGCATCTGGTTAGCGATACCAAACAGCGGCCACAGGGTATTAATACCACCCAGAGGATCCACCACGCCCTGGTGTAAGAAGTAACCCCAGGCCAGCACGCACAGCGCTGTAGCCAGCAGGTTTGCAGGCAGCGAATCGGTACGTTTCAGGCTCGGTGATACCACGCCCAGCAAGTCCTGCAGCATAAAGCGCGCGGCGCGTGTACCGGCATCTACCGCCGTCAGAATAAACAACGCTTCAAACAGAATGGCGAAGTGATACCAGAACGCCACATCCATCATGCCACCCAGCGCGCCGTGCAGAATGTACGCCATCCCGACGGCCAGCGTCGGCGCACCACCTGCGCGGGAGATGATGGATTGCTCACCCACTTCATTGGCGATTTGATGCAGGGTGTCTGGCGTAATGGCAAAGCCCCAACTGCTGACTACCTGCGCCGCAGAAGCCACTACGTCAACCGTGCCCGCAGGAGCCAGCACCGCCATCGGGCTGTTCATCGCAAAGTACACTCCCGGATCGATGATGCACGCTGAAACCAGCGCCATAATGGCGACAAAGGATTCCATCAGCATTCCGCCGTAGCCGATAAAGCAGGCCTGCCCTTCATTCGCCAGCATCTTCGGCGTGGTTCCGGAGGAGATCAGCGCATGGAAGCCAGAAACCGCACCACAGGCAATGGTAATAAACAGGAACGGGAACAAGTTACCGGTCCAGACCGGGCCAGTACCGTCAACAAACTTGGTCAGCGCTGGCATGGTCAGCGTCGGACGCATGATCAGAATCCCTACTGCCAGACCAACAATGGTGCCGATTTTCAGGAAGGTAGAGAGGTAATCACGCGGGGCCAGCAGCAGCCACACCGGCAGGACGGCGGCAACAAAACCGTAGCCCACCAGCATCCACGTCAGCTGTACGCCGGTAAAGTCAAAGTACGGTGCCCAGGTCGGGCTTTCAGCCACCCAGCCGCCGGAAATAATGGCAAACACCAGGAACACCAGACCGATGACCGACACTTCGCCAATGCGGCCCGGGCGCAGATAGCGCAGATAAATCCCCATGAAGATCGCCAGCGGGATGGTGAACGCCACGGTGTAGGTTCCCCACGGACTGTGGGTCAGCGCTTTCACGACGATCATCGCCAGTACCGCGAGAATAATCACCATGATCATAAAACAGGCCACCAGCGCAATAACGCCCGCCGTTGGGCCCATCTCTTCTTTCACCAGTTCGCCAAGGGAACGACCATCGCGACGGGTAGAAACAAACAGCACCATGAAGTCCTGCACCGCACCCGCCAGTACCACCCCGGCGAGAAGCCAGATCATCCCCGGCAGATAGCCCATTTGCGCCGCCAGCACCGGTCCAACTAACGGACCCGCTCCGGCAATTGCCGCAAAATGGTGACCAAACAGCACTTTTTTATCGGTGGGAACATAATCCAGACCGTCGTTATGGCGCACGGCTGGCGTCATACGCGTCGGGTCAAGCGCCAGTACATTTTTCGCGATGTACAGGCCGTAGAAACGGTAAGCGATAAGGTAGACACAGACCGACGCCACGACTATCCACAACGCGTTGATCTGTTCACCACGATTTAATGCGATATAGCCGAGGGCAAATGCTCCCATAACGGAGAGCACTGTCCAGACGAGGTACTTCCCTGATTTGTTCATAGTTGTTATCCGTTGTCCGATCCAGAGAGATGTTACATTTTGTTTCTATAACATCTTTTCTGAATTTAACAACCTGACAACCATGCAAACCCGAAGTATCACTGAGTATTTACATTGCATTGTTAACTAGATCACTTCATTTACCTGTTAACTCTGCAATTTCATTTTACTTTGCCGGGTGACCTCACCCCATCACCGCAGTGCCTAAACGGCAGGTGCAGCAGCGTCGTCCCTGCTCATCAAAGATGACGATTTCCCAGCTTTGATTTTGACGCCCAAGGTGCAGCGGCTGGCAAACGCCGCGCACTTTCCCCTGCGATACCGCCCGATGATGCGTGGCGTTGAGTTCCGTCCCCACCACGCATTGCCCGTCGCGGGTCATCAGATAACCCGCCATCGAACCCAGCGTTTCCGCCAGAGCCGCCGACGCGCCACCGTGCAGCAGGCCAAACGGCTGATGCGTGCGGCTATCCACCGGCATTTCGGCTTCCAGCACATCATCCCCCAGCCGGGTGTAGACCATGCCTAAATGCGCCACCATCGTGTTCTGACTGGTGGCATTGAGTTCATCCAGCGTTAAATGACGCTTCCAGATCATCGTCATGCCCCCAGCGTGGAACCGCCGTCCACCACGATATCCTGTAACGTAATGTGACTGGCCAGATCGGAAGCGAGG
>OBHX01003942.1_pt1 | contig 10114 bp, 5 predicted proteins | sample 1519331 | NCBI WGS metagenome assembly OBHX01 (sample SAMEA2602897, study PRJEB22501) | metagenome
CATAAATGAGATTCTAATTTCTATTATAAAATATGAATGACAGTTTAATTAATTATTCAATTTATGTAAGTTCTCTTTAAAAGTGTAAAGTTCTATAATTATCAAATATTCATAAACTATGAAGAAAAAGCAAATGAAAGCAAGTCTATTACTTGCGTCTTTATTGACGTTGGGTTTCTCGGTAACTGGGTGTACAAATGACGATTATGATTTTGACCAGATTGATGCTACGATGGGATTTGGTAGTGGCGAATTGGAAATACCTGCCAGTTCTACCATGAACATTCCTTTGTCTGATATCTTGGAACTCGAAGAGAATGGTAGTGTGAAGATTGCCGCAAATGGTGATTATCTGTTCCAATTGACAGGTTCTGGTGCATCATCTGCTTCACCAATGATTTCTCCTATTGTTCTGAGGGGTAATTCTTATTCTAATACGCTAACCTTAAATGCCAATTCTGCTGCCAAGTGTACCCGTGCAGCTGGTAGTCATCTCAGTTTTGTCTCTCCTAAGGAGTTGATGTTTAAATATAATGGTACGGATGCTGCTGTGAAGAGCCTGAAAAGTGCTGAGGTGGCTGGCGAAATCGAACTGAAGATTAATCTCACTCTTGGTGGTCTTTCTTCTGCCATCACCAATATTGATAAGGCAACCCTCACCCTTCCTGGCTATCTGGAGATTTCACATGTCTCTGGTAATGGCAATGGCGTTCCTATGGTTGATGGTTCGAAGATTACGGTGAAGGATGTTTCTACAAGCAGCAACCTGCAACTCACCATCAAGGCTAAAAAACTGGATTTTGAAAAACAGGATGCCTATGGTAAGGTCGTTATCGGCAATAATGGCTCAATCAGGATGGATGGTTATTTCGCCCTCGGTATTGAGGCTAATGTAACGAGGGTTCCTACATCTGCACTGACCATCGGTGCCAACGTGAATGTCAATGATATTACCTTGAAGTCTGCTACCGGTATCTTCGACCCAGAAATCAATATCTCAAGCTTGGGTGATGTATCTGTGACTGGCGTTCCTGACTTCCTTTCAGAAGATGGCGTAAGAGCAGACTTGGATAATCCTCAGATTATTCTTTCTATCCAAAATGATATGGATGCAGCGGCAAAGGTGAGTGCAAAGGTGATTTCTACCAAGAACGGTCAGAACTTGGCTACCGTGCAACTCCCTGAGATGAATATCTGCAAGACTACTGTTGCGCCAGTGACCAAGATCTGTATCTGCCGCCATAAGACTGCAGAACTGACTGCTCAGTATGGTGCTGCCAATGTATATGAGGTGAGCAACCTGGCTACGCTTATCAACAAGCATATTCCAGACCACGTACAGATTACCAATGTAGAGGCAAAGGCTGATCTCAGTCAGGAAATGACTATCGAGTTCGGCCGCAATTATCGTATCGAGCCAAGCTACGAGATTTATGCACCGTTGGCATTTGCCGAGGATGCAGTCATCGAATATGCTGATGATTTCGACGGTTGGAATGATGATCTGGATGATCTGGAATTGTCTGAAGGAACTTATGTTCGACTGACAGCCGATGCGCAGAACCTGGTTCCTGCTACCCTCATCGTAGAGGCAACTCCACTCGGAGTGGATGGTACTGATATTAGTAACCTGATTGAAGTGAATGTCAAGAAGGGTACTGTGAAAGCATCTGCTGATGGCGTGACAGCCGTGAACTCTCCGCTGGAAATAGAACTCCGTGAAAAGGTAAAGGGCGGATTGCAGAAGCTCGACGGACTCTCTTATAAGGTAAAAGGTAAGGCAAGTCATGATGGAACTACCGTGACCGGTATCAACCTCAACTCTGAGAAGCATACCCTGAAGTTGGAAAACATCAAGGTGAAACTCGTGGGTAAGGTGATTGGTAACTTCAATTAATGACAGAGAGTAGTAACAGAATAATAACACACATAAAAGACAAAGAAAATGATGAATAAAATATATAAGCATCTCTTGGCTGCCTCTTTGCTGATGATGGGTGGCACCGCAATGGCTCAGACACTCAATTCCGCTTACTTTACTGACGACTACAAGTTCCGTCACGATATGAACCCGGCTTTTGAGAACAAGCAGAACTATATCACCATCCCAGCTTTGGGTAATATCAATGTCAACCTGCAGGGCAACTTCGGCTACCAGGATATTGTACTGAACAATCCGATGTACGGACAGGAGGCGGGTGCCAAGAAGATGACTTCCTTCATGAATCCTTATATTTCTGTCGATGAGGCGCTGAAAGGCTTCAGCAAGAGCAACAACCGCATACAGGGAGATGTAGGCATCGCCATTCTTTCTGCCGGTTTCAAGGGCTTTGGCGGTTATAATACCATCGAGGTGAATGCCAAGGCATCTTTCGGCGCTTCCCTGCCTTATGAGTTGTTTGAATTTGCCAAGAATACGGGCAATCAGAATTATGAGATTGGTGATGTGAGCATGATGGCTCGCTCTTATGCTGAATTGGCATTGGGTCACTCTCATCAGATTAACAAGAAACTCCGCATCGGTGCTAAATTGAAGTTCCTCTTCGGTGTGGCTGATGGTGATGTTCGTCTGGAAAACCTGCGTGCTGACCTCTCTGGTACAGACAAGTGGATTGTTTCCGGCAAGGCGAATGCCCAGGTTTCTATGAAGGGCTTTACTTATAAGACTTCAAGAGATAAATATAACAACCCGGAGAAGGGGGAGTACGAAAAGATAGATGATGTAGATGTTGATGGCGCAGGATTGGGTGGCTTCGGTATGGCACTCGACCTCGGTGGTGTCTATAAGTTGAACGATAACCTGACCCTGAGTGCTTCTGTTCTCGATTTGGGCTTCATCAACTGGAGCAACAATATGAAGGCTGTGAACAGAGCTGAGAGCTTCGAGTTCAATGGCTTCCATGATACTGCGGTAAGAGAAAACAGCGGTTCTACCATCGATGACAAGTTGGATGATTACGGCGACCAGATTACCGACTTCATCAACCTGAAGGATTTGGGCGACCAGGGTAGCCGTACTACCGCTCTGGCAGCTACGCTCAACTTTGGCGCAGAGTACAGTTTGCCAGCATACGACAAGTTGTCCTTCGGTTTGCTGAGCAGCACCCGCATCAATGGTGATTATACCTGGAGCGAGGGTAGACTCAGTGCCAACTGGAAACCATTGAAGTGGTTGGATGGTGGTGTCAACTTTGCAGTCAGCAGTTTTGCTACAAGTATGGGTTATGTTCTGAATATCCATCCTAAGGGTTACAACTTCTTCATCGGTATGGATCACATCTTGGGCAAGACCAGCAAAGAGTTCATTCCTCTCAGTTCCAATGCCAGCATCGCATTGGGTATGAGCGTTACCTGGTAACAGATAATTGCAGGTTTGAGAAGTAGGAAAATATGATAATGAGGGTGTGTCATAAGTCTATGGCGCACCCTCTTTTATGTTATTTATTGTATAATCCTAGAAGTATCGTAGCCTATTCCAAAAAGGGAATCATATAATATCGTCTGCAAATTTTACTTTTTCCGATCTTCTCTATTATAAACAGGCAGGAAGTTCACAAAAGGGCATAGTTATCCCTGACGATAAAAAAACAAAATTGAGTTTTATCGTTTTATACCCAAATATTTCTTCAAATTGAATCCCATTCCGAACAATCCTAGATCCATGTAAACCTTGTCCATTCCAAAATGCCTGAATCGCTTATAATGCATATCTGCCTTCATCTGCCCAAATACAGCTTCCGGCTCTATCGGTCGCTGGCTTCTGTGTTTCAAGCCCTCTTCAGACGTTAGTAGCAGGAAGGCTTCCTTTTTATATGCATTCAGTTTATGGTTGACATATATGGTTCTGTTGCCTTTGGATTTCTTGCAGAGACTTCCAAGCGGACATCCATCACATCGTTGTGCTCTATATAATGTAATGACAGACACATAGCCGGAATCACTTTTCGTTTGCCGTTGTCCACAAGGTTCCATGTGTTGTCCCATGGGGCAGACATAATAGTCATCATCCCTGTTGTAGTAGAAGTTCGCTTGGTTGAAGGCATCCTCCTTGAAAGGCTTATGCTGTTCCTTGTGAAACCAGTTGTACTTTACATAACCCATCATCTCTTCCATCTCTAGGTACTCGTAGTTCTCCTCCGAGCCATACCCTGAGTCTGCGGTGACGCTCTTGGATTGCTTTCCATATCTTTTCTTGTACTTATCCAAAAAAGGCTTGAAGGTCAGGGTGTCTGTTGGATTGGGATAAAGGGCGAAATTCGTCCAATATTGATTCTCTGTCGCAATTTGAAGGTTATAGGCAGGCTTTGTCTGCCCATTGTTCATGGCATCTTCCTTGAGGCGCATGAAGGTCGCATCGGGATCAGTCTTGGAGTAACTGTTTCTCTCGCCCAGTATATCCAGTGATTTTTCATACTCGCACAGTTTGTCCGAGGCTTTGAACAAGTGATCTATCTGAGTATTTAGCTTTTGCTTCTCTCTTCCTGTAAGCTTTGCCTTAGGAAGGTTCTTCGCTTGCCTCTCACACAAACGTGCACTTCTCTTTATATCCTTGGCGGAAGTGGCTGGCTCGCTGTCTTCTTCCTTAATGTCACTCCCGCCATTCAGGCGAATTTGTTCTTTTATCTGAGCCAATGCAGCAGAGGTTTTTTCCAAGAGCTTAGCCCTGTTCTTTTCCACAGTCTTCTTCCATACAAACGTGTACTTGTTTGCTTTCGACTCTATCTTAGTACCATCAACATATTGTTCCTCCAGACTAATCACGCCCTTTTCAACCAATATGGAGACGACTGCATCAAAATAAAAGTCGATGCATTTAATCATATGATTGGATCTAAAGCGGTTGATTGTTGCGAAAGATAATTGCTTACCTCCACAAATCCACATATAGCGAACATCGTATTTTAGTGCGTCCGCTATGCCACGACAGGAATAAACGCCATTGATATAGGCAAAAACAACTAAACTTAGAAGTATCTTCGGACTATAAGGAGGAGCACCAATCCCATCATAGGTATCCATGAGAGGGTTGATGTCCATACTGCGAACAATACGATCCACCATACGAACTTTGCTGTCTTTTGGCACATAATCATCGAAAGAGTTAGGAAAAAAGCTCAATTCATGCCGAGTTTCAGATTTTATTTGTATCTTTGCCATACTTAAAGAAGTTTTCTGCAAAGATACAAATCTTTTGCGGAAAGGCAAAGCCCGAGCTTGTGAAAGTTTGGGCTTTGTTGTAAATAAAAACAATTTTTTCAGTTCCGTATCTGGAAAAAGGAGAAAAAACGAAAAGGGTGCGCCATAGACTTATGACACACCCTCTTTTGTCGATTAACTTTGTGTATATTAGGCTTTGCGAAAGAATAGAAAGTGTTGGTAGACTTCCTGCGGAAGTTGGGAACAGAATTCGTTAAATTAACCAAAATCTAAAACTTGAACCAATTTGAACAAGGCGGTTTATAATTAGATTGTGTAACTTTGCATCCATAAATGAGATTCTAATTTCTATTATAAAATATGAATGACAGTTTAATTAATTAAAAATAATCAAATATGAACAAAAAACTTTACTTATTAGTTCTAGGAGCTGCTTCGCTAGCCTTACAACCAGTAAATGCTAGAAGCCAATTAGCTAAAAAGCAAGTAGCGAAGGTGGTTAATACTGATGTCGCAATTAGTCTTGCGACTTCAATTGACTCTACGCCAGAAATAGAAATTAGTGTGCCTAATATCATCTCAGTTGTCAAGCCTGCTGATATGCCAGTAGTTTCTTTTGGCAGTAAGAAGGAAGACCAATTGCTTGGATGTGATGTTATTTATAACTCAGATTCGTTGAATGTTTTACCAACCCGAACATTCGATGAGAAGGGACGATTGGCTTATGTGAAATCACCTGATGGAAGTTATGAACGCTATGCTTATACTGAGGATCAGCAAGGCAGAACAGTTAGCGAGGATAAGTATGAGCATAAAGCTTCAGATGAGGCTGGCAAGGAAACACTTCTTTGCAGCAAGACTTATGGCTACGACCATCTTGTAGGCGATGATACCGATGGTAAGGCTTATCTGATGAAAGAGATAACTTATGGTGTAGATTATTTTTTTCAGATTCATTATATTTCTAAAATCAAAGAATACAACTGGTATGAGGCTGGAAACTGCTTCGTTCTTACCGGTCAAAAGAATAATATTAAGGTAACTGTTGAAATCAATGGTGACGTTTGTGAGGCAACAGCCTGGAAAGGAGAAGAACTCAAAGACGGATGGGGAAATTGGAGTAAAATCATAGAACAGGTGTGGAATGTGACAGACAATTCTACCATTCATAAAGACTATAGATATGGTAGTTCTTCGGTGAGCGGAAACAAAAAAGAGGTGACTTCCGCAAACGGATATACTACTATCATCAATTATAACTATTCTGCAGACAAAGGAGGTTCATGGATTCTTACTGATAAAACGGTTAAGACAGATAATTATGATGATCCATGGATTTACGATGGTAAACATCGTGAATGTATCACCTATACCTATGATCGTGAAAAGAAGGAATTCATACAGAATCGTTATGATGCTTATGACTGGATACGTCAAAATCCGAACATCTTGCAACGGACTTATAAGTATGGTGGAGATATGACTCGTAGATTCTTGGAGTATGATGATGCAGGAAATCTCGTTAACTATGATGGTGTATATCCTTTTAAGGATGGAAGATATTGTTCTGAAATATATAAACATATAGGTAGCAGTTCTCAAGAATTGGATGAAATCACCTGGGTTTACTATGCTACCGATGGAAAAGAAGAAGCAAGATATAGATTATGTGATGTGGATGCTTCTAATAGACCAACCAAACCTCTCGAAATTTTCAAGAATGGTAAATGGGAGAAGTTTGCGATTCCTGATGAGACCTTTAAACTGGAATTGGGAGACTATGAACTCTGTCCTTACTATGAATTCAATAAGGACGGATATGTGACAAAAAATCAAAAATATGATAGTGATGGCGGTTATCTCTTGACTTATACTTATACAGAGAATGGGTATACAAGAAAGAGGAAAGATAGCTATAAAGGGCCTGATTCTTACGACATGAAAGAATGTTATATTGATGATAAAGGAACTTATCATGAAGTTGAGTTGGAATATGAGGATGGCGAAAAGAATTATGGACATAAGCGCTCTTTAACCTCTGATGGTATAGAATTTACTTATTCTTGGTCTTATGAAAATAATGACTTTGACCCAGAGCCACGTACGAGTGTTTTTCCTATCACAGTCGAAAATAATGGCGTCAGTACCACTATCTATCGTGATTTGCAAGATGGTAAGATTGTAGAAACCAGTAAACGTGAGGAGACAAATAATGAGAATGGAAGTACAACCATTACTTATGATAAGGTAGGCGACGAGTGGCAGCCAAGCAGTAAGGAAGAAAGCAGCTATGTTGCTAAGCCTCAGTTTGCATTGATAATGCCAAGTTCTCCGGTAAAGGCATATAACAGTTCTGCTTATATCAGCGATATTGATTCTACATTCTTTGCAGATAAATCTGATTTATCTTCTCATGCCAACTATACATGGGATGCATCTTCGGATTCCTGGAAAGCCGATTATGTAAATGAATCGACATGTAACGTAGAGGGTAATACACTTACTTATACTGTTAAGAACAGTTATATAGAAAGCATCATATCCTATACCCGTGATAACGACAACCGACTGATACAGTATACAGAGAATAGCTCTACTGCAACAAGAGCAGCTGCAAATACTTCCTTAATCAAGGATTTCGAATACGATAAGAAAGGAAGATTGGTCTCTGTAACCATCACAACCGATCATGTAGAAAAGTATGTAATGAAATATGGTGATGAGGCAACTGGTATCAATCCTGTGGTAGCAGCTCCTGTATCTGCTATCCATATTTCGGTATCAGGTAAAATGATTACAGCTGAGGGATGCAAGCAGCTTGCTCTCTATTCTCTTGATGGAAAAAAACTGGCTGCCAGTCAAAACGCAACCATAATGGCTCCTACTACTGGTGTGTTCATCATAGTAGCTGATGGCAAAAAGATAAAGATGGTTATCCGATAATCATCCTTTTCTAAATATAAAACAAAATCCTCCCGAATTTATTTATTGCCAGTAAATAAATTCGGGAGGATTTGTCTTTATGACCTTCACGCCGATAAAGGTGGGGAAGAAAAGAGCGTTCTTATTGGTTGTTATAATCAATCATTACTATTCTCTTTAAAAATCTTGCAAGCCTTGTTTCCTGCGATATAAGCTACGTATGCTTTTATTTGATAGTGAGGATAGGCTTTCTGCATATCTGCTGCATAAGCCTTCACCTGTTGGGCATCTTCTAGGTGTGCCTCTTCCAATTGATCAACAATGCCTGCGTCTCTTGACTTGAAATACTTAAACTCAATGATGCGGCAGTCGTTGTGGAATGATGTGCCAGGAATGCCGGTCAGCACTAAGTCTGCACGACCTGATGGCAAGTTCTGTTCGATGGCGAATGTATAGCAATTGCTCAAGTAGCGGCTCAGTAACTCGAAAAATGAACAGCGAATGAAATTCTCGTTCATCTTGTCAAAGGCTTGGGCTGGAAGCTGACCTAAGTATTCCTTCACATAGTTATGGAATAATGGCTCCAGTTCTCTGTCTCTGACAAATGCCTCGTATGCAGGAACAAACTTACGGGCATTGTCGCTGATACTATTCAATTCGTTGTAGTAACTCATATATACACTCTTGGTCGTCAAGTTTGGTAAAGCCATTTTGTAATTGTCCTTCAGGGTGGTCATGCCCAAGTAGTAGAGGCTGATAGGGTAGAACTCTGGGGAGAAGAACTTTTGCTTGTTGAACTTGCTGCGTAAATCGGCTTGTGAATAGTACAATTCTCCATCCATCAACAGGCTGTCGAGCATTTCTTTGGCATTGTCAAGCGTGATGGTCAATCTTCTTATCCAACTAGTGTCAGTACGTAGGTTCTCATCTACCATTTCCGTAGGGATGCCGCCTTTCAGTTCTGCAAAGTTCTTGAGGAAGTAAGTCAGAATGGTAGAGTTAAATAATGGTTCTGCATTTGGTAAAAAGTGGTAACCATCATAATTGTTGAGTATCAGAGTCCATAATTCCTCGAAAGAGGCTTGAGGGCCATATTTATTGATGACATACTTCAAATATTGGGCTGCTTCCTCATGGGTAAAGCCCAATAGATTGGTAAATTCAGGCTTCAGTGTCAACATCTCTGCGATGTTATAGCCACTGGTTAAGTCATCCATGGTGACAGGCAGTACTCCAGTGCAGAAGCAAGTACGGATGGTGCCTTCGCCAATGCCAGCCTTGATAACCTTGAAGAAAGTTCGTAGAAAACTTTCCCCTGTGGTCAGGTCCTGGTACAGCGAGTCCTTATAGACAACTAATAGCTGGTTGGTAAAGTTGTCGTATTCATCTATTAATATATAAAGAGGTGGAAGATTATGGGAAGAGATAAACTCGCATACTTCAACCAACATGTTGGAGGCATTGCCATCCTCTCTGAACCTGAAATCTCCAAAAAGGTCTCTGTTGCGTTCCACCAATGTACGGAGTGGACTGCAATTCACGGCGTTGAAGTTCTTCTCGATGTCTTCCTTCTTGCTGGCAACGGAAGTTGTGGAAAAGTCATATCTTACAACGAGATATTGGTTGTGCTCGTTTGTTGGGTGTTCGCCAATCCAAGTTCCACCAAACAATTCTTTGAATTGTGTTGCCATGTTACGGTCGTAATAGTGAGCTAACATGGAAACGAGCAGACTCTTTCCAAATCTGCGAGGACGGAGAAATACTGGTGCTTTGTAACGCTCAAGCAGTGGAATATAGTTGGTCTTGTCCACATAATAATATCCCTTGTGGCGAATCTCAGCAAAGTTCGCCACAGCGTATGGAACGGTAATATCTGCTTGTGAATATGTCATGGTCTATCTCCTTTTTGTTGCAAATGTACGATTTTTATTTATTACTACCAAATAAAATCGAAAGATTTTGTTTAATATAGTAGTACCAATCCGGCAAAAGCCGAGTAGAGTATCATGCGGATAGGATTGATCTTCATCACCTT
>OBHX01003943.1_pt1 | contig 10114 bp, 8 predicted proteins | sample 1519331 | NCBI WGS metagenome assembly OBHX01 (sample SAMEA2602897, study PRJEB22501) | metagenome
GATCGATTCTCTGTCCGTTATAATAGACATCATGAATTGTCATATTTTCAATATCATCCAGAACCAGAAGATCCGCCTGATATCCTGTTGCAACTGCACCAAGTCTTCTGAGTCCATAGCATTTCGCAGAATTGATCGTGGCCATGCAAATAGCATCGATCGGATCCATGCCGAGCTTTATTGCCTTACGTACATTATGATCGATATGTCCTTCTTTTTCAATATCTTCGATATGTTTATCATCGGTACAGAAGCAGAAGCCTTCTCCGTTCATCTGATGCCTGACAATGCCGGATACAATTGCCTTGAGGTTTCTTGCCGCACTGCCTTCACGGATATGTACCGTCATTCCACAGCGCCGCTCCTGCATTGCATAGTCAAAATCCGAACACTCATGATCTGTCGTGATTCCAGCCATCACATAAGCCTGCAAATCCGCTTCAGCCAGAAACGGTGCATGCCCGTCTCTCACTCTTTCTCTGAACAGATCCAGTTTGCTGTGCATGGCTTCATCAGCATTCACTACAGATATATAGTCCATTACTTCTCCCAGACCAAGTATCCTTCTGTTGCTAAGATACGGTACCATATCCTGCGCAGTAATGGTACACCCATTGTCGTCAATTGCAGTTGCCGGTACACACGACGGCATCATCACAAATACATTTGCCTCTACATCTTCTGTCTGATCCAGGATATAATCAATGCCCTTTAAACCGGACACATTTGCAGATTCATGCGGATCCACAATAAACGTCGTTGTCCCATGGCGGGCAGCCACTGTTACAAGCTCTGCCGGTGTCACAAGGGTTGATTCCAAATGCAGATGACTGTCGATCAGTCCCGGACAGACGTACCTGCCTTCCAGATCAATTTCTCTTTTTCCTTCGTAACTTCCGATTCCTGAAATCAGACCATCTTCTATCGCAATATCCCCTTTCAGGATCTCTCTGGTAAAAACATTCACAATACGGGCATTTTTCAGTACAAGTTCTGCTTTTTCCAGTCCACGGGTAACTTCTGAACATTTTTGATACTTCTGTAACTTCATAAGCCCACTCTCCTTTTATTCTGCTTTACCTTGTTTTTAAATTCTACCGGTGCTTTATGCACCTGATTTCTCAATCCAGCTTAATGCCTGCCAGCGCCTGTGCAAATGCATTATTTACCGGCTCTGCCGCTTCTTTTTGCTGCTTTTTCAAATATTTCTGCACGTCTCTTTTATTTACGCCTGCGCCTTCTTTTGCACGTCTTGCCTGGAAGGAAGAAAGCTTTTCTTTATAGCCGCATGCACATACAAAAGTTTCTTCTTTTCCTTTGACCAGCATCTCCATACGTTTGTGACACTTCGGACAGCGCGCATTGGTCGTACGGGAAATAGTCTCTCTGTATCCACATTCTCTGTCCTGGCATACCAGCATCTTACTGTTTTTACCATTTACTGCAAGAAGACGTTTTCCGCAGTTCGGACAGATTTTATTTGTCAGGTTGTCGTGACGGAATGTACCTGTTCCTGTCTTTATCTCACCAACAATTTCCTCCGTATATTCCCGGATTCCGTCAAGAAATACTTTTTGTTTCAGCTTTCCCTTTGAAATATCGGAAAGTTTCTTTTCCCAGTCTGCTGTCAGCTCCGGTTTCTTTAAGTCTTCCGGTACCAGTTCCAGAAGCTGTTTTGCCTTCGATGTCAGATAAATCTCATTTCCACGTTTTTCCATAAGGAATGTATGAAATAGTTTCTCAATGATATCGGCTCTTGTGGCAACAGTGCCCAGTCCGCCGGTCTCTCCCAGCGTCTTTGCCGCCTGTGAGTCTTTCGTCGACATATATTTTACCGGATTTTCCATCGCAGCAAGAAGTGTTGCCTCGGTAAAATGTGCCGGTGGTTTTGTCTTACCGTTCGTGAGCCTTACACTGTCTATATGGATTTTTTCTCCTTGACGGAACACAGGAAGTTTCTGATCTTTCAGTGCATTGTCCTCCGTATCTTCTTCCTGCATGCCCTCCTCATAGACAGCTTTCCATCCGGCACTTATAACTGTTTTTCCGTTTGCTGCAAAAGTCTGTCCTGCTGCCTTTGCTTCAAGAGAAGTCTGCTCATATTCAAATGCAGGATAAAGCACACTTAAGAACCGACGCACGACCATATCATATATTTTGCGTTCTTCGTTCGTCATATGATCAAGCTGTACAAACTGTTCCGTCGGAATGATTGCATGATGGTCACTGACCTTTTTATCATCCACAAAGCTTCCGTTTGTCTGAATCGGTTTGCTGATCAGTACTCCGGCAAGCTTTCTGTACGGGCCTGCTCCACAGGCTTTCAGACGTTCTTTGATCGTCGGTACAACATCCTTTCCGATATAACGTGAATCCGTTCGCGGATATGTAAGTACCTTATGATTTTCATAAAGCCGCTGCATAATATTCAGAGTTTCTTTTGCGGAAAATCCGTATTTCTGATTTGCCTCTCTCTGAAGCGTCGTCAGATCATACAGACCTGGTGCATATGTTTTCTTCGGTTTCTTTGCTACAGAGGTGATTTCCAGTACACCGTCTGAAATATTTTTGCGTATGTCTTCTGCGCGGTCTTTCTGGAATGTACGGTAACTGCCGCTTCTGGTGTCTTTCCATGTCCACTGTATGCCACCCGCCTGCAGGGTAACACCATAATATTCTTCCGGCTGGAATTTACGGATCTCCTCTTCTCTTCTTGCAATGATCGCCAGTGTCGGTGTCTGCACTCTTCCGCAGGAAAGCTGGGCATTGTGCCTGCATGTCAGCGCTCTCGTGCCATTGATACCAACCAGCCAGTCAGCTTCTGCTCTGGCTACCGCTGCGCGATAAAGATTATCATATTCTCTGCCGTCTTTCAGATTATGGAACCCATCACGGATCGCCTTATCTGTCACAGAGGAGATCCAGAGACGACGGATCGGTTTGCGGCATCCGGATTTATCCAGAATCCAGCGCGCCACAAGCTCTCCTTCTCTGCCAGCATCTGTAGCAATAATGATATCCCCGATATCCTTTCGAAACAGTTGAGCTTTAACTGCCTGATATTGTTTGGAGGTCTGACGGATGACCACGAGTTTCATCTTCTCCGGCATCATCGGCAGAGTCTCCATATCCCATTTCACATATTTCTTATCATATTCCTCAGGATCTGCAAGCGTCACAAGATGTCCCAGTGCCCATGTCACCACGTATTCTTTTCCCTCCAGAATTCCGTTTCCCTTCTGGTTACAGTGGAGAACTCTCGCAATATCCCGTGCTACAGATGGTTTCTCTGCAATTACCAATGACTTCATAGATGTTCCTCTTTCTCAAGTTGATATTTTCTGAATTTTCTTTGATGTGAGTATACCATATCCCAACAAAAAAAGGAAGATAACTGCTCTTCCTTTCAATGATAATAAATGCCTGAAATATTTGTAAATTTTTGTCGGTCATGCTATGATAAACAAGAACGTAAGGGAGGAAATTATGTACTATTTTATCGTAAATCCTAATTCCCGCTCAGGAAAAGGTGCCCTGATCTGGAAAGATCTCGAAGGCATCTTAAATGAGCGAAATGTTGAATATAAAACATTTTTTACAGAATACAGAGGACATGCCGTTCTTCTGTCTAAGTCCATTACTTCCGATGCTGCCCCGGAAAACCCGGTAACCCTCATTGCAGTCGGAGGAGACGGTACGATTCAGGAAGTCTTAAGTGGTGTGCATGATCTTTCCTGCATCACATTCGGCTATATTCCTACCGGATCCGGAAATGATTTCTGCCGTGGCATGAAACTTCCGATGGCCCCCACCGAGGCACTTAATCTGATTCTTTCCGACTGCCGGCCTCATCCGATGGATGTTCCGACACTCACCTGCAGTACGGGAAGCAGTCACTTTGCCATAAGCTGTGGCATCGGTTTTGATGCCGGCGTATGTCATGAGGTCGGGATCACACCAATGAAAAAAGTTCTTAACCGTATCGGGCTTGGAAAGCTGGTCTATCTTTTTGTCGCACTGAAACAGCTTCTTTTTCTGAATCCTTCTCCTATGACACTTGTCATGGACGATGACAACGTGCAGCAGTTTTCCAAAGTATATTTTACTGCAGTCATGAATCAGAAATACGAAGGCGGCGGTTTTAAGTTCTGCCCGCATGCCAGTCCATCTGACGGATATCTCGATGTCATCGTAGTCGACGGCTTAAGCAAGCCCAAAGTCCTGTGTTGTCTTCCGACAGCATTTTTCGGAAAACACACGATTTTTCATGGTATCCACATTTTCCGCTGTAAAAAAATAGATATCCACAGTGATCTCGCACTGCCGGTGCACAAAGACGGAGAATCCGCCGGAATCCTGAAAGATTTTTCCGTATCCATCGGCTCCAGGCAGGTGCGCATGATCTCATAATTTCCTGTAACGCGAAGTAATTTCCTATTATATAAAAAACTTCTGCCGGTCACTCAGCAGAAGTTTTATTTTGATTTTAGTTAAATCCGTAGAATTTCTGACATATTTTATACGCAGCCACAAACATCTTACGTCCGCCTCTTCCCGGCAGATTTGCCGCACGTCCGAGGATGCTGTAACGCAATTTGTGATAAAGCCACAGATCCTGCTCACGGATATAATCCAACAGTTCTCTTTTCTTATCAAGCGCTTCCTGTGTACCGGCACGCACCAGCATAATGGAAGAAACTGTCGTGATGATATCCAGATAACTCAACATATATTTCTTCACATATTTATTGTCAAACTGACAATTATGGAAGATATCTGTCATCAGTTTATTTACTCTGATCTGCTGGTCGATTCTTTTTATCATTACCTTTTCGTTTACAGACTGGTCATCTCTTCCGATAAAGTAACGATAAAAATTCACATCCAGATAATACATTTTCTTCACAAACGACAGCGGCTCAAATGCAAAGATATTATCCACATAGAATGTATGCTTCGGAAGCTCCATTCCACATTCATGCAGGAGTTTGGTACGGTAAATAATCGAATGCATCAAAAGGTATTTTCCCTTCGACATATGCACGCTGTCCCATCCGAAAATCTCATTTACCGGCAGGCAATGACGGTACTGCATAACTTTCTTGCGGGCTGCCCCCTGCTTCTCATAAACAAAATTGCTGATCAGCATATCTACTGTCTCCGGTCCACGCACAAGTTCTCCCAGTGTATGCAGAATCTTTGCATAAGCTTCTTCATTTACCCAGTCATCGCTGTCTACAACCTTGAAATAAAGGCCTGTGGCATTACGGATGCCGGCATTGACAGCTTCTCCATGTCCGCCGTTTTCCTGATGGACAGCCTTAATAATCGTCGGATATTTCTCTGCATATGCATCTGCGATCTCTGCAGTACGGTCGGAAGATCCGTCATTTACTACAAGAATCTCCACATCTTCTCCACCCTTTAAAAGAGACTCGATACATTTTTCCATATATGCTTCTGAATTATAACAGGGAATTGCAATACTCAGTAATTTCATTTTCCTGGTTTCTCCTTCATGTATTTTATATATGCCCGGAAAGCAGACGGTATCGCATACTGCTTTTCAGACTGTTTCTTTTCGGTAAAAATAAACGATGATTCCTTCCGTTCTTCCAGCGAAGACACACGGATGCGGTAACCAATCATTCTCCATTCTATGTGAGAAAAAATATGCTTTGCCTCAGGCAGCGTCTCAATATGAAGCGGCTCCAGATTCATCTCTTTTACCTTCTGAAGTGCTTCATCCATACTCAGATGACCTTCGACATTCGGCAGTTCATAAAGCCCTGCCAGAAGTCCTTCCTGCGGTCTTTTATGAATTGCAGTACGCTCACCGTCCTGAATCACAAGAACCGTTCTGTTTTCGATGGTTCGCTTTTTCTTTGGTGCTTTTACCGGAAATTCATCAACCGTGCCATGATGATACGCCTTACACAATGCTGCAACCGGACATTCCATACACCGCGCCGGTCCGTTGGGTACGCACACCACTGCTCCGAGCTCCATCAATGCCTGATTAAAATCGCCGGGTGCCTCTTTCGGCATGATCCCCAGCAGTTTCTCTTCGACCTGACGGCGAACAGACTGCTTCATGATATCCTGACGATCCTCGGCGATCCTGGAAAAAACACGAAGGACATTACCGTCAACTGCCGGAACAGGAATATCATAAGCGATTGACGCGATCGCACCTGCTGTGTAACTTCCGATCCCCTTAAGTGCGAGCAATTCCTCATAAGATGCCGGCAAAATACCACTATATTCACTAACTACAGTCTGTGCTGCGGTCTGCATATTTCTTACCCGATTATAATACCCCAGTCCTTCCCACAGCTTCATAAGCTTCTCTTCGGGGCATTCTGCAAGAGCCTTCACATCCGGAAGTTCTCCGATAAAACGGAGAAAATACGGCTTTACAGCTTCTACTCTGGTCTGCTGAAGCATAATCTCCGACACCCAGGTATAATAAGCATTCTTCTGATCTCTCCACGGAAGGATCCGTTTATTTTGTCTGTACCAGCTTATAAGCGGCTGTACAATCTCATTTAGCATAAAATCCTCCGGATCTGATGGAATATTGTTACTGAAAACAATGCCAGATTATTTTTCAATACTGCTTAAGTATAACATAAATCCTGCCAAAAGACAGTTGATTTTTTTTATTATAACAGATAGAATATCAGACATGGTAACATAAATAGCACTTCAGATGAATTTATCGAAAGGATTTTTACTATGGACAGTATCATTTTTGACGTAGACGGTACTTTGTGGGACTCTACAGATGTCGTAGCAAAAGCTTGGACTGATTATCTCCGGCAAAAAGAACAGATAGACCTTACCATCACAGCCGGTCAGCTCAAAACACTTTTCGGAAAGCCCCTGGCTGAAATTGCAGCTTTGGTCTTTCCCGAATATCCGGAGAATGAACAGCTTCGCCTGATCGATGGCTGCTGCGAGGCAGAACATGCACTTCTTCATATTACCGGTGCACCTCTCTATGAGGATCTGGAAAAAGCCCTGCAGATTCTGTCCGCACAATATCCTCTTTATATCGTCAGCAACAGTCAGTGTGGTTATATCGAACTTTTCCTTGAAAAAACCGGATTCGCCAAATATTTCCAGGGACATCTCTGTAATGGAGATACCGGTCTTGATAAAGGTTCCAACATCCGCCAGATTGCTGATCAGAATGGTTTGAAGGATCCGGTCTATGTCGGTGATACAATGGGAGACTTCGAGGCATGCCGCAAAGCCGGAGTTCCGTTTGTCCTTGCGGAATATGGTTTCGGTGAGGTTCCGGAGCCGGATATGCGGATCAGTAAACCAATGGATCTCATTACACTGTTTTGTTAATGAAAAGACATCATAAACTATTTACTCTTATACTTAAGGCGAAAAGAGCATGGAAGATTCGATTTCTTCCATGCTCTTTGTTTGTGTCGTCAGAAATTTGTCTCTGAATTTTATGCAATTATTATTTCTTCGCACACTTCGTTTTCAGATAGTATACCAACCATCCGAGAATTGCAATCAGTACAATGATATAAATAATTTCTGCTACAAGGCTCGTCGTATAGCTGTCTATAAGGGTTGCCACACCAATCAGAAGAAGTGCAACGCCTGATCCCCATGTCATTTTTTTCTCATCGTATTTTTCTTTGCGGAGCTTTGTGTTACCGCCCTTCAATAAAATATCACCATGTCCTGTCAGAAGCATGATTCCGGCAACCAGTGCGATTACGGCCAGAATAAGGCCAAAAGATTTATCCATCATAATTATTCTTTCTCCTGTTTTTTAGTAGAAGCAGACGATCGGCACATCATACTGTATCAGATCATACAGAATACCGGCATTTTCCGGTGGCATGTTGATACATCCATGTGAACCGTCTGTCAGGTAAATATCGCCGCCGAACTCACCTCTCCATGAAGCATCATGGAATCCGATTCCGCCATCAAACGGCATCCAGTATTCAACCTTTGATTCGTACTCGTAAGTACCATCTGCTTTCATTGTTCCTCTGAGTACATCCGGGCTCTTCTTATAATAGAGTGTAAAGATACCGGCATGTGTCTGGCGATCTGCGTAACTCATATTACCGGAAACGAAATCAGATTCAAAAATATCTGCACCGTTCTGATAATAGTACATATGCTGTTCGCTTAAATCAACTTCAATATAAGTATTACCAAGATCATTTACTCCGTAAGCATTTGCTGTCTGTGAGAAGACCGGCTCTCTCGTCGTCTGCGTACCGGACTGAATCTCCTTACTCAGCTGCGCTGTCTCCGCACTCTGGTCGATCTTCCATCCGTATACAGAACTGGATACATAAACGGTTCTGCCGCTTGTCGTCTGGAATTCTCTCTCCGTACCGACTGTATCATAAGTTGCTGCAAGCTGTGCCACATAATCAGCCACATGCTGCTGGAAAGAATTATCATCCCATACAAGCTGTCCCTTCTCGTCAAACTGCAGCCAGTCTTTGATGGTATTGCCATCGAGCGTTTCTGTACGGTCACCAAAAGTATAGGTAATACTTGCTCTCGTATAGTTATTGCATGCTTCCAGAGCAGACTGCAGTGCCTGATCATTCTGTGTAACATCAGCGCTGACATATGCTTCCGGTGTATCTGCAAAATTAACACTTGTCTGTCCGGACTCAACAGCCGCATCCAATACCTGATATGCCTGCTTGATATTAAGCTTGCTTCCTTCCGTCTCCGGAACGATCACAAACTGTCCATCCTGAAAGGCCACATATGCATTCTCCGGTGCTGTCTGATTCTCTGCCTGGGCACAGTTCAGTGATTTGAGCTGCTCCTGAAGTTTGGTCTTGTTGTAACCTGTATTCTCGGAAACAGTATAGCTCTTCTGTTCATACATGCCCTTAATCCACTCATATGGCTTCTGCTGCTGCAAAAGTTTCAGCACTTCTCCGGTAGAAAGATACTGGTAATCAATCTGATCTCCGGCGATTGTCTGTGGATCCAGTCCTCTCGAAGAAACTTCAATAGAATAATCCTGAAATTTCTGCTTAAACAGGTTCTCTACTTCATATGCAGTCATATGCGAACAGTTCACACCATTGATCCATGTTCCCTCAAAAAATCGATCTGAAAAATAATAACTTGCTCCTGCATAAGCGCAGCCACCAACCACAAGCACCATCAAAAGCAGAAGGCCAAAGATACGCCCGCCCTTGTGTTTCTTCTTATGTCGTTTCTTTTTCTGCACCGGCTGTTCATCCATATCATCCAGCGGAACATATACAACAGGACCCGGTCTTGCCGACTTATGTCTCGCCGGATGCGGTCTCTCTTCATACACTTCTCCTGCTTCATCGTACGACTCTGCATCATCTGTGGATTCTTCGTCATCCTCTGCTGCTTCTTCATCCGTGGACAACTCTTCGTCCGGCTCTGTATCCTCATATTCTTCTTTTGAATCATCATACTCGCCCAGATCATCCAGGTCTTCTTCATCGTCCGGCGGATCTGTCAGTCTGTCCATAACCGCATCAATCTGCTCTTCCATATCTGTGCGCTCATCCGGTGCCCCTTCACCGTCAGATAATCTATCCTTAATTTCTTTGTTACTCATTTATTATACTCTCCTGAATATCAATACCTGCGTCCAATCTTCCATATCATAACATTTTAAGATGATTTTCCTGTAACGTTTCCATTATAACATACTTCTGTATTTTTGCATCTTAAATTATCTCTTTTTTTATTCTTTTTATAAACGTTTCCCAGATATGACTGCATTCTGCGTCTTTGTCAAAAATGGTGCTGACATAATAACTGTCTCGTGCAATTTCATACCATTCCTCACTGTCCGGATCGTATTCCTCTGCCCTCAGCATAATCGCACCTCGCGCCTTACCGGTATGCTTCAGCACCGGAAGAAAACTTTCATTCTGCTTGGTCCATACATCGTAATCCCATGTCAAAACAAGTCGTAAGTTCTCATTATCAATCGTAAAGTGCTTCCCATTTATCGTCAGCTTCCAAAGCCGGATTATAGCGAAGCAGTGTTGGATTGTACTCGTTAATATCAAATATATCTCCCAGAACCGGATTGAGGTTTACTTCTTTTGCAAGC
>OBHX01003945.1_pt1 | contig 10105 bp, 10 predicted proteins | sample 1519331 | NCBI WGS metagenome assembly OBHX01 (sample SAMEA2602897, study PRJEB22501) | metagenome
CCACTCCGCGATATTATCCTGAAAACTACTTTGTACCCACAATATCCACATTTATGTAGTTCTTGCATCTACGACACTTCACTCTCAATATAACAACACCATTGACATAGCTTATATCAGTTAGTTTCTGACCGCATATCGGACATAAAACTATCTTGTTGTATATTTCCCTTTGATCTGCATCTTTATCCGCACTAATTTTTATCATACTCCATGTTTTCGTTGCAAATATATGTACTGGATTTCTTTTCTCAAAACATTTTTGATATTATTTTCTATTAAAATGTAGAAAATAATACTCTTTATGCGTATTTTTGTACTGCAATATTAGAATCAGAGCTTATAGGCCGGTCTCCACATGTGTAATGTGAGGATCGGTTTTCTTTTTATGGAGAAATATAGTGGAATAAAAACGGTTAATGCCAGTTTGGTGCTTGATTATGAATATATCCAAATGTTAAGGGACGCGGATAGGAAAATTCCTAATCCGAATAAGATAATCGCACAAGGTGGAGGGCAGGAAAACATGCTCTCCACCCCGGCTGATATTACCATCTGTGGGGGATGCCGTGGAGGAAGTAAAACTTTTACTCTTCTTATGGAAACATTGAAAGATATAAAAAATAAAAACTTCCGTTCTGTGCTTCTCCGGCATGAGATAGACGATCTCTCTGATATGGTAGAAACATCATCCACCTTATATGATGATTTTGGGGAATACAACAAGTCCAAAAACGACATGCGCTGGAATTTCTATAAAGGTGGATTTTTAAAATTCAGCTATCATGCTGACACACTTGACGATTTCAAAAAGCGTTTTCAAGGTAAACAGTTCGCATATATAGGTGTGGATGAAATAACCCACATGGAATATCTCAAATTCAAATACCTTATCACTTGTAACCGTAACGCCTTTCATATCCGTAACCGCTTTATCGGAACATGTAACCCTGATCCTGACAGCTGGGTTGCAAAATTCATTGACTGGTGGATCGGAGAAGATGGTCTTCCAATCCCGGAACGTGATGGCAGAGTCCGGTATTGTTTTATGGACGGGGACAATGTTTCAGGTATATATTGGGGAGATACCCGTGAGGAAGTATATGAGCAATGCAAGGATATTATACACGCCTACTGGAAGCCGGAGTATGAGCAATATGGCACACCACAAGAACTGTTTATCAAGTCGGTTACTTTTATTGAAGCAAAACTTTCCGATAATGTAAAACTGATGTCTTCTGATCCGACCTATTTGGCTAACCTTGTCAACCAGTCAGACGAACAACGCGCACGCGATCTTGACGGTAACTGGAAATACAAAGCTGCCGGAGATGATATAATAAAGCTGACTCACATGGAAGCCTTATACCGCAATTCCATGCAGATAGGTGATGGAATACGCCGGGTATCATGTGATGCGGCATTTGAGGGTGGCGACAGTCTTGTCATGTGGCTGTGGGAAGGATGGCATATAAGAGACATATTTGTTTGCAAACTTGACAGCAAGAAAACAGTCGATACCGTAAAAGCGATGCTGGAAGAATGGCATGTAAGAGAAGAATGCTTCACCTATGACCTTAACGGACTCGGACAAATATTCAAAGGCTTTTTCCCGAATGCAATCCCATTCAACAACAAAGAAGCCGTGGAAGAGAAATTCAAATACATCTATGCGAATTTAAAATCACAAGCGGCATATCTGTTCGCACAAAAAATTATCAACCGGGAGATTTCCATTGAACCGACTCTTCTTGAACGCAAGTTCTCCGGCAAAGGGTTTGAGAAAGTTCCCCTTAGACAGATTCTCGACAAGGAAAGGAAAGCGATACGAAAGGATGAAGACAGTGAAGAGAAAGGCTGGACTATTATCAAGAAGATTATAATGAAAAAATTAGTAGGTCATTCTCCCGACTTCATAGAAGCATTGCTTATGCGAATGATTTTTGAAATTAAACATAAACGCAAACACATAAAAGGTTTAGGATTAATATGATAGCAGAGATTCTTACAAAAAAGCCTTTTGCAAGGGTTACTCCCGAAGGTTACTTGCAAGGCAGGATTACGAGCGATTTAAGAAACGCATCGTTCACAAACAACAGTGATAGGCTGACATGGCAGCTCATTTCGCAGGCTGATTTTATCCGTGAGTTTTATCCTTCAGGGCACAAGATCAATTCGGAATTGTTTTACCCGGACAGACTGAAATATGACGAAGAGAAGAAACGGTTCTTCCGGGAGAAAGTATTCCGTGCTTCTTTTCCCTTTCAGATGATAATCACTATCCAACAACTTGTACATCTATGTGGCAATGACATTCATCATGAGCTGACCGATACCAAAGTTGATGAAAGTTCACGGGAAATATTTCTCGAATTTCAAAAAGGATGGCTGGATAAAAATATGGAGATTGCATTTTACGAATATGCCAAAAGTGTAAAAATAACGGGAGATGCAGCAATCGTATTCTATATGAATGAAGGCAAGGTGTTCACCAAGAATCTCTCCTATTTTGATGGTGACACTCTTTATCCTCACTACGATTCCATAACCGGTCAAATGACACTGTTTGCCCGGCGATACAGCGACTATGACGAAGAGGGAAAGGAACTCATTTCTTGGGTGGAAGTGTGGGATAATAAAAAAATGTACCGTTACCGGCAGGATAAAAGGGGAATAGCCGGAGCAATAAACAAAGTGAAACAGTATTTCGGTATTGAAGGATATACATTAGTGGAAGAACACGATCATGGATTTACCGAATGTCCGGTTGTATATTATCGGGACAAACACGGTGCCTGCTGGAGCTTTTCACAAGATAATATCGACAAGTACGAACTGGCTATTTCCCATTTGTGTCAAAACAATATGGCATACGCATTTCCAATCATGTTACTTAAAGGTGAAGATGTTGAGATTCAGGGAGATATGTATGGTGCGGTAAAAGCTATCACTATGGGGAAGGATGATGATGCAGGCTTTATGAATCGTCCCGAAGCATCACAATCATTTGAACTTCAAATTAATACATTACTTAAAATGATTTTTATGGGGAGTTTTGTTGTCATGCCTCCCGAAGTAAAGTCAGGAGATTTACCGGGTGTTGCTATCAAGCTGATCTATTCACCATCTTTGGAAAAAGCCATGATTGACTGCAAGGAATTTGACGAATCAATAGACAAAATGAAACGGCTGTTCCTGCACGGATATGGAACAGAAAAAGGCCAACTTACCAAATTCCTCAATTTGAAAATTTTTTCGTGGGCAGTTCCATACGTCCACCAAAATGCAGCCGAATTGGTATCGAACTTGGTACAATTAGTCGGTGCCGGTATTTTATCAAAAGAAACCGGCTCGGAAGAATCCGGCTATGGAAAAAACAATGAATGGGATCGTATCATGCGTGAATATAAGGAACAGCAACAAGCTGACTTGCTATATCAACTGAAAATCAAGAAAAATGAAAATAAAGAGGGTAATGCAAAATGATCTGTACCAACGCGGAGCGCGAAAGCAATCCCGTACTCCGCGCTCTGAATCCAATGTAACTATACATTAGGAAAAGCCGCCTCTGCCTACATAAAATAGACAGAGGCTTTACTTTTTCAACAATTTGGTTGATAAGCTTGTGTTATAACAAGTCAGCTTCTACATTGCAAATGTAATGAATGAATTGAATATGACACTACTTTCGATACAATTTTTTATTATAAGGCTTTCGAGGATATTTCCGGTTAAGCTTCTTTTGCAGATCATCATTGATACTTTCATTCAGAAGGATTTTAGAATTTAGCACCCGGACTTCTCCAGTAAGTTCCATAATAGTTTTAGATTGTGTCGCATTTTGTTTTGAAAGCTCAACATTGGCAATAGCCAGTTTGCTGCATTCTGATGCAAGATGATTGAGTTTCTTTGTGCTGATTAATGATAATCCAAACATAATATTCTGATATTTAGTATGTTAAATAATTATATTGCTGATACGGGAACGGCAAAGCATTTACAATGACCGTGATACGGTGGTAATTTGTCCCATTCCACATGAAATCCGACTTCATCGTCACAAATGTTACAAGGATAGGAGCTGCCACGCATGACAAAGAACCCTACGGCTCCACAGGCTTTAGCCTGCAATTCCCAATGCTTCATCCAACCCTCTGCCACAGCATACTCCGTCAAATCTGACAGTGCAGTCCAAGAGCTTACAGTACGTCCTACTCCAAAAGACTCCTGAACACCGAGTCTTGAAATAATCGGATAACCCTTTGAAATAGCTCTCTGTACATGCTCATTAAGCAATGGCGTTTTTACCGACTGCCTGATAGATGAAAGTAATTTGTCTTTGGAAAGGTTCAGTAGTAATCCGGCGGCAATGGCCGTTTCAACCTCCTTTGAAAACCGGTCAACATATTCTCTTGCACGTTGTGTGAAGGTTTTGCCGTATGATTCTCGCGTTATACATGTTATGATTGCATCCTTATTATCCTCATGTGTCGCTACTGCCAAAGTATAAGTATAGTCTTCAATTATTTCAAGAAGGGATAAAATAATGGCATCCACTTCCTCCTGCAACTGTCTGTTTGCTGAAAAACGGAATAGTTCAGGGCTGATCTTGTACCGGTATGAAATATCTATAATTTGCTTTGCCGCCTCGATCATTACAATTTGAAGATTGGTACGCATGGATAGCTCCGCATCCAGACGTTGACGGAGGTATTCTTTGGCCTCTTCAATTTCCTTATCAGTCGGTACCCTCATTTTTATGTTCCTCCTTAATACCTTCCTTGATACTATTCATGTTTCTCTCTTCTTCCAGTATCTTGGCATCATCTTCCGGTGATACTGGTTGCTGCAAGCCTCGTAGCCGTTCGGTAAGATCAGAATAGCTTTTAAAAAACTCTTCCATAAACTTAACGTCAGGGGTTGCATTACTAATAAGGAAACATACTTTGATCCATGTTTCCAAATATTCACGAAGTTCCTTATTGTTGGTTAACTCCCGAATCCGGGAAAACATTCCGTTATCATCCCGAAAACGCATACTCCAAAAACCTGACACTGCCTTAATACTGATCCAGTCATGTTCACTACCATTATCCCTCGTAACAATAAAGTTACCTACCTGAATACCATTTGTTTTTTTGCTCATAATCCTATTTTTAATTTACGTTCAAATCTATCTCCAAGATTAAAAAAGTATTCCTTACCGTAAGAGTTTATACGTTCTTCATCCGATGATACTTTATTCATTTCATGAATCAAGCAACTATACCTATCATCATCAGGAAGAAGCCCTTTGCACTCTTCTCTGATATAAATATGATGCTTCCCATTTACCCAATAAAATTCAGAGAGAAATCCACCAAGAAGCATTTCAATCATTTTTTGGTGTCTGACAGACAATTCTCCTTGCACTGCTATATCCATTACAATGCTCTTACCTTCTATTGTCTTCAATTCACATGAATAGTTCAAGGCCCGAAGAATAGACATCAGCTCAACACTTAACTCTATGTGATTCATATTTTTCATACTTTTACTATTTCAAATTCATCTGCATGTTTCTTACCAATCCAATCCCGTTTCTGATTTTCAGTTGCGCTTTCGTAGATTCTTCCTCGCTTAGACAAATGCCTTTTCCTAAAAATACCTTCTTCTCCAAGTTTGTCATAATCTCTTCTTGAAGGGGATAATCCCTTTGCCCTGCAAAAGAACAATCCCGTTTCCTTGTGTCTAAATTTTACTGCCATGCTTATTCCTCCCATGGATTTTCGTCTTCTTCCTCAACGTAAATCCGTTTTAATTTGTCTGATACTTCTTCAAGCTCACGCTTCATTTGATTTACATGAAATCCAGCTGGCATAGGGATTTCCAATGCTCCCCGTAGGTTATCTATTTTTTCAATAACCTCTGCAAATTCATCCGGTGCGATCATACTATTTGGTTCTTATTTTTAATTGTTTGATAATCTTCTCCACAGCGTCCAAGTCAAAAACAGTTGTTCTCTTCTCCATGTGGTACGTCCCCTCCAGTTTCTTCTCCCGGAACAAACGCTGGACTTGATAAATGCTCAATGACAAGCAGGCCGCAAGCCCTTCATGGGTATAAGCGTATCGTTTGCCATCTTGATAAACCGGTTTAGCGATCCTTTGCTTATAGTTACCCCGTAGGTCTTCCCGTTTCTCATAATAGAGTTTTTCCGTCAAGGCTGTTCCATACAAACCATACACCTGACCATTCGGGGTTCTTTTTTTACGATAACCGGCTTCCGAAAGAATACGTCCGAATACTGTCACATTCTCTTCTTTGGCATTATTGTCCCTACACCATTTGCAATATTTCCGGTACAGAATGGCCGAAGACATCCATTTGGGTTCAATATCGGCAATTTCCTCATAGCGGCACAGATAGTTCATTTGATACATGAACTTCATTACGGTACTACTTTCCGACTGATATTCATCCATGACATTTTCAAGCTCCTTACTGTCTGTCAACTTATAACCATTGGCGATAAAACGGTCACGTCCTTCCAATATCCAATTGAATATAGCTGGGTATTCGGCCTCCAAATCCCGTGACAGTTCTTTTTTCTGCCGGGCTTTGGGTATCTCCACCTCAAAGGGAATAATGCAAATACGCCGCCTCATTCCATAGCTCCAGTCTTTCAAATACGGCATTTGGTTGGCATTTGCCATAAGCAGAGGAATATTGTAAGCAGTGAAGTTATCGCCATAGATAGGCCGGGCTTCGGTAGGTTCACCACTGATAAGGCTCTTCAACGTGTCACTATCCTTACCAAACTCTAACGCTTGTATTTCAGAACAGTAGTTCAACCGCTTGCCATTAATGAAAGCGATATTTTTTTTTCTCTCATTTCCAGTAATCAATGCACCTATGCCGAAATTGCTGACATTCTCCCGGCCAAGTATGCCCATGATCGTTTCAAAGACTACACTTTTGCCATTGGAGCCGGAGCCACGAAGAACAAGCATAGTTTCCATTTTCGCCACACGCCGGTCAACAAAAATACTTCCAAGAAACTCCTGCAAAACTTTTTGCATGTTTTTGTCCGGCAAAACTTCATCCAGGAACATTCTCCAAAGAAAGACATGCTCTTCCGGCTTGTAGTCATAGGGAACACATGTAGTCTGTACCCAACGGCTGTTGAAAGAATGCGCACGGCGAGCACTCATATCAAACACACAGTTATTGAACACCACAATGGCATTATCAGGCTTCAAGGCTTTTCCTGCCACCACACGCTTACAGACTTTCAGTACACCCTCCACACGGGAATAATCACCATTGGGCATTTTGCATTTACGCATCAAGTCATATATCAGGTTACCAAAATCATCCCATGCCATCTCTTCATATATCCGGCCACTGAAATAGTAAGGAGTACCATTGAACTTACAAATCGAAGATCGTATAATGGCTGCACGCATCAAGTCCTGCACAGCGTCAACACGCGCTGCACTTTTGGACTCTTGTAAGGCGGCATCCAGTTTCTCGCCTTTCATAAGCCCAAAGACCTCATTTAACAACTTCCTATACTTTCCCGACTCCATTTCAGTCTTTAAATTTACCAGTCCTTACCTGATTGATACAGTCAGCAACCCATCCAACAAGATACGAGAATGTTTCCTGATTAGCTAAATCCACTTTTGCACCTATATAATCAAATATGTTCATCGCTATATGTGAACTTTCATGAGCGATATTTGCTATAGTAATGGCATTCTTACTTTCAAATCGGACAAGAATACACCCAAATTTCGCAGTTTATCACGAACACAGTCCACAATGGCATCAGCAGTATCATCCCATTCACTTACACCTTCAAATCTATCTGAAAATGTATATGTACTGACTGCAACCCACAACTTGCGTGGATATATCACCGGATCAAACTCATGTATTTTCATAAAATATCATTATATATTCAAAAACAAGTGTTTTTGATAGTTTTATGCCTATTTTCAGGCCGTTTTACGCCACAAATATAGTCTATTTTCTACATAATTATCATATAAATACTATTATTTTCTACTTAAAATATAGAATAAACACGTGCTTTTGAAGGCTTTTTTATCATATTTTGTATTCATAGCACCATTCAATATAAGTAATCATAAAATATTGGCAAACAAAGGATAACGACTCTATTTCAATAGGAAATACAGATGGAGCATTCTCTCTGATATGTATGGTTTATGTAGGGTTTTAAAGGCAACTATACATATATAACATATTGAAATACAAATCAATGGAAAAATAGTGCATAGTATGTATAGTTTTTTATGCAAACCATATTATATATATTTTTTTCCATACGCAATTTACATATAAACTATACATACTATACATTAAATTTCCATTGACTTAATAATGAATGATTTACACATGTATAGTTATGAAGTAAACCATACATATACTATACATTTTCAGAAGTAAAACTATACATCAGACATTCACTTTTGTAATTTATCATTGGAAAAGCCTTAAAAACATCCATTATTGACTCCAAAAAAGAAAAAAAATAAAAATCTTGACCGGGATTGAAACATGCTTGGTGTCTTGGGTAGCCGGGGGGGTGCCCTCCCTGCTTTCATTATCCAGTTGACCAGCAAAGAAGGAGAAAAGCCGCGCTTTGCCTTGATTCTCTTTATATTATACCTATAATATTAAATATAATCCGGCTTTTCCGCTTCTTCTGCTTTCCGCTTTGCTCGATCAGCTATAAAAAGGCTGCATCTATAACACTGCAAAGGCAGATAATAATGTACTGTTTCCTCTTCTTCTGTATTTTCGTCTTTCTTCATTTGCTGGAGATCGGCAATTTTCATTAATACATCCGCACGATCTTTCTCCCTCAAATAAGGCAAAGTTTGTTCGAGACCTGATAAAACCGCGTCTTTATCCCGGTATTGTACAACATTCCCGGCTTTTTCTTCCTCTTCTGCTTCTGTGTTTTTCTTTTTCTTCTTGCTTTTGGGGCTATCATTGTCAGGAAGGAAGGCGGCGCGGTTATCTTCAAAAGACCGTATCAATTTATTAATGCCGGGTTTATCCTTTGCAAGCTGGGCGGCTCCGCGTTGCGCCGTTTCTATTTTGGTTGATCGTGGTCTAAATATAGTTGCGTATGCTTCGCCACGACTGGCGCCGGATGCAACAAGCATACAAAAGAAAACATCATCCGGGGTTAATTGATAAATTTGCTGTAAATCTGTTACGCGCTTACTGTACACCATATAAAACGATATAAAAGAGTTCATTATATTGGCGTCTCGCGCTCTGTAACTTGCTACAAAGTTAAACAAAGGCTACAAATAAAGCAAATAAGCATATTTAAAGCCTGCACATTACAAATATTTCATTACTTCATAAATGCTTTATATTTACATTTGCATCATTGTGTAATATATTGATTATTAGTTATTTATATAAATATTAATAAATGCAAAAACAGGACATTTTCTTAAAAATAAAAGTACATTTTGTTTTGTATTACAAATATTATTCGTATCTTTGTAATACAGAAAAGGAGATAAAAGATCGGATCACCTACCACAAATCCCGCTTTTACTTCCTTCTTGGTTGAATGTTTAATTTAAAATATAAGATCATGGAAGTATTACTAAACTTACAAAACAAAAATGTAACGCTAAACGCTGTACATGTAGCCCCAGAGGGCACAAACTGTTGCAACCGTTTGAAGGTTCATTTTGATGTATTTCAAGAAACAGCGAAAAAAGCCGCTATTATAAGACTATCAACGGCAAATAGTTTTGAATTGATTCACTATCAAGATAAACATATAGCGTTGTTAATTCCTTTTGATCGTATTCAAAAGATTTCATACTAATAAAAAACCGGGTCGAGTTTGGCGACTCTTCCCGGCCTCCCTTTAAACTTTGCGTTTATCGGATCACCTACCACAGTGACAACGCAAAGTTAAGGGAAAAACAAAGACAAACCAAGTTTCACCCTTTAAATTTTGCGTTATGAATACAAATTTGCTAATTATCTACATTCGCAATTCTCGCGATATTTACGCGCTTACTGAATGGCTGCAAAATGCACTTTTGAAAAAAGTAAACCG
>OBHX01003949.1_pt1 | contig 10095 bp, 8 predicted proteins | sample 1519331 | NCBI WGS metagenome assembly OBHX01 (sample SAMEA2602897, study PRJEB22501) | metagenome
TCGGGCGGCGGACGGGCGTCGCCCTTGCCGAGCATCTTGACGGAGGCGTCGCTGTTGATGGCCACGACGAGACTGCCGCCGAGGCTGCGGGCCTGGGCGAGGTAGGTGACGTGGCCGCGGTGCAGGATGTCGAAGACGCCGTTGGTCATGACGACCGGATGCGCAAGCGCGGCGGCGCGCTCGGCGAGCTCGTCCATCGTGCAGATCTTGCCTTCAAAGGCAGGGGCGGGTAGACGGGTGCTCACGGGAGACTCCTTTGCTTGAGTTGTGCGAACCAGGGGGAGGCGACGGCGTCGGCCAGACTCCTGAAGGCCCCGGTGGCGTCCGCGGAGGGAACGGGGGTCTCAAGGCCGTCGGTGCCGAGCTGAATGCGCTCAACGCAGCCTGCGGCGCGGCCTGCCGTCATGTCGCCCGGCTTGTCGCCGAACATGATCGAGGTCGAAAGGTCGATGCCGAGGTCCTCGGCAGCCTTGAGAAGCATGCCGGGACGGGGCTTCCTGCAGTCGCAGTCCATGCGGTAGGGCGGATTCGCCTTTTCGGGATGGTGTGGACAGAAGTAGACGCCTGCGACGGGGGCGCCCGCCTCGGCGAAGCGGGCCTTCATCCAGTCGGTGAGGCGGGTGAAAGCGGCTTCGTCGTAGTATCCGCGTCCGATGCCCGACTGGTTGGTGACCACGACGAGCAGGTAGCCTGCTTCCGAGAGGGCGCGGGCGGCCTCAAGGACGCCCGGAACCCAGTCGAACTCCTCGATCTTGTGGACGTAGGCGTGATCGATGTTGATCACGCCGTCACGGTCGAGAAATGCGGCCTTTCTCATCATTCTTCCACGTTCGGGAAGGCGGCGAGGAGGTTCTGCATGTACTCGCGGGTGCCCTCCTGAACCGTGCGGAACTCGACGTCGCAGCCGGCCTTGCGCAGGTTCTCGAGGTTGGCCTGCGTGAAGGCCTGGTACTTGCCCTTGAGGGCTTCGGGGAACGCGATGTACTCGAGCTCGCCCGTCGCGACGGCCTCTTCGAGCGTGAGCTGCTGCCTGCCGTCGTGTTCGCGCAGGGCGTTGATCACGGACAGGGCGACGTCGTTGAACGGCTGGGCTCGGCCCGTGCCGCAGTTGTAGACGCCGGAGACGGGCTTGTCGAGGAAGTGCATAAGCACCTTGCAGACGTCGCCGACATAGACGAAGTCGCGGGACTGCTCGCCGTTGCCGTAGCCGAGGCAGCCTTCAAAGAGCTTGACCTTGCCCGTGCGGCGGTACTGGAAGTACTGGTGGAAGGCGACGGAGGCCATGCGGCCCTTGTGCTGCTCGTTCGGGCCGTAGACGTTGAAGTAGCGCAGGCCGATCACGGGAGCGCGAAGGCTCTTGAGTTCGCGGCGAAGCACCTGGTCAAAGAGGTACTTGGAGTAGCCGTAGACGTTGAGCGGGCCTTCATAGCGGACGTCCTCGATGAACTCCTGGTGCGCGCCGTACGTGGCGGCGGAGGAGGCGTAGATGAAGGGAATGCCGAGTTCCTGGGCCCAGCGGTAGAGCTCAAGCGTGTAGCGGTAGTTGTTCTCCATCATGTACTTGCCGTCGTGCTCCATCGTGTCGGAGCAGGCACCCTGATGGAAGATCGCCTCGGGCTTCGGAGCGGAGCCGTCACGCACGCGGGCGATGAAGTCGCGCTTGTCGAAGTAGTCGGAGATGCTGCACTTGGCAAGGTTCTGGTACTTTTCGCCGCGCTCGAGATTGTCGACGGCGATGATGTCGGTGATGCCGCGCTCGTTGAGGGCGAGAACGTTGTTGCAGCCGATGAAGCCGGCGGCGCCGGTGACGAGAATGCTCATGGCAGTCAATCCTTAAAAGAGTTCTTCATAAGAAACGGTGGCGGTGCCGAGCTTGCCGACGACCACGCCGGCGGCACGGTTGGCCGTGCGGACGGCCTCCTCGACGGTCATGCCCGTGGCGAGCATGGTGGCGAGGATGGCGATGACGGTGTCGCCCGCGCCCGAGACGTCGTAGACCTCGCGCGCCTGAGTGGGCACGGTGATCTGGCCGCCTTCAAAGTAAAGGGTCATGCCTTCCTCGCTGCGGGTGAGGAGGAGGTACTTGAGGCCGAGCTCGGCGCGCAGGCCCTGGGCCTTGGCGGTGAGCTCCTCCTCGGTCCTCCAGGAGCCGACGACCTGGCGGAGTTCGGAGCGGTTGGGCGTGAGCATCGTGGCGCCGCGGTAGCGCGAGTAGTCGTCGCCCTTGGGATCGATGAGGACGGGGATGCCCGCATCGCGCGCCATGGCGATCATGGAGACGATGTGGGAGAGGCCGCCCTTGCCGTAATCGGAGAGAATCAGGGCGTCGTGTTCGGCGAGCAGGGCGCGGAACTTGTCGAGGTGCTTGTTGAGGACCTCCTCGGCGGGATGCGACTCGAAGTCGCAGCGAAGCATCTGCTGTTGGCGGGCCACGACGCGCAGCTTGACGGTCGTGTCGAGCGATTCGTCGAACTGGAAGTGCGGCGTGATGCCCTGTTCGCGCGCAAAGCGTTCGAGCGTGCGGCCGGGTTCGTCGTTGCCGACGACGCAGAGCAGGGAGGAGCGGCCGCCGACGCTGGCGATGTTGACCGCGACGTTGGCCGCGCCGCCGAGGCGCTCTTCGGTGCGGCTGATGCGCACAACGGGAACCGGCGCTTCGGGGGAGATGCGTTCGGCGTCGCCAAACCAGTAGCGGTCCAGCATGGCATCGCCCGTCACGAGAACGCGGGCTTTGGAAAGAGTCTGTTTGTCCATAAAACTTGCGGGCGGCGCAACGGCCGCCATGGTGGTAGACGTGCCCTGATTGTAATGGTTGGCGGGCCCTCGCGTCGGCGCGGCCGTGCGTTTGCCAACGGTTGCAATCGGGTTTTGGGCGGAAGTCACCGATTGGCTACAATTATCTAATTACCTGAAGCAGGCGCAGGCCCCGTTCCAGCGCCTGCGGACTAATACGAGGAGAGAAATTATGGCGCCCGACGCCTCTATTTTTAAGGCTTATGACATTCGCGGCATTGTTGACAAGACTTTGACGGAGGATGCCGTCCGCCAGATCGGCCGGGTGCTCGGCACGATGGCGCACGAGGCCGGCAGGACCTCGTTCTGCGTCGGCCGCGACGGCCGCCTGTCGGGCGAGAGGCTCGCGGGCGCCCTGATGGAGGGCATCACTTCCGCAGGCGTGGACGTCATCGACATCGGCATGGTGCCGACGCCCGTTCTCTACTTCGCCACCGTCCACTTCGGCAACGGCACGGGCGTCGCCGTGACCGGCTCGCACAATCCGCCCGAATACAACGGCCTCAAGATGATGATCGGCGGCATCACGCTCTTCGCCGACCAGATTCAGGGCATTCTCGCCCGCATCCGGAACGAGGACTGGCGCACGGCCGAGGTGCCGGGCACGATCCGCCGTGAGGACGTGGTGCCCGCCTATCTCGAGCGCGTCCTTTCCGACGTGCGCCTCGAGCGCTCAATGCGCATTGCGATCGATGCGGGCAACGGCGTCGCCGGCCCCGTCGCCGCCAGGCTCTTCAAGTCCCTTGGCTGCGAGGTGACCGAACTCTTCACGGACGTTGACGGCACCTTCCCGAACCATCATCCCGATCCCTCCAAGCCCGCCAATCTCGAGGACCTCAAGAAGGCGGTTCTCGAGGACGGCATCGAGCTCGGCCTCGCCTTCGACGGCGACGGCGACCGCCTCGGCGTCGTGACGAAGTCGGGCGAGATCATTTATCCCGACCGTCAGATGATGCTCTTTGCGAAGGACATCCTTGCGCATCATCCCGGCGCCCAGATCGTCTACGACGTCAAGTGCACGCGCCGTCTGGTGCCCTGGATCGAAGCCTGCGGCGGCGTCCCGACGATCAGCTGCACGGGCCACTCTCTCGTCAAGGCCAAGCTGCGCGAGACGGGCGCTCCGTTCGCGGGCGAGATGTCGGGCCATCTCTTCTTCAACGACGGCCGCTGGCCCGGCTTTGACGACGGCGTTTATGCTGGCGCCCGCATCCTTGAAATCCTTTCCCGCGAGGCGGATCCGTCCGCCGCGCTTGAAGCGCTCCCGAGCGCCGTCAACACGCCCGAACTGCAGATCCGCATGGCCGAAGGCGAGAACAAGGCCTTCATCGCCCGCCTGCAGAAGGAGGCCCGCTTTGACGACGCGCTTGACGTGATCACGATCGACGGCGTGCGCGTCGAGTGGAACGACGGCTTCGCGCTCGCCCGCTCCTCCAACACGACGCCGGTCGTCGTGCTTCGTCTCGAAGGCGACACGCCCGAGGCGCTCGAGCGCATCAAGAAGACCTTTGCGGAGGTGCTGCTCAAGGTCGAGCCGTCGCTTGAGCTTCCCTTCTGATAGACCGCGTCAGGAATTTTCCTCATGACTGATTCGAACAACTGGACCCTGCTTCCCTTCCTGCGCGACAGCGCAGGCGTGGAAACCATGGTGACCGCCTGCGGGATCCGCCTTGACATCTCCCGCCAGCGCCTGACGGGCGAGGACCTCAAGCGCCTTGTCGACCACTGCCGCACGCGCGGCGTCGAGGAGGCGCACCGCCGCATGATGGCGGGCGAGATCGTCAATCCGAGCGAAGGGCGCGCAGCGCTTCACACTTCGCTGCGATCCTTTTCGGCCGGTGCGCCGAAGTTCGCCGAGGTCGACCGCGAGCGTCGCCGCATGCTCGACTTCGCGCGCCAGGTGCGCGAGGGCATCCGCCTCGGCTGCAGGGGTGACCGCATCACCGACGTGATCAACGTCGGCATCGGCGGCCCCCACCTGGGGGCGCACCCGGGCTACCACGCGCCTCGTCCCCCCCATCCGCAGATCCCCGGCCCTTTTCTCTCCCCCGCCGACGGCGGGCTCCCTCAGCGCCTTCTCGACGTCTGCAATACGCTGGCGACCCCCCTCGCGCGCTCCCCCAAGAACCTTGGCGCCCCCGAGACGCCCGTCCACGCCGCAGCCGTCGACCAGTGGCTGCTCAACCACGGCATCGTGGGCACGGACCGTGCGCACCACATGGTGGTCGTCTCGGCCAACCCCGACGCGGCCGCCCAGATGTGCCTGCCCGAGGAGAACTTCTTCCGCATGTGGGACTGGGTCGGCGGCCGATTCTCCGTCTGGGGCGCAGTGGGCCTGCCGCTCGCACTCTCTCTCGGGCCCGAGGTTTTCCTCGAGTTCCTGCAGGGCGCGGCCGAAATGGACCGCCACTCGCTGACGGCGCCGCTTGAGAAGAACCTTCCCGCGACGCTGGCCATGATTGCGTTCTGGAACGCCAACCGCCTCGAGATCAGCACGCACTGCGTGCTGCCCTACGACGAGCGCCTGCGCGTGATCGTGCCCTGGCTGCAGCAGCTCGAGATGGAGTCGCTCGGCAAGAACCACACGCCTGACGGCCGCCGCATCCCCGGCAGGACCGGCCAGGCCGTCTGGGGCGCAAACGGCAACGAGGCCCAGCACAGCTTCTACCAGTGGCTTCGCGAAGGCACGGGCCGCGCCAGCATCGATCTCCTCTGGAGCGAGATGCCCGGCCACCGCTATGCGGAGCACTACCGCGTGCTGCTCGCCAACGCCCGAGCTCAGGCCGAGGCGCTCATCATGCGCGATCCCGACAATCCCTGCTTCAACGCCGTCTCAGCCATCGTGATGGACGCCGTGACGCCGCGCCGCCTCGGCGCGCTCATGGCCATGTACGAGCACAAGACGACGATGCTCGGCACGCTCTTCGGCATCAACCCCTTCGACCAGCCCGGCGTCGAGCTTGGCAAGCGCCTGAGCAAGCGCGCCGAACGTGGCGAGGATCCGATGACTGCAGTTGCGGAAGAGGTGAGGTTTTAATTGAAGATCCTCGTCATCAAGTCCTCCTCCATGGGCGACATCATTCATGCGCTGCCCGTGGCTCATGACATCAGGCAGGCTCTGCCCGAGGCCGAGCTTCACTGGGTTGCGGAAGAGAGCTTCCGCGACATTCCGACGCTCGCCCCCGCAGTCTCCAAGGTTCACGTGACGGCCTTCCGCCGCTGGCGCAAGGCCATTCTCTCGGGTCCCGTCCGAGCCGAAATGGCGGACGTGAAGAATGCGCTTCGCGCCGAACACTACGACGTCGTGCTCGACATCCAGGGGCTGATGCGCTCGGCGATGGTCGCCCGCTGGGCGGGCGTTCCCGCCACGGGCTACAGCTGGGGCACGGCCCGCGAGCCGATCGCCTCGCTCGCCTATGCCCGCAAGCTTGATCTGCCCGCATCGCTCGGCGCCGTGCGCCGCTACCGCATGGCCGCAGCCGAAGCTCTCGGCTACGAGATCGATCCCGAAAGGCCCGTCTTCGGCCTGCAGGCGAATGCGGAGCCGTCCGTGAAGCCCGCCGGTCCCTATGCGGCGCTGGCCGTCAATACGAGCCGTGACGAAAAGCTCTGGCCCGAGGAGTACTGGACGCATCTGGGCCGCAAGTTCGCCGGCGCAGGCCTCAGAAGCGTTCTCTTCTGGGGCAGCGACGTCGAGCGCGAGCGCGTGGAGCGTCTGGTCAGGACCATTCCCGGCGCCGAAGTGGCTCCGAGGACCACTCTGGCGACGACGGCCGCCACGCTGGCCCGTGCCGAGTGCGTCGTGGGCGTCGACACGGGGCTTGCCCATCTCGGGGCGGCGCTCGGTCGTCCGAGCGTCGGCATCTTCGTCTCCACGCCGACCGAGACCCTGAAGCTTGTCGGGGACGGTCCCGTGCGCAGCCTCGGCGGCATCGGACAGTGTCCGGACGTCGACGAGGTTTGGAAGGCGCTCGTCGCCGTTCAGGGAGAACGCTTGTGAGAATCACTCCGTCCATGTACAGGGCGGTGAGCGTCGTTGCGCTCCCGCTCGCCAGTCTTTATCTGATGTGGCGCTCCCGCCGCCAGCCCGCTTACCGCCAGTTCTGGGACGAGCGCTTCGCCTGGTCGAGCTTTCCGCTCAAGACGGGGCGTCCGCGCGTCTGGATCCACGCCGTGAGCGTGGGCGAGACGAATGCCGCTAAGCCGCTGCTCGAGGCGGTTCTCGAGCGCTGGCCCGAGTGCGACGTGCTGCTCACGCACATGACGCCGACGGGGCGCGAGGCCGGCGCCAAGCTTGTGGCGCTTGCGCCCGACCGCATCCATCAGTGCTATCTGCCCTACGACGCGCCGTATGCCGTCGAGAAGTTCTTCCGCCAGACCCAGCCCACGATCGGCATCATCATGGAGACCGAGGTGTGGCCGAACCTCATGAGCGAGGCCAAGCGGTGCGGCGTGCCGATGGTGCTTGCCAATGCGCGCGAAAGCGAGAAGTCCCGCGCTCAGGCCGAGAAGTTCCTCGACGTGATGGGCCCCGCCTTCGGCAGCTTCACGGCCATCCTCGCGCAGAGCGAGGAGGACAAGGAGCGTCTTGAGAGCCTTGGCGGACGCAACGTCACCGTCTGCGGCAGCGTCAAGTTCGATATCCGTCCGAACGCCTCCCAGGAGGCCGCCGCGCGTGCCTGGAAGGCGTCGCTCAGCCGCCCCGTCGCGCTCATCGCCTCGACCCGTCAGGGCGAGGAGGTGCTGTTTGCGAAGGCCATGGCCACCCGTCCCGAACTTCTCAGGCGTGCGCAGTTCTGGCTGGTGCCGCGTCATCCGCAGCGCTTCGACGAGGTCTTCCGCACGCTCACCGGCGCAGGCCTCAAGGTCTGCCGCCGCTCGCAGATTGCGGAGCCCGCCGACGTGCCCGCCGACACCGACGTCGTGCTCGGCGACAGCATGGGCGAAATGAGCTTCTACTGCGCTCTGGCCGACATGACGGCCATGGGCGGATCCTTTCAGAACCACGGCTCCCAGAACGTGATCGAGCCCGCGCTTGCAGGCTCGCCCATCGTCGTGGGACCGTCCATCTTCAACTTTCAGAAGGTCATCCGCGACGGCCTGTCCGCCGGCGCCATGGTGCAGGTCGAGACTCCCGAGGAGGCACTCGACCGGTTCGAGCACTGGCTTGACGTTCCCGAAACCCGCGTGAGCGCGAGCGAGGCTGCCCTCGGCTTTTCGAGGCAGTATGCGGGCGCGACTCAGCGAATGATGACGATATTGGAGGTCTTGTGGCAGAAGGCACAGAAAACAGCATCCCTAACGTCGTAAGCATCGCGGGGGTGGACCCCTCGGGCGGTGCGGGCGTTCTCGCCGACGTCAAGGCCATGAGCGCCTGCGGCGCCTATGCCTGCGGCGTCATCGCGGCCCTGACCGCTCAGAACACGCAGACCGTCACGGGCGTCATGCCCGTGCCCGCGACCTTCCTCAAGGAGCAGATCGACACGCTCTTTGACGACGTTCGCATCGACGCGGTCAAGATCGGCATGCTCGGCACGGTCGAGCAGATCGAGACGGTGGCCGACGCGCTCGTGCGCCGCAAGCCCCGCTTCGTGGTGCTCGACCCCGTCATGGTCGCCAAGGGCGGCAGCCGGCTGCTTGCGGCTGACGCCGTCGACGCCTTGAAGGAGAGGCTCCTGCCGCTCGCCACCATCATCACGCCCAACCTGCCCGAAGCCATGTGCCTTCTCGGACGAGAAGAGGACGTGACGGAGGAGGAGTTCCCCGAAGTCGCCCGCGAGCTCTGGAAGCTCCTCGGGCGTCGAAACGCCTGGGTCTATCTCAAGGGCGGCCATCTTGAGGGCGAGTCCGCCTACGACCTGCTCTTCAACAACGTCGTCTCGGTTCCCTTCACGGCTCCCCGCGTACCGACGAAGAACACGCACGGCACGGGCTGCACGCTTTCGTCCGCCATCGCGGCCTTCCTGCCGCAGTCGGTCGACGTGCCCGAGGCCTGCCGCCGCGCCAAGGAGTACCTGACGGGCGCCGTTCGACACGCAGGCGAGCTCGACGTCGGCCACGGCCACGGTCCCACGAACCACTTCTGGCGCCTCTGGAAGGAGAGGGTGTAAAAATTTGTAACGTCTCCTTGACGGGGGATTAGGAAGGCTGCATAATCTCAATCCTCAACGGCGCATTAGCTCAGTCGGTTAGAGCAGAGGAATCATAATCCTTGTGTCCGCGGTTCGAGTCCGTGATGCGCCACCAGATTTCAAAAGCCCCGCCTTCTCCACTGAAGCGCGGGGCTTTTTTCTTTCCCGGCCGCAGGCCATGGTCCTGCGGCTCTAAACATCGTCCCCGGATCTAAACCGTGCAAGCGAAGAAACTCTATCTGCGCAGCTTCGGCTGCCAAATGAACGACTACGACAGCGGTCGCATCGCCGACCTTCTCAACGCCGAAATGGGCTATGAACGCACCGACGTGCTTGAGGAGGCCGACCTGGTCGTCGTCAACACCTGCTCCATTCGTGAAAAGGCCCAGGAGAAGACTTTCTCCGACCTCGGCCGCATCCGCGAAGTCAAGAAGACGCGTCCCGGCATGCTGATCGCCGTGGGCGGCTGCGTCGCGAGCCAGGAGGGCGAAAACGTCATCCGCCGCGCGCCCTGCGTTGACGTGGTCTTCGGACCGCAGACCCTGCATCGTCTGCCCGACATGCTTCGCGCCCGCGTTGAGACGGGCCGTCCCCAGGTCGACGTGAGCTTCCCCGAAATCGAGAAGTTCGATCATCTGCCCGCCCCGAAGGCGCATGGCGCCGCCGCCTTCGTCTCGATCATGGAAGGCTGCTCGAAGTACTGCTCCTACTGCGTGGTGCCCTACACCCGCGGCGAGGAGATCTCGCGCCCGATGGTGGACGTCCTCATGGAGGTCGCCCAGCTTGCCGATCAGGGCGTCAGGGAAGTGACGCTTCTCGGCCAGAACGTGAACGCCTATCGCGGCAAGATGCCCGACGGCTCGATTGCGGACTTCGCCCTGCTGCTTGACTACGTCTCCGAAATCGACGGCATCGAGCGCATCCGCTACACGACGAGCCATCCGCGTGAATTTTCCCAGCGCATCATCGACGCCTACGGCCGCCTGCCCAAGCTCGTCAACCACGTGCACCTGCCCGTGCAGGCGGGCTCCGCCCGCGTGCCCGCCCCCACGAAACGCGGCTACACCCCCCCCCGGAACGTCGAGACACCGAGGAAAGTCCCGAGCATTCGTCCCCCCAACCCCACCCGGGCCGAACGCATCTCGGGATTCCCCGGGGGAACCCCCGAGGAGCC
>OBHX01003957.1_pt1 | contig 10089 bp, 7 predicted proteins | sample 1519331 | NCBI WGS metagenome assembly OBHX01 (sample SAMEA2602897, study PRJEB22501) | metagenome
CAAAACTTCTGCAGGGGTAACACCAGGCATGGGGCCTCCTTTAAAAACGCGACACATGGACGCGGCGCGCACTTTACTCACGTAAAGCACGTTGTACCCGATATGCAAAAACGTTTTTGCGGCAAGGGTGGCAAGCCCGCCCAACGGTCAAAAATCGCAGGCAAGCGGCCTAGTCATTGGGGACGTTTTTAAACGCCTAGTCATTGGGGACACTCTTGAACAGGCAACATTCAAGGAATGTCCCCGGATGCCGGCACTTAGGGACGTTCCCAAAGTGCCGGCACATAAGGAACGTCCCTAAGTGCCGACTACCGAATGGCGCCGCCGAAATTATCGAACAACCTGTTCAAAAACACGAGCGAGCACCGTCGCGTCTATACTAAAGCGCAGCAAAAGAAAGGACTCCGCTTTGAGCATCACGCCCCTCGATAGCATTCGCCGCGCCATCGCCCGCCGCAATGGCGTCGCCGACCCCGCCGTAGCGGGCAGCGGCACCGCAAGGGCCCAGGGCGGACGCATCGAGAACGGCCTGTTCCCCGCCTCCCACACGGCCGAAGAGCTCGCGCGCATCCAAGAGCTGAGCCAGCGCAACGCCGGCGGCCCCAACAGCAGCCAGGCCACGCGCCGTCGCCGGCGCGAACGCGATCGCGAGCCCGACCCCATCCACCGCATGGTCAACGCCTGCTGGAACCCCCTGCTCGGCGTTGTCTACGGCGGCGGCTTCTCCACGCAGGAAGCCGAATACGAGGAACACGCCACCCGTCGCGACTATCTCTGGAATACCCTGGGCACCGCCGTGTGGGGCTTCGCGTTTCCCCTGCTCACCATTGTGTCCACGCAGCTTGTGGGCGCCGAGGAAGCCGGTAAGTTCTCCATCGCCTTCGTCACCGGCACGCTCATCATGATCGCATGCAACTACGGCGTGCGCAATTTCCAGGTCTCAGACATCGACGAAAAGACGTCCTTTGCCTCCTACCAGCTCAACCGCTGGCTTTGTGGAGCGCTCGCCCTAGGCTGCGGCCTCATGTACAGCAGCGCCCGCGGCTATGACGCGCAGATGGCGACGATCGGCCTGGGCGTCTACCTGTATAAGGTCATCGACGGCGTCGCCGACGTGTACGAAGGCCGCCTGCAGCAGGCAGACAAGCTCTACTTGGCCGGCATGAGCCAAACGCTACGCTCTGTCGGCGTCATCGCGGTCTTCAGCGCGGCGCTGTTCCTCACGCGCAGCATGCCCATCGCGGCCATGGCCATGGGCATCGCCGCGATCGCCTCGCTCGTGCTGGTCACCGCGCCGCTCGCCCTGCTCGAGACCGAAAAATCGCGCCGCGTGAGTCTGCGCGAGGTCGGCCACCTGTTTGTCCATTGCGCCCCGCTCTTTGGCGCGCTATTCCTGTTCAATCTTATCGAGAGCATGCCCAAGTTTGTGATGGAAGGCACACTGGCCTACAAATATCAGCTGTACTTTAATGCCCTGTTTTTTCCAGCTCAGGCTATTCTGTTGAGCATTGGATTTGTCTATAAACCGCAGCTCCTGCGCTTGTCGAGCATTTGGGCTAATCCTCGCAAGCGTCGTCGCTTTGATCTGATTATTGTTGCCGTTATGGCGCTGATCGTGGTCATCACCGGCGTGTGCGCCGCATTTATGGCAGGTCCCGGTATTCCCCTCATGAGCTTTATGTACGGCCTCAGCTTTGAGCGCTACCGTACGCTGGCGTTGCTGATGGTCGTCGCCGGCGGCGTCACCGCGGCCATCGACTTTATCTACGCCATCATCACGGTGCTGCGCCATGCCGGCGACGTCGCCAAGGTCTACCTGATCTGCTTTGCCGCGAGTGTGGTGCTCCCAGTGATCTTAATCAACCTGCTGGGCCTGATGGGCGCCGTCGTGAGCTACCTAGCCATCATGGCCCTACTGCTGGTACTGTTGATTATCGAGTACGCCCATATCCGCCAACGCATCGAACGCGACCGCAACCCATACGGCGCCTAACGCCCACCTTGGTACATTGGGGAAAGAAACGTCGATGTTTTGGCACCAACCTCTTGCGCTGTTATTCCCCGGGGCGAATATTCGCGTAGAACTCCGCCCCATCATCGAGCCGCAGGATGCCCACGCGGCCAAACTCGGAGCCGGTGGCGGCGGCGCAATCGATATCGATGCGATCGGGCACACCAGCGGTATCCTCGCCGCCCAAGCGCACGATCTGCCCGCGTCCCGATTCCTCATCGAGCCCCGCAAGACCACCGACCTCGCAATAGCGCCCAAGCGATACCGTGGGCGTGTGACCGCTCACCACGACCGGGCCCTTGCCCTCGGTAGAAAGCAGCCCGGTCGGCACATCCCAATAGCCGTGACGAATCCACAGCAGGTCATCGGACGACTGCACCGCGAGCATCTGCTGCAGCAGCTCGCGATCGGCACTCACCGCACCGACGCCATCGGCACAATCGACGCCATGCTCAAGCAAAAACGCACGCGCCGCCTTCATCTCGATTCCAGCATGTACCAGCAGATACGGGCGCTCCTCGGTCTCGACCACTGCGTAGAGCGGCAGCGCGGCCATCCATCGCACGAGCTCCTCGTATGCCTCAAATTCCATGTCGTTGAGCTGCTCGCGCGTCGTCCAGCCACCGTTGATATCCCAGGTCTCGGCATCGAGCGGATCCTGGCCAATGATGGCATCGAGCATGATCTGCTCGTGATTACCCTTGAGCACGTGGGCGTTGGGCAGCGAGCGCACGAGCTTAATAACGCCGACCGGATCGGGCCCGCGATCGATCATGTCGCCCAGCACGTACAGCGTGTCGTCGGACGTCAAAGAGATCTTAGACAGGGCCTCGTCAAGCGCACGCACGTGCCCGTGAGCATCAGATGTCACATAGATCGCCATGGTACGCCTCTCCTTGCATTGCGGCCGAAGCCCGGTGCCGCAACTAAAACTTCAAGTTGAACTTAAACGTTACCCATTGTACTCCGTTGCAATAAAGCTGGAAAGGGTTTCCGAGCAGAGGCAAAGACGGCAGCCGTCTATGACGATATCGCGCACGCCCGCAATCCAACCCCATAAACCCACCATCTTTGGGTACAAATAACCGCAGACAACTGACCGTGCCACGCCAACCACCCAGGAGCGGACACTATCCATGAACCAGATCCTTCTCTTTATCGGCCTCGTCATCATTTTGTGCCTGACCATCAAACCCGTCGGCAAAAAACTCCCCTTCCCCACCCTGCTCATCTTTATCGCGCTGGGCATGCTGTTGGGCGTCAACGGCCCGACGCATATCGACTTTAGCGACTACGCACTCACCGAAACCGTCTGCAGCACGGCGCTGCTGTTCATCATGTTCTACGGCGGCTTTAACACCAATATCGACCGCGCCAAGCCCGTCGCTGCGCCGGCGGTGCTGCTGAGCACGCTCGGCGTCGTCATCACTGCCGGCATCACCGGCGTGTTCGCCCACTTCGCGCTGGGGTTCGACTGGATCGGTGGCCTGCTGCTGGGATCGGTCGTGGCATCCACCGACGCGGCAAGCGTCTTTAGCGTACTGCGTGAGCACAGCCTGTCGCTGAGAGGTGGCACCGACTCGCTGCTCGAGGTCGAATCGGGCTCCAACGACCCCGTCGCCTACATGCTCACCGCCGTGCTCGCCACACTAGCGGCCGGCGGCGACATCAACATTCCCGCACTGCTGGCCAAGCAGATTATCCTGGGCGTGGGCCTGGGCCTTGCCATCGGCTGGGCGGCGGGCCGCCTGATTGAACGCGCGCACGCAACGGCCAAGGACGCGCAGACCATCTTTTTGTTCGCCGTGGCCATCGTCGCCTACGCGCTGCCAAGCTATCTGGGCGGCAACGGCTTTTTGGCTGTATACCTGGCCGGCATTGTGCTGGGTGCCAGTGACATCACTGGCAAAGTCGAGATGGCGCACTTCTTTGACACCCTCACCGAGATGGCAGAGATGACCATCTTCTTCTTGCTGGGCCTGCTCGTTACACCCGCACGCCTGCCGCAAATGCTGCTACCGGGCCTGGCACTCATGGCGTTTATGCTCTTTGCGAGCCGCCCCATCGCCGTAGGCATGCTGCTAGCGCCGTTTAGGACGAACCCTCGCCAGGTCGCGCTCGTAAGCTGGGCGGGCCTGCGCGGAGCAGCTTCGGTCGTCTTTAGTCTCTTTGCCGTGGTGGCCGGCGTTCCCGGCGGACACGACCTATTTGACCTGGTGTTTGTGATTGCCGTGTCGAGCATTGTGGTGCAGGGCTCGCTGCTGCCGGCGGTGGCGAAGAAGCTCGATATGATCGATGCGACCGGCGACGTGCGCCGCACCTTTAACGACTACCGCGACGAGGACGGTATGTCGTTTGTAAAGCTCAAGGTGGGTGCTGGACATCCGTTTGCCGGGCGCTCGCTCGCGGACATTGGCAGCGCCACAGACATGCTCGTGGTCCTGGTGCTGCGCGACGGGGCGCACCCGGTACTGCCCAATGGCGACACCGTGATCCAGGAAGGCGATCTGCTGGTGATGGCCGCGCCGACGTTTGAAGAGCGTGCCGAGGTTACGCTGCGCGAGGTCACCGTGACCTCCCACGGTCGCCTGGCCGGCCAGCGTCTGCGCGACGTGCCGCAAGGCAAGCACCCGTTTATTGTGGTGATGCTCAAGCGCGACGGCCAAACGATCATTCCCGATGGCAACACCCTCATATACACCGGCGACGAAGCCGTCATCGCCACCCTAGCATCGTAGCCATCCCCACCCATAAGTTGCGGTGAAATAGGGACTGAATAGGCTTTCTAGCAGCCTAAACAATCCCTATTTCACCGCAACTTATTAAGGGGATGGGTTGAAGTTCAATCGCGACTACCAGTCCTCGTCTGCGCCGTAGTCGTCGTCCGCGTCGTCGTCGACGGCAAAGTCGCGAAGGTCGAGGCCTTCGCGTTCGGCTCGGGCTAGGAGCTCTAGGGGCGACTCGTCCTCGATATCCACTACGTCGAGCATGGCAGCGGGAAAGCCAACGCCCGCTGCACTCCCCGCACGGTCAAGCAGGCTCTCGCGCAGCCGATCTGCATCAACTTCGATCTTCATGGTGAAACTTCCTACCGACCAATCGCGACCGAAAAACCGCACGCCCCAAATGATGTGCAATAAATCCCAGATACGGCCATAATAAAACAATGAACATCAGGGGGGTTACGGACGATGGATAAGCTCGATGCCATGACGGAACAAGTCAGGGACTTTTGTGATGCACGCGACTGGCGCAAATATCACACGCCAAAAGAGCTTGCCATCGGCATGGCAACTGAGTCCTCCGAGCTCCTTCAGCTCTTTCGTTTTATGAGCGACGAACGCATTGCAGAAATGTTCGAAGAAACCGAGCAACGCCAAGCCATCGAAGACGAAGTCGCCGACACGCTCCTTTTCCTTCTGCGTTTCGCAGATTTAAATGAAATCGACCTACCAGCGGCGCTTTCGTCCAAGCTCAAACGCAATGGCGAGCGCTACCCTGTCGACGCATCATCTGACGAATACAGAAAGGCGGACCACCATGAGTAACGAGTTCGCCCTTCGGCAATACACGCTCCCCCTGCCCCAGCCCTTCGAGACAAGCGAATCGCTGCAGGACTTTGGCACGCCAAAGCCAGGGTCGCACCACGACGAAAGCTGGCCTGTTCTCTACATCCTGACCAACAGCAAAAACAAAACGGCGTACATCGGTCAAACGACCAATTATCGACGCCGCATGAAGCAACACGCCGCAAACGTGGACAAAGACTTCGACCGTACCCTTCTGATTGACAATCCCACCTTCAACCAATCCGCAACGTTCGAGTTCGAGAATCGACTTATTGAACTGTTCTGCGCCGATGAAAAATACCAAGTCACCAATGCCAACAATGGCTATGCCCAGTTCGATTATTTTGAGCGACCTCAGTATCGCCAGAAGTTCAGAGACCTCTGGACGAAGCTTCGCGAAGAGAACTATGCGATCCACCCCATCGAAGAGCTCGAGAACACTGACCTGTTCAAATTCTCGCCCTTCAAGACGCTCACGCCCGATCAATACGAAACGATTGAGGCGATTTACAGGCGGCTCGAGCAAGAGCATGAAGACATTAAACACGGCGGTCCCAAGAAAGAGCGCGTAACCGTCGTGAACGGCGCGCCGGGAACAGGCAAAACAATCCTCGCCATCAGTCTCATGTTCAAAATCAAAAATGAGCCCAACCTTTCCGGCCTGCGAGTCGGTTTTGTCACCCCCATGGATTCCCTGAAGAAGACCCTCAGGAAACTCACGCACTTCCTACCAGGGTTAAAACCTGGCGATATCTTGAGCCCCAGTGACGTAACCAAAAATGATCGTTATGACATCCTACTTGTCGACGAAGCACATCGACTGGGTAATTATCTAAGCATGGGTTCCGGCATTAAGGCCTTCTATAACACCTGCGACCGCCTCGGCCTTCCACACACGAGCAACCAGGTTGACTGGATATTCAAATGCTGCGACAAGGCATATCTGTTCTATGACCCCAAACAGCAAGTCCGCGCATCGGGACTCAACCGAGATGGCCTTGAGCAGCGACTCAACCAACTCGAAGAAGCTGGCATCGAGACCGAAGAATTCAACTTGAGTACCCAAATGCGTGTGCGTGGCGGCGATGAGTACCTCGATTTTGTCTACGACCTGCTTGATAACAAAACGTACATGCATGCCGGCATTAAGTTTGATGAGCTCTTTGCCTCTCAGCCTTACGACTCGCAAGTCGGCGATCCTGACAGTGATATCCCCAGGTACCAGTTTGGCATAGTCGACCGGTTTGAAGATTTCTGCTCCCTACAGCAGGCCAAAGAAAAAGAAATTGAGCTGTCTCGTATGACAGCCGGTTTTGCTTGGAAATGGGAAAGCAAGAGCAATAAAGATGCGTTCGATATCGTCATCGAGGGCATTCCCAAACGCTGGAACTCAACCCAGAAGGATTGGGTTAACTCCGCCAACGCTGTCGACGAGGTCGGATGCATCCACACCGTACAGGGTTATGATCTCAATTACGGATTCGTAATTCTAGGTCCTGACATTTACTACGATTCGGACAAAGATTTGGTCTGTGTTAACAGGGCAAACTTCAAAGATGCCGTCGCAAAGAAAAAAGCAAGCGACGACGAGCTGCGAAAGATCATCGTCAACGCCTACTACGTCCTCATGACGCGCGGCATGCTGGGAACGTTCCTCTATGTGTGCGATCCGGCGCTCAAGGAGTACCTGTCACGGTATATCCCGGTGATATAGACCTAGCGACCGCCTTTCCCATGTAACCATCCTGTAAATCATAGCAGCGCACTCGAGTTTTACCGTGATGCGGTCGCGCCCGGCGCTCCACTGTGCTAAAGTATCCCGAACGTTCAAACGACTACGAGGGGGAACTAGAAGATGGCACGTGTGCACAACTTCTCAGCTGGCCCGGCCGCACTGCCTACAAGCGTGCTCGCCGAGATCGCCGACGAGATGATGGACTACCGCGGTTGCGGTATGTCCGTGCTCGAGATGAGCCATCGATCTAGCATGTACCAGCAGATTATCGACGACGCCGAGTCAACCCTGCGCCGTCTGCTGAGCATCCCTGACAACTACCGTGTCCTGTTTTTGCAGGGCGGCGCCACGCTGCAGTTTGCGGGCATCCCGATGAACCTCATGCGCCGCGGCCGCGCCGGCTACGTCGCGACCGGCAACTTTTCCAACAAGGCATACAAAGAAGCTGCCAAGTACGGCGAGGCCGTGCTGCTCGCGAGCTCCGAGGACACCAACTTCGACCGCATTCCCAACATGGCCGAGATCAACGCGCGCATTGCCGCCGAGGCCGCGGGCGACGGACTCGACTACGTCTACATCTGCCAGAACAACACCATCTTTGGCACCATGTACCACGAGCTGCCCAACTGCGGCGACGTACCGCTGGTCGCCGATGTCTCGAGCTGCTTTTTTTCGCAGCCGCTCGACATCGAACGCTACGGGCTCATCTACGCCGGCGCTCAGAAAAACGCCGGCGCCGCGGGCGTGACCGTGGTCATCGTGCGCGACGACCTCATCGCAAATGGCCCCGCTTTTGCGCAGACGCCGCAGTACATGGACCTTAAGACCCAGGCCGCCAAGGGCTCCATGCTCAACACGCCCAACACCTTTGGCATCTACGTGTGCGGCAAGGTGTTCCATTGGGTCGAGGAGACCGGCGGACTTGCCGCCATGGCCGAGCGCAACTGGGCCAAGGCCAACCTGCTCTATGAGCTGCTCGAGCACAGCGAGCTGTTCCATAGCACTACGCAGGCCGACAGCCGCTCCATCGCCAACGTCACCTTCCGCACCAGCGACGCCGAACTCGACGCGGCCTTTGTCGCAGGCGCGGCCGAGCACCAGATTCAAAACGTCAAGGGCCATCGCCTGGTGGGCGGCATGCGCGCCAGCGTCTACAACGCCGTAACCATGGAAGATGTGCAGGCACTGGCCTCGTACATGAAGGACTTCGAAGCGCAGCATAGTTTGAGTCCGCGATCTAACTAGCCCGCAACGCGCGGGCTGACCAGCCACTTCAAACCACCTGTTTAAACCAAACCTGCTAAGGAGTTTTTCCATGCGTAAGATTAAAACCATCGACGACATCACCAAGGACGGCAAAGTCGAGTTTGGCGAGGGCTACGAATTTGTGAGCACCGCCGAAGAGGCCGACGCCATCCTGATGCGCTCGACCGACCTGCACGGCTACGAGCTGCCCGAGGGCATCCGCGCCATCGCCCGCTGCGGCGCCGGCGTCAACAACATCCCCGTCGAGGAGTACGCCAAGAAGGGCGTCGTCGTCTTTAACTCCCCCGGCGCTAACAGCAACGCCGTTAAGGAGCTCGTCCTAGGCATGCTGGTGCTCTCGAGCCGCGGCGTGGTGCAGTCGATGAACTGGGTGCGCGACAACGCCGACGACCCCGAGATTCAGGTCGATGCCGAGAAGGCCAAGAAGGCCTTTGTGGGCCGCGAGCTCAAGGGCAAGCGCATCGGCGTCATCGGCCTGGGCAACGTGGGCTCCAAGGTCGCCAACGCCTGCGTCGACCTGGGCATGGACGTTTACGGCTACGACCCGTTCATTTCCGTCGAGCACGCGTGGGTGCTGAGCCGCGAGGTGCAGCGCGTGGGCACGCTCGAGGATCTCTGCCGCGGCTGCGACTACCTCACCGTACACGTGCCCAGCAAGGCCGACACCATCGGCATAATCAGCACCGAGCAGATTAACCTGCTGGCACCCGACGCCGTGCTCATCAACTACGCACGCGAAACCATCATTGACGAGGACGCCGTCGACGCTGCCCTGCGCGAGGGCAAGCTGAGCTGGTTTAGCTGCGACTTTGCCACGCCCAAGACCGTCAAGATGCCCAACACGTTTATCACCACGCACTCGGGCGCCGGCACTGGCGAGGCCGAGGCCAACTGCGCCGATATGGCCATCAGCGAGCTCAAGGATTACCTGGAGAACGGCAACATCGCACATAGCGTCAACTACCCCGCCTGCAGCATGGGCAAGGCGCGCGCCGCGAGCCGCATTGCCTGCCTGCACGCCAACGTGCCCAACATGATCGGCCAGATCACGGCGATCCTAGCCAAGGACAATGCCAACGTGCAGCGTATGACCAACGAGTCCGCCGGCGAGAACGCCTACACCATGTTCGACACCGACGAACACCTGGACAGCAGCACCATCGAGGCGCTCAAGCAGATTCCGTCGATGTATCGCGTGCGCGTGATCAAATAGCGCCGGCTGATCTGACGGGCAGTTCCCCATGTGGCCCGCCCGTCACCGACATTGAATGCCCGCGGGGGTGCCTTTCGCACGAGAGGTGCCCCCGTTTTTGTGAGCGCTCCATTAAATGCACCGAGCCGCTTCTTGGCATACAATCTGTATGTTGACCTAACTATCTGTGAGGTGCCTATGGTTGATACAGATTTTGCTTGGCGGCTTACGCAAGGGCTCGTGCGGATCGACAGTTCCGACCCAGGTGCGTATGAGGGCGAGATTGAACGCTATATCAAAGCGTTGGTTGAGGAAC
>OBHX01003960.1_pt1 | contig 10084 bp, 13 predicted proteins | sample 1519331 | NCBI WGS metagenome assembly OBHX01 (sample SAMEA2602897, study PRJEB22501) | metagenome
ATCTCCAGTACCACTCTTATTCCTTAACTTTAAACATTCCTCTACCCGCTATCCGTGCACTCCGCTGTACCCCAAACCCTCCCCGAAAGGCCCCCCTTACCTCTTTTATCGACTGAGCTACCTAAACCCCCCGTAAAAGCCCCGCCCCTGTTGATAGACGTAACACCATCAACGTGTATCGAATCGTCTCCGTCAACGTTAAGCTCCCGACTGCCAGTGACTCTCTCCGTCAGCTTGCCGCCTACCTCAGTAGTCTTACCTCCAGCAACCTGCTCAGTCAAATTACCGTCAGCATCCAGTAGCATATCTTGTGTACTGTGTATGGTAACATGACTAGCCGTCTCCGCGATATCCCCAGCGTTAAGCGTGTAATCTCCCGATACCGTCAGAGTATCATTAAGCACCTGCGCCACCCGGTCACGTCCGTAGTAGGTCGCCAGACAATCTGCGATAGTGGTAGGTGTTAAGTTGGTGCCGGGAATGTATGTGGTACCCTTCGGGATCGCTCTGGTAGCTCTGTATAAATCCCCACCATACCAAACTAAATCGTTGACTAATAAATCCTTAGACGCGTTAAGATTGTCTTTATCGTTAAACGTCACGCCAGACATAATTTTATCACAAATGCGCTGATAGTTAAAAATAACTACCCAGTAGTCGGTATTGGTTAATAATACGCCTGATGGTACTGGCACCTTAGACATGTAAGCTGTGCCCGTCTTAGGGTCTACGACGACCGTGTTTGGAGCGTACTGCGTTGTGATATCCCACTGGATAGGGTCGGCATAATGAATGGTTTTAAGGTCAATCGCTGTATTGAGTTCCGTTTCAAACGACATGATTTTATCAACCAGCCACCCGATATCATACTGATACATGTGTCCCGGTACTAACCACGGTTTATCAGATAAATTACTCATGCTATACCTCCTTTAAACGTGCGATGCAAAACAGATATTTACGGTCATATGCAAGGGTGCAAATCTTGTCCTTTTGATTGCCGCCCAAACAATAAATTGTATTGCCTGTACTCGGATGCTCCGCGATACCGACATGCTTAGAGCTTGACGGGGTCATGACGTTACCACTCCATAACCAAAAGAGGATATCCCCACGCTCAATATCGCATGTCTTATCCAGTAACTCAAATTTGCCTGATGCGGATATCTTATCCAGTAAAGTCTTGACGTTTTCGGCTTTGAGCTCTCCCAGCCCTATCTGTGCAAGCAGATAACTGATAGTAGTAGCGCACCAACTCGCCTGCACGACAGACCCGTAAAACCATTTTTGGATGGTTGCGACAAATCCGTCATATTCGGTATCCCCGCGATGTTCCGCCAGAATCCGCACCATTTTTTCCCTTTTGGAGATAGACGGCGCTGCCGCGCCGTCCGCATTATAAGGAGTGCAAGACCCCGTGTCCGTGTCAATGATATATTTACCCATCCTATACCTCCCTGTCCAGTTTATCCGTTAACTTTGTGATAGCAACGTTTAACGCACTGATAGCCTCGCGCATCTCCTTAGACTCTGAGGCGTGCTCATTGGTTTGGTTAATCATGTACCAAAAGAGCGCCCCACACATCACGACCGGGAACCCGACCGACTGGATGATTGTAATAATATCGTTTGCTGCCATTTTGTTACACCTCCTTAATATATGTACAAACAAAACTCATCCTTAAAAGAGTCCGCTATCTCATTATAGATATTGTAACGGACAACTTTGCGCTGAGCTTCCAGCATCTCCTGAGTAGTGGTGACACCTACATTACCAAATGCCCGCAGCTTGTGCGAATAGGTCTCGCCCGTAGTCTCATCGACCGCACGGTCGCCTGTCACATCAACACGATTGCTTGACTCACTGGCTTGCGTATCCTGCCGACTTGACGCGTCTTTATATCCAGGTTCATAGCTGTCGGAGTTATCGGCAGATAATGTGTGCTCGCTGCTGTCGCTGCTGGTGTCGGTAACACTGGTGTCGCCGTTCTGCTTGGTGTTGCTGCTGGTATCCTCGGATAACTTACGAGTTCCGCTTCGCGTGTCCGTTGTCTCCTCGGTCCTGTCATAGTTATAAATTGGGTTGTAATCTTGGATGGTGGTTTTATAAAGCTCCTCCCAAGTCTTTGCATTTTTACTGCACCACCGCCCAACATAAAACTTGAGCCAAGCGGGATCGGGATGATACAACGGAGTCAACCCACATCGCTGATAGATAGTGTCAAGAGCCAGCCTCCTGTCAATGCCATCTGGTACGGTAAAATTGTCCATGATGGTATCATCATAATAAAGCAGGTCAAGCAATCCCGTTGATGCTATTTGCTGATTTGTTAGCATCTGCTGCACCTCCTTCCAGGATGGACGGCTCGTTAAATTTAAAATCAATCTGCGTGCCAAACATCCTATTAACACGGTCGATTGACTTTCGCAAAGACAACTCCCAGACCTGCCGACGATTGAAAGTCTCCGCCTGGAATGCCATCGTCTCCGGGAGATTCTGCCGCTCCCGCTTGTCGGATGCTGACTGCACACCCAATTCGCGGTAAAAGTCGGTCAATATAGTTCTCCGCGCCTCCAAAAGCTCCGGATAGATAAAGTTTTTCTTGAGGTCACGGTCAAACTGCATCCAAGGTGCGGACTCAGTATCCTGTCCAAAATTACGGTTAAGCTTGGCATCATACACGACGCCCTCCTCGCCGTTCGCAAGCCTTTGGAGGATTGCCTTAATAGTCCGCGCACTCTTTTCGTCAGTTGCCGCAACCGCATAAGCAAAACGTGCATTAATTTGACTTAATCGGATTGCCACATCATTAAATTTTAACTCTGTAGCGTATTTTGTGATGATGTCCCAGATGCCTGTATAGTCTGGTGTGAGCTTGATAAGCTCACACTCTTTACCTATTACAATCGGACGGGTAAAAGCAAAAAATGGGGTCTGTATCTGGACGCCTGTAGGCTGGTATTGCAGTCCGTACCCCGTAGGTGTTCCTGGCTGCACAACCAGACCGTAGGTTTTTGTATCAAATACCGTCATAAAACCCAGCTTAAAAAGCCCCCATAAAAAAGCATCATTATCCCATTGCACCTGTTTTGGTGCTGCATCTGGTAAGCCCGTAAAGTCAAACAGAGCCTTGCAGCGCTGGAACAATGATCGCTCCCAATACTGTTGACTGAATGTATTGTATCCGACATTGGCAGCATAATACCCGGTATATCGGTCATAAGCACCGCCGTAATTATATGCAATCAAACTGCCACCTCCTACTCAATAAAGACTCCCGTATCCATAAGCTGGCTGATAAGCCCCAGCTCGTAACTCCTCGCATTGGCTGCGCAGCTAAATCCACGTGTCTTACAATATCCCGCAACCGGGCGACCCATCCGCATTACCGGATGCCCATATACCGCACTAAATCCGGCGTCGTCGATAGGCGGATAGTATAACACTTGTAGCTCCGCAAGCTGTGACTGCCCCGCGGATGCTGAGCCGGACATTGAGCCGGAGCACTGCACGACGGGCGAAATCGACTGCACGATACCATTTGCCATTTGTCCGGCACCGGATACAACTTGACTAACGCCCTCAGCGATAGCGCCAGCACCGCCACCCAGTAAAGCACCCGCTATGCCGGATAACACACCAGAGCCAGCTTGTAGCGCTCCGCCTACGGTCTGCAAGCTGCCTGATACAAAATTACTGATAGGCACGTTGCTGCTACCGATTGCATAAGGAGCTCCAAGGGACGCAGATCCTACATAAACCGTGTACCCGCCGCAATCTACGCGTATTGATACGGTGCCGCCTAACCACTCCATCACCCAAGTAATATCTACCGTTGTTGCATTGTTACATTTATCAACCGGGATTCCGACTGTACCGCAGTACGGCACGTACAGTAACATCTGGCAGTTATTCCGCCGCCAGTCTGCCACCTGCCAGGGTATGCTGATGGACGTTTTTACTGTATAGAGTGGGTCGCTAATCTCGATGCCATCCACGCCGGTATCAAAATCCCCAAGATATACTCGTCTCGCTGTGCTGCCTGGTATCTTGGCTCTCGTTATCGGTACCCATGTGCAAGCTCGGATAGCTCCCATAGCACTACCTTGATAAACGCTGTTTGCCGTAAAATATTTTAGGATATCCTCGACACTGTCCTTGTCTGACAAAGCTGCCGTTATGTCGCTGTTAATGGTGCTTACTAGCCGGAGGATAGCGCCATGACTCAAACCGTAAGTGCAAACACCATCATTTGACCCGACAGCTGATAAGATGTAAGTGCCAGATGTCGATACACCTCCGCCCGTTATATCCGCTGATGCCTTGGCAATCTGAGGCACCTGGGACACGTTTTGCCGTACATCAGGCAGACGATAGACCGCCCCGGACGCATCGGTATTGTAACCATACTCTATATAGCAATCTGTGATAAGGATAGCCGCTTTATAAGTTGCCAGTACATCCATGGTGCCAGTAATTTCCCAACGTCCGTTAGCGATTGCCTTGCATGACGTTATCCAATACCAAGCTGCAGTGTCTGGTAAGTAAAACTGGTTCCAAGTTGGAGGGTCGCCGCCGTAGTTGGATAAAATAATGGTTGGATTGTCAACGTCAAACCCCTGCTTAAACACGATATCATATTCGCTCCAACCGGAATAATCCGGCTGGAGCGTGGAATTGAATTTTTTATATATTCTTCCAAAATAAGCGGTACGTGCCATTTATCATACCTCCGAATCCTCCATATAATAGAGGATGATATTCTCCGTCTGATCAAGCTGATGATCCTTTGCCCAGTGATACACAGTGTTGTAGTAAGCACCTGCGGCATTGACCGGAGTCGTGAGGACTCTGTCAATATGGTAGTGAGTGCCGATAGCATCCCGGTCGTAAAGGATCCCGACAACCTGCTTAAGGTCTACAGCCTCCCCAGTCTTTGAGGAGCCGTCCGTAATGTTAAGCTGGTTAGGTGTGACGTTTACCTCAGCGGGCGTACTAGGATTCTGCCAGTACATTACCCCCTCATACTGCGGCAGTTTTAAATAGTTGTCATTAAAAATCTCAGCCATGACGCGCGCCTCAGTCTTACGTACAAGCGGCTTGTAGAGATACAGTCGCTGATACTCCATCGGCGTATGACGTAAAAGCTTAAGCGGCTGACCTGCGTCATCGTTTTTGGCAGGTGTTAAATGATATAGGTCATGATTGCCCTTGAGCATATCCATGTCGTTTTTGAGCTGCACGATGTAAAACTCTGTAAACTCCTTGATGTGCTCATTTAAGAGCTGCGCTGTCGTGTAGGTTGTACCGTACTCATCGTTAAACATTTTAGTTAAGTTGCGTTTTGATGCCGCTGTACCCACGTTATAGGTAGCACCGATGGCATTAAGGACTGTCAAACGGTTTTCCGCCTCTCGAATCATGTTAAGCTCGTTCCGCACCTCGGTAGCCTGACCGACAAAAAACGCGCTAAACTCAGCCTCGGATTTAAAAGCTCGCTCCAGCTGATAGAGCCAGGTTGTGTAGGATTTCTGAAGCACCTTGAGACCGCAAAACCGAATCTCCAGCGGGTAGCGTTTATGAATCTTATACATATCGATTGAGTTTCCGTCTTTTAACTGCTCCGGTGCTTTGTCGGTATTCCAGTCGGTAGCCTGTTCGCAGCCGTCCCAGTAATACGAAATTTTGCGCTGGATAGCGCCCCAAGAATCATCCGTAAACTCAGTAAGCCTAAACATCCCATCATACGGTCTGACGGCTACGACTGTTCGACCTACAACCAGACCCAGTGCGTTAAGAGTGTTTTCAACCCCGCTTCTGAGCATTGCCTCTCCGACCGTGACAAAAGAGCTTGTATCGACCGCGGTCAAGGCGTTGCTGCCGAACATGTTTTTGTTCATCTCGTTGACGATAGTGTACACGTCAACCGGTGTTAAAACATTAGCCATTGCTTTACCTCCTTACTCAAAAATCTTAGCGATAACATCATCAACCGATAATGGCTTAACGTCGCTGATTGCAGGTGCTGGCGTCTGCATCTGGTTAAGCTGCGCCTGCATCCGTGTAAGCATCTGCGAGATATCGTCCGGTGCCTGCTGTGCCTGCGGTTCCTGCGGGGGCTGCGGTGCCTGCGGTGCCTGCGGTGCCTGCGGTGCCTGCGATACATACTTACCGTATGCGTCAAAGACTTTTACAAAATCATTAAATGATAACATTTATATTACCTCCTTTATAATATTATACATCGTATAGTATGACCGGAAAAAATTAAGAGGGGCATCAGGTAAGCAAAAAACCCACCGCTCAGACTTCCGGTCTGTTTGCTTTGTGCGGCTACCCCTCAATTACATATTAACACGTTAACAAGTTAACGTCAATCTTTAATATTAAAAAAATCTCTAAACTTGATAAGTGACTGCGCAGAATCAAAATAGACGTACCCGGCAAAATAAGCCCGCCGTAGCATCGGGTTGTCCATCTGGCAGCGAATCGAATCCTCAACCGTATCGCCGTAGATAGGGCGCTTATTATGCTTAACAGCGCAGACGTAAAGTGATCCGGTGTGCTCGTAGATAAAGAGTCCAGCAACCTGCATGAGTGGCTTCATGCCCCGCAGACTCTGCGGGCGGACGGATTGCAAATCATCATATGCAAAACGGTTTTCCGCTGCCATTCCATAGACCGCACCGCCAGTTTTCCGCAGGTGCCGCATTGCTGACGTCTCATTACGCTTATCAATTATTTTATCCGACCGCGGCATTGCTACCAGGATACCAGTATCTGATATAAGATACTCCTGATTACTCCTCATCAATCGTTCAACGTATGGCAAAAGTCCCCATGCACCGAGGACAGGACTTTTAATACTGTTTGCATTTGCAAGCAACCATAACTTGAGTGGTGGTTTGCCCTCAAGCTCCCGGTTCCCTGCAAAAGTGATATAGCCATTTACACAAGCATCTCCTTCCGCTTTGCGCTGGATAACAATGCGTTCCGGTATAAACTCGTCAAAAATGATATCGCTGTATGAGCTGCCGTCAAAACCACGTAGCTTTGCAACCGTAAGCAATGATACCCCTGTTGCTATCTCATCGGTTAGCGTTGGCTTCCCCTTATCGTCATAGTCTGCATGACCGATTCGATAATCATGCTCGCTATGCTTTACAATATCAACCGTGATACCGTCTTTTCGCAGCGCTAAAAATGGATTGTACTTAGGATTGGTTGTTATAAAATCCAGCTCATCATCTGAGCGCCGCCAGTAGCTAAACATCCGGCGCTCTGTAATGAGTCGTTTAAGCGTACCGTATGTCTTTCCAACCTGACGCGGTCCGATGATAACATTGCACCAAGTCCCCAGGCTGTCTATTTCGGGGATGTTTAACCAACCGTCCTTTTCGTATAGCTCAATTTTCTTTTTCATATAGCAATAGAGCCGGTCAGTGCCGGCTCTTCTCACTCCTCTCTGCTGCAAATTTATAATCACTCGGATGCATCTATATATCCTCGGAGCTTTACAGCATCCGTACTGCAAAATTTAAATTCCACTCTGATACATCCGTTTAACCTTGTAGCTTCGCAACACCCAAGTTTATACCCAGTGATATTAGGTGATGCCCACATCTGATTTAAACACTCCTCCACATCCTTAACCATTCTGTTGACATCAAATCTTGTCATGCTCTTAACCTCCTAAAACGGCACTTCGTCCGGGCTGCCATCCGGTACCACCATTCAATCGTTGTTTGCCTCGGCGCAGACAGCTTCGATAATTCTCTCTCTGTCCTCATCCGACAGATAGAGTGCGTAGTTATTGTAATATTTACCGTCTGCTCCCTTGCTCTGTCCATTACATAAAAACAGCTGCCCCGCGGTGTCGCCTCGGGGTGATTCAATCACTTTCATATTATAAAGTGATAAACCATTCATTTTGAGGGTAAATGTTACCACATTCTCCGCCACGGCTCTGACGTTAGTGATCAACCAGCCGCTATCTTTTAAATTAAAATTCACTCTATTAACGCTCTCTATTTTGCTGCCTTTTACATTAAATCCCATATTATAACTCTCCTTTTAAAATTTTAATTGCTGTGTTTTTTACCATGGCTTCGGTCAAATGTTTTGAGCTAACTTTATAATAAAGTCTTGCCCGCAAGTCAACTCTTCGCAAATAATCAGTTTCCATAAATTCTAACCACTCTGCGTATTTGCGACATTTGATATCACCCTCCTTACTAACAGTAATCACACGCTCTAAAGGGTTGACTTTAAATTCTTTTAGCGCCGCCCGATGCCCTTTAATAACAAAATGGCTGATATAAACACCTCCTTTACAACTAATATAATCAAAAAATATGAACACGATATTGATTAAATGTAAACAAATTATGAACTTATAATCTCACAATCTAGCTCTTGCTCTGGTTGCCAGTTTACCAGATAGTCCCGGTCTGACATATTAACCCAACTAGCGGTTTTAGTCGGACGCTTAAAATCGTACCTTGTCTTGATAATCTCATCGTGATAGATTAGCTTAAAACCTCCGGCGTGCTTAATATAGAGCCCATCCTTAAGATTAGATATATCCCCGCGCATTGCTAAAATACCCTCTTTTTTACCTACTCCGGCGATCGTCGTCTCTATCTGGTAAGCCGTCCCGTCCCAAGCCTTGGCTGCATAGCATTTTGCATGTAAAAAAATAAACTCTGAGTAGCCGTAATCAACGGTTGGATGCTCATCTTCCGCGCTACCTATATAGACCGTTTTACCTTTTTTATTCTGGACAACAGCGCCGCGCTCTCGACATAAGTCGCGGACGGTGGCGTTATACACTGCGTCAACCTCCGGCACTTTCTCTCCCTCAAATTTGACTGAGTCTGTATCCCAGTAAATGAGCTTTTCCCATCCAACTTTCTTTTGTAACCGCCACAAATCCAATCTCGTTAGAGATGCTGTCCATAAGCCCCACAAAAACGGGAATTTATTTGTCTGCTTTTTTGCAACGTCTTTTTCTTCCAGCTGCTCAAGGTTACACTCCCATGATAGATGATTAGCATCCAGTAAGCCGTCCGCATCCGGTAGGCTGTACTCATCACGTACCGTCTTTTGGGCGGATGCTCCATACACCGTATTAACACATATCTTTGCAAACCCCCTTTCAAGTCCATCTGCGGCGGACTCTTTTGTCTTAAATTTATCTAAAATTGCTTCCCGGTATCCATCCGGCAGGTGCTTAAGATAAAACGCGACAGCCTCAACCGCCACGACGTCCGACTCGTCAAAATCGTACCCCTCGCGAAAACGCTGGAAGTCGTTGGAATCCATATAAACCAGCGCACCCAGCGCTCCCAGTAAGCGCCCGTTATCAGTGCCGCGGGACTCCTTAATTTGCTCGCATTTGCTGACACTGATAGTTGGGTTAGGGCACTCTGGTTTGATAGCAAAGTCATAAATAAAAATCTGTGCAATCCAACCGTATCCGGATTCAGTCAGCGCGTCAAGCTCTGCTAGCGTCGTGCCGCCCGGTAGCGTGATAGGCTTGCCGGACGGGAATTTTTTTAAAATCTGCTGCGACGGGTGCGCGCTTTTTAAATCGTAACTATTGCAATCGTGATAGACTCTTCCAGCGCGCCACCGGGTGCCGTGTGTGTCGCCACCAGCCATGCATTTATAAGCTAGACGCGTCTGCCGTTTGTCCAGCTTTAAATCTTTCATAGCCTGCATACATTTACCATCTTTGCGACAGTACTTATTGATTTCTTCGATAACCATAGCGGTGTTGGTTAGTGGTATAGTCGCTGAGTTAAAGCCATGTTCCCACTTGAGCCGTTCGATTGCCTCATAGAGACCTTGCACATCGTTGATGCAGTAATTCCACTCATCCGGAGAGAGTGGCGTGTCCGGTGTACGGTACATTTCATAGTCCAAGTTGCCTACCAGTTTAGCATGCGGCAGTCCCTTTGTCGCTACTGCCAGCGCCTTCTTGAAAAGATTTTAACTATCCCCCAATTTAATTCCATTTTTTTACCCTATATTTTACGGCTTACGCGAATTTTTATGCAAGAAATAAGCCCAACCTCACTC
>OBHX01003966.1_pt1 | contig 10062 bp, 8 predicted proteins | sample 1519331 | NCBI WGS metagenome assembly OBHX01 (sample SAMEA2602897, study PRJEB22501) | metagenome
ATACGAGATTACAAGGTGACTGGAGTTCAGACGTGTGCTCTTCCGATCTCTGATGGTGCAGTGCTGGCGGCTGAAGGTTGGATTGCCAGTCAGGCAGATATCTGCTGTTGCCTTCTGTTTTCCAATTTTTGTAATGTTTTTATAAATGTGGAAGATTTCTCTGGTTTGCAGTCTCTCCAGATATGCGTTTCCGTCAGGACGGTCAATAAGCATCACGGTCTCGCCATCGCCCTCGTCAAAATCATCCAGATAGACAGTTCCACCGTCTCCGTCATCACCGTAGTCGTTATAGTTGTCTTGTTCTGGTGCGTAATTTTGCCCTGGAGCATAGTGTGGCTCTGGTCTATAGCTGTTTTCCGGGGCAAAGTTATGCTCCGGTGCATAATGTGACTCTGGTCTATAATGATTCTCCGGTACCGGATTCGGCTCTGGCGTGTAATTTGGTTCCGGTACTGGTGTGTAACGTGGCTCCGGTACTGGTTCCGGCTCCGGTATGTAACGTGGCTCTGGGACTGGTTCCGGCTCCTGCGTGTAACGTGGTTCCGGGACTGGTTCTGGCTCTGGTGTATGTGGTGTATAATATGCCCCTGGTGCTGGCTCCGGCATATCATCTTCTCCTATTTCTTCAGAAGAAACCGTCTCATCATCCGGTGCAACTGCCGGCTCCTTTTCCACCTGAGATGCATTTGTGTAGGAATCGTAAACTGCTTTTGGATCTGGTTCTGGCGCTACATCTGGCAATGGGGACTCCTGAAGCTTCTCAAAATCCTCCACAGCAGGTGTTTCCACCTGATCAAAGCTCTCTTCCTTCGGCAAATCCCAGTTGTCCTCTACCTTAAGATCATCTGGAAGCTTCCACTCATCCTCTTCTTCCTGATTCTTCACCAGCTCACTCTTCTGTGGCATTTCCGGTGCTATAGGTGTCTCTTCCGGTTCCGGATCCTCCAATGAACCTGGCTTTTGCAGAAGTACTTTCGCTCTCTCTAATTCCTTCTTCTCAGGCTTCTGCAGTTCCATCGTTTCCGTGTCCCTTGCAATCTTCTCCTCTTTTTCCATAGGCTTGACCGGAATGCAGATAAATTTCACTGTCCCGTCAAAATCATCCACAAACATATATCTATTTTCCTGAACAATCTTATCCATAGGAAACCCATTTCGGGCAAGATTCTCCATGGACATGCTGATTCTCATTCCAATCTCACGATTCTGCTCCGGAGATGCCATATCTCTCCATGCCAGCATATTTGTTTTATCTTTAATGCTGTATGCAAAATAAAGCTGCCCTTCTTCCGGCTTACTTCTTACCTGCAAAAACTCCGGACAGTTGTTTATCTTTTCCATCAATTCCCAATCCGGCATTACCTCTCCCTCCGGAGTATACACAATGTCTATATTTCCGTTGGTAAAGTCAAAGCTAAATCCCATATCAAATTCCTCCCAGTTTTATTTTTTATATTTAGACCTGCGCTCCATAATGCACAGATGTATATTCCCCTTCAAATTCAAACAATCTGATCCCTGTTATAAAAAAGAGCCGGCATCCGATGCCTGTTCCGAAGTAAGGCATCGGACAGCAGAATGATTATTTCCTGCTCACCGGCTTTTCCATGCTTTTTATTTAGATTTGGTTCCAAGATGGTTATATACGATCCTGTCAATAAAGCCAATCCTGAAATCCTGATAACGAAATGCCTGATAGCCTGCGATCAAAAGTACTACCTTCTTCACGATCAGACAGATACAATCAAGTAAAGTACCGAGCTTTCCCAGAACTGTGTTATAAAACTGGTCATGGTCAAACAGATTTAAAAGTGCATTAAATCCATTTACGCCCTGTGTTAAGAAGCCTGTAACAGTCGTAATAGCTACCATTCCCACGATGATAATCCCCGCTTTTAAAGCAACGGAACGAAGCCAGTTGTCTTCTTCCTTTATTAAAATATAACCGATCAGCAAAATAGCTGCCACATCACTGATCAGCCCGGTCCAATATGAAGCCGCTGCCAGGATTCCAATGGAAACTCCAAGAGCTGCCTTCGGCATGGGAGCCGGTGCTGCCTGATGCATCTGCTGCGGCTGCACATACGGTCCCCGTCCCGGCTGCGGGCCATTCGGACCACCCATCTGTGGGCCATTCGGACCACCCATCTGTGGGCCTGCCTGAAATGCCTTCTGGCCGCCCATATTCGGTCTTGCCTGAAAATCACCCTGAATTCCCGGCTGTGGACCATTCTGTCCATTCGGCTGCTGATTTAACTGCTGCCCATTCTGCACACCTGCCTGTGCAGCACTTCCAGTCTGTGTCTTTGACAGAGGCACCTTCTGTCCTTCCGGCTGTACTTTTGCCTGAAACTCCTCTTTCTTCTCAGAGGCTTTTCTAGCCTCCTGATGTGCTATCATCTCATCCAATCCGATAGTTGGCTGGTCATCCAGTACCTCTTCTGTGGATGCCCCGCAATACTTGCAGGTAAGCGCATCATCCTCGATTTCTTTTCCGCATTTACCACAAAACATATTCTGTCCTCCTGGTTTGTCTAAATTATATGATATCAGAATCTAAAGTCGAAAAGTTGTTCATGTTTGCATGATAAGACTTTTGACCTTGGGACCCGCCGAACATGAGGAAGTAGCGATTTACATAGTAAATCAGCGAATTCCGAATGTTCAGGAATTGTAGGAGCAGCTTTGCTGCGGAGCAATTCGTGGATATCAAGTTAGGGGCAAAATGCCTTTTGACCCTAACATCATTATATTCGGATGTCAAAACTAACTACCAGTAATATCTGGGACTGCTGCTTCCAATCGCATATCCCATACCACCAAGAACAAATGCGAGGATAACAATAATGATCACAGCAACGATCATTGCACAGAAATAAGATCTCGCAAAATTCTTCAGGTTCTTATTTCTGGTTCCGCCAAATGCAAATACCAGAAGTACGATAAATCCAACTAACGGAATTGCAAAGAGAAGCTCATATCCGAAGTATCCCCACATACTAATCGGTTTGTATTCCTCCGGAATATTATTCTCATCAAAGCCAGCATACACGGTCTGTACCGATGGCTGCTGATGGTAAACGACCTGTGACTGAGGCTGCTGGTAATTAGCCTGCTGCTGATAATTCTGCTGCTGGTAGCTTGGCTGTGATTTCGGCTGAACCGGAGTGTCATTTCCACCATTTCCGGAACCACCTGCTGCATTACCGGATTTTGCACCTCCCTGGCCCTGCAGTGGTGCACCGCATTCCTTACAGAACAGCATATCGTCTCTGTTCTCAGTTCCACATCTTTTACAGAACATAGTCTTTCCTCCCTCGTTCTCGTACTGTTTGACACAGTACTGAATTTTCCACTTTATCATACTACATTCTGACAATATTTTCAATCATTGACAAGTTTTGTATGTAATTTTTTTATACCTTTTAAGCATATTTTTGATTGTCGTAATGTTCCATATCCCAAAACAAAACTTACAGTTCTTCACTGTTCAAAAGCATTACAATGTGCTCTGCCTCCTCATAGGAATCCACGCCGATAAGGCATCCGCCTCCTGTGATCACTTCTGTCACTGTAGGAGTGGAAACAAGTTCGTTTTCCACGTAGATATACAAATCCTCTCCTAGATACCTTCTGGTAATGCTCTGGATTTTATTTGCTGCATAGGTGTCAAAGGTAATTTCTACATAATAGCTCTTTTGTCCGTAAAAATCCTCATCTACAGTCAGTTCTGCTTTTTCCACACCTCCGGTAAGAAGGATATTCCCAGAAGCATCCTGGATCACAAAGGTATCCTTCCCCACTGTAGCAGGCGCTTCTGTTTTGGTCTGGCCTTTCTGGAACCAAGCGGTTCCCTGAAATCCCTGATAAGCACCAATAGCACTGTTTGCCGTTGTCGCAATTAAAAAAAATACACTTAGGATCACGCCGGTGATAGCTTTTGCATTTCTTTTGCCTTGTTCTAATTTAATCCCCTGAATTCCTAGTACCAGGCCTGCGATCGTCACCGGAAACCCGATCAGTGGAATGATCCATGCAATCACGCCGACAATCCCCAGAACAAGGGCTGCCGTCGCCTTCCCGTTTTTCTTCGGGGCCTGGGGTGGGATATAATATTCATACTGGGGCGGGATATATTCCTGCCTGGGTGGCTGATACTGGGCTGGCGCATAGCAAACAGTTTCCACCGGCTTTTCTTCCTCTTCCAGGGAAAAGCCACACTTCGGGCAAATCTCCTCCCCATCTGTAAGCTGATTTCCACATTTTGGACAGTACATAACAAACCTCCTTTGTACTTAAATCGAGAACGCCTCCAAAAAGCATCTCTTCTTTTCTTACTATACCACATTTGAAAATCAGATGGAAACAGAAAAAAGCCCTGGCCCAATTTTTCATTCTGACCAGGGTTTTCCCAAAGTTTCAACTGAAACTCTTTTTGCTTCTGTAAATTTTCTCTGCTCCTACAGAAACTCTTTTAATTTTTCCACATTCTCCTCCTCAAACTTCTGCAGCCCTTCCATCAGCCTTTTGATGTCCTTTTCCACATCATTTTCGTACTGATGAAGCTTTTTCACTGCTTCCGTAATTCCCATGCTGCTTCCCTGAATCAACATTTTCGCAATGTGGGAAACAGAATCATCTGCCATTGTCTGGAGATTTACCATCAAATAAGTCCGAATTTTTTCAAAGGTTCCAAGGCCTTTTTCATCATAACCGTTTTTATTCAGAATCTCATTGGCCTCATTGTGGAATTTCCGGTAGCCCTCCAGCTGTTTTTCCAGGCATTGCTGGAATTTCCCATCCTCTGTGATCTCCAGAAGCTGGTTCAGGGTGTCCACTCCCATTTGGGAATTCTGATAGATATAATTCAAAAATTCTACATTGGCATTCATACAAACCTCTCCTTTGTCTCTTTGCTCTATCCACAGCAGCCGCCTGATAAAGCTCATGTTATCTTTCCCTGTAGAATGCCCTTTCTCACAGTGATTATTCATATTTTACGATTTCTTTTTTCAGCCGCTTCATAATTCGCTTTTCCAGTCTGGAAATATAGGATTGGGAAATTCCCAGAAGATCGGCCACCTCTTTCTGGGTTTTCTCTCCACTTTCCTGCCTTCCAAGCCCGAAACGGAGCTTGATAATGGTTTGCTCCCTTTGAGAAAGCTTGGCAATAGCCTTTTTCAGGAGCTTAATCTCAACTTCATCCTCCAGCCGTTTCGAGATCACATCCTCGTCTGTCCCCAGGATATCCGACAAAAGCAGCTCATTTCCATCCCAGTCCACATTCAAAGGCTCATCTATGGAAACCTCCATCTTCGTCTTGCTGTTGCGCCTTAAATACATAAGGATTTCATTTTCAATACACCTTGATGCATAGGTAGCCAGTTTGATATTTTTTACTGGATTAAAGGTGTTGATGGCTTTTATCAGCCCGATAGTCCCTATGGAAATAAGATCCTCCACACTCACTCCTGTATTGTCAAACTTTTTCGCAATATACACTACCAGCCTGAGATTGTGCTCAATTAAAAGAGATTTCGCCTTTTTCTCTTCTGAAGTTCCTATCATCTCAAGGATTCTGGCCTCTCTCTGGCTTTCCAGCGGTGGCGGAAGAATGTCACTTCCGCCGATATAATAAACATCTCCCTGTCTTCCGAGAAGAAATCTGGGCATTACCTGAAATGGATAATAAGTTGCTCCTGCTGCTCTGTTCATAAACAAGTCCCCTCCCAACCTGTCCGATATCCACGAACTTGCTCTTGAGCCCGTTTGAAAAATCATTCCTGCAAAATGTGCGTCACAGTTTACAGAAAGCACTTTCCAAATACGCTCTGGAAAAAATAGCTCATTCATGACTGCCGTCCAGGACTTTCATAGCAATATTCTGGAATTCAACAGTACCTGGTACTCTTTTCCCAAAGCAGAGGGTTCCACAGCCAGTGCCAGTACAGGATCTGCAACATGAATCATCTCTCTGGGAGTGTGAATGCAAAGATCATCCAATACAACAGCCAGCATCATCCCCTCTTCCCCAATGGTTCTATAGGGAAGAAAGTGAGGATGCATCTCTGTAAGTTCTGTACTTTCCAACTTCATAGGATTTTCCAGAATGGTTCTCAGTCCATCTGAGGCCTCTTTTGACAGCATTGCTTCCATAACCTCCGGTTTTACCACAAAAACCGCATTCTGATTCACGGGATCCACCAGAAGATTTCCCGTATCCAGAAATCCGAAAAATCTCTGTACATTCCCCTTCCAGGACAGGGTCACCGGATAAATGTTTTTCCACCGGGCCCGAAAAGAGTCTGAGAGATAGATTAGTGCACTCATTCCCAGATATGCGCCAAATGCTACAATCACAAATCTAAGAGGCGTCCTTTCTTTTACCGGTGCCGCTTCCATGATGCCGCCCATAAGAAATGCCATCAGATAGATGGTCACCAGAGCTTTTACAAGCAATCCGTTTTTCTTTAAGGAAAGACCATACGTAAGCATCAGCCAGGCGCATCCTCCGTGAAGCAGGATTTTTGCCGGAAAAATAATGGGGCCAGGTATATAAAGAACAAGGCAGGAAAACAGCGCTCCGGCTACAGCAGAGAGAAATGTTCTTTTCCGGCTGCATCTGTGCAGAAACAGCTTTTCCACAATGCGCAGAAGAATGTAATCCATCAAAAGATTCATTCCAAAGACAATGTCTATGTATACGTCATAATACATAAAAACCCCCTGTGGCCTGTCAATCCTTCACTTTGGTAAGTGAGCTCATTATACGGTCACAAGGGGTGCAGATTTTGTCAAAAAGGGACGGGAATTCCTCAGAATTTCTCGCCCCTTTTCGACGGCAGATTCCGTCACGCTTCTTGATTTTTCTGGTGTAAGGCTGCAAGCAGGGTTCTTAATTCCCCGATTGGAAACTGACCTGGAGCAGATGCTGCTCCTACTGTTCCAAAGGCAATGGAGGAACCGAAATTTTCTCCGGCTATCCGGCTGATGGAACCGATACTTCCCATTGCCATGGATACCAGCGGCTTTTCACATTCTTTTCTCATATCGTTTGTTGCCTCCATGATTGCAGACACATCTCCGAATCCATGAGGCATTACCGCTATTTTCAGGATATCAGCCCCGGATTTTTCCATTTCCCGGAAGCGTTCCAGGAGAACCTCACGGCTGTCTGCTTTCTCAAAATCGTGGGAGGATGCGATTACAACGCTTCCTTCTTTATGAAGAGATTCTATCAGGTTCTTTTTTTCCTGCGGATTTCCCATCACTTCCACATCCACCAGGTCTGCTTTGTGGCTTCTTGCCGCAGCCAGATTGCAGGCCGCATATTCTTCCAGGGAAATTTCTATGCTTCCTCCTTCTTCTTTCGTGCGGATAGTGAACAAAAGAGGAATCCCGCCCAGAATTTCAGATACTTCATCCAGCACTTCCTGGCAGACTGCCTGGTCTAAAAGTCCCTCAAAAAAGTCAGCCCGCCACTCTACCAGGTCAGCACCGACTTCTTTTGCCGCTTTTGCCTCCTGACAAATGAACTCCTTCGTAGTTCCTGTTAAGGGAACACAGATTTTCGGGATTCCTTCGCCGATAAGCAGGCTCTTTATTTTAATTGCTTTTGTCATTTCTTGACATCTCCTTTCCTGTAGAATAAAATAAATCCAATAGTTAATTTGAAAAAATTTTTTCAGGAGGTAATTCCATGATTCCTATTACCGGTCATACACAGCTTACTGCGCTTCTTGGAAGTCCGGTGGCACACAGTATTTCTCCCATGATGCATAATGAAGCTTTCCAGCTTCTTGATTTGGATTATGTATATTTATGCTTTGATGTAAATGAGGAAAGCCTTCCCGCTGCTGTTGAGGGCTTGAAAACCTGCAATATCCGGGGATTTAACCTGACCATGCCTAACAAAAATAAGATTGTCGAGCTCCTTGACGAGCTTTCTCCTGCCGCCAGGCTGATCGGCGCTGTCAATACCGTGGTAAATGACAACGGCTACCTTACCGGGTACAACACAGACGGCGTTGGCTATATGCAGGCAGTTAAGGATGCCGGATATGACATTCATGGAAAAACCATTACTGTTATGGGAGCTGGCGGTGCTGCAACTGCCATCTGTGCACAGGCAGCCCTTGACGGAATAGAGGAAATCCACATTTTCGCAAGAGAAACCAGCCGTTTCTGGAACCGTACAGAAAATCTTGTGAAAAATATTAATTCCACCCTTCCCTGCCATGCAGTTCTCCATGAAAACAAGGACAAGGCTGCTCTTTCTGATGCAATCTCCAAGAGTACCCTCCTGCTAAACGCAACCTCTGTGGGAATGGCACCGAATACAGATGGAACCATTATTACAGATACTTCCCTTTACCATCCAGACCTAATCGTTTCCGATGTTATCTACAATCCTAGGGAAACCCGTTTCCTTCGTGAGGCAAGGGAAGCCGGATGCCGTACCTTCAACGGAATGTATATGCTTCTCTATCAGGGAGCGGAGGCCTTCCGCCTTTGGACAGGGAAGGATATGCCGGTAAAGGAAATCAAGGCGAAATATTTTTCATAAAAAGGGATCTCACCTGCAGGCTCCTGCCCGATAGGGCTTTTTATGCAACAAGGGATTCCAATGGAATTTTCAATTACAAAAAGATTTTTTAAAAACAGGCGCCGCTAATTCAGCAGCGCCTGTTTCTTTTTTATCCGGATTTACTTTTTTCCGAAAGCCTCAATTATTTCTTTTCTTCCTGAACCTCTACCTTACGGTTCTCTCTGCTCTTAATCTCAGCTTTGATGGCAGCAATGAATTCCTGAAGATCCTTTGCACCTTCGTCTCCAAGGAAACGGCTTCTTACAGAAACCTTGCCCTCTTCCTCTTCCTTTGCACCAACAACCAGCATATAAGGAATCTTCTGAAGTCTTGCCTCACGGATCTTGTAACCGATCTTCTCAGCACGGGTATCGATCTCAACACGGATGCCTGCCTCTTTCAGCTCATCCAGAACCTTATTTGCATAATCCATATATTTGTCAGAAATCGGAAGTACCTTAACCTGTACAGGAGAAAGCCATGTTGGGAAAGCCCCTGCAAAGTGCTCGATCAGGATACCGATGAAGCGCTCGATAGAACCAAATGCTACACGGTGGATCATGATCGGACGATGTTTCTCTCCGTCAGCTCCGATATATTCACAATTGAAGCGAAGTGGAAGCTGGAAGTCAAGCTGGATAGTACCGCACTGCCAGGTTCTTCCGATGGAGTCCTCCAGATGGAAGTCAATCTTCGGTCCGTAGAATGCTCCGTCTCCCTCATTTACTACATAGTTCAGTCCAAGATCATCCAGTGCTCCTCTAAGAGCGTCTGTAGCCATCTCCCAATCCTCGTCGCTTCCCATGGAATCTTCCGGACGGGTAGAAAGCTCTACATGATATTTAAATCCAAACAGCTGATATACCTCGTCGATCAGCTTGGCAACACCTTTGATCTCATCACGGATCTGCTCTGGCATCATAAAGATGTGAGCATCATCCTGGGTAAAGCAGCGTACACGCATCAGACCGTGAAGCTGTCCAGATTTCTCATGACGATGTACCAGACCAAGCTCGCCCATACGAAGTGGCAGGTCACGATAGGAACGTGGCTCTGACTGGTATACAAGGATACCGCCTGGACAGTTCATTGGTTTGATTGCAAAATCCTGGTCATCAATTACAGTTGTGTACATGTTTTCTTTATAATGATCCCAATGACCGGATGTCTCCCAAAGGTGACGAGCCAGAATGACAGGGGTGGAAATCTCTACATAACCAGCTTTCTGGTGGATCTCTCTCCAATAGTCAAGAAGGGTGTTCTTCAGAACCATTCCCTTCGGAAGGAAGAATGGGAATCCGGGACCTTCATCACTCATCATAAACAGACCAAGCTCTTTTCCAAGTTTTCTATGGTCACGTTTCTTAGCCTCTTCCATACGGTTGATGTACTCTTCCAGATCTGCCTTCTTTGTGAAGGATGTTCCGTAGATTCTGGTAAGCATTTTATTCTTCTCGCTTCCTCTCCAGTAAGCA
>OBHX01003971.1_pt1 | contig 10055 bp, 8 predicted proteins | sample 1519331 | NCBI WGS metagenome assembly OBHX01 (sample SAMEA2602897, study PRJEB22501) | metagenome
AGAATTTTCAGGGTTTTACATACTGTTCAGTTTTCAAGGAACTTTGTTTCGTTGTCGCTTTCGTTCTCAGCGGCAACTCGTTTATTCTATCATACCGTTTCCGGTTTGTCAAGAACTTTTTAAAACTTTTTTCGAGCGATTAAGAAGTTTTCTTAATGACTCTTAATAAGTTTTGCCCTGTCGCTCAAGGCGAGTATTATAATATCAAATCCCCGGACAAAAGTCAACTGTTTTTTACATATTTTTTCATTTCTTTTTACATGTTTTGCGATATCATCACAAGTCCAGCCCCAAAGCTCCATATATTGTATATTGCATATTCAATTAACGCAATATGATGTTTCATCGTGTCCCGCAAGAGAAAAAAGCAGGAGCAGCCAAAAGCTGCTCCTGCCAGATTCCATATGGGTTTCTACTATAATATTATGAATTACTTCCGTCAAGCGTAAACCAGAACTCTACACCATTCTCCCAGTTCTTCACGCCATACTGCTGGTTGTGGGCATCCATGATCGCTTTTACAATAGAAAGACCAATTCCGGTTCCGCCGTAGGCACGGGTTCTCGCCTTATCTACCTTATAGAACTTCGTCCAGAGATTCGGAATCGCATCCTCAGGGATCGGGGTTCCAGTATTAAAGACAGATATGCGGACGATGCCGTTTTCCGGAAGCATTTTGATAATGATCTTTTTCTCTCCATCGATATGGTGGATTGCATTGCTCAGGTAGTTTGTGACTACCTGCTCGATCTTAAATTCATCCGCCCATACATAAACCGGCGTCTGAGCATCAAAATCCACCTGAATCTCATTCTGTTCGAGCAGGATCTTCGACGCGTTCACAACGCCGCGAACCAGTTCCGTCAAATTGAAACGATCCATCACCGGCTTATCGTTTCCGCTTTCCAGAGAAGACAATGTCAGAAGCTGCTTAACCATCTTGTTCATCTTGTTAGCCTCATCAACAATAACATCACAATAATAGTCGCGGCTTTCCTTCTCCTCGCCCATTCCTTCCTGAAGACCTTCCGCGTATCCCTGGATCAGGGCAATCGGTGTCTTTAACTCGTGGGAGACATTTGCGATAAAGTCTTTACGCATCTCATCGATCTTTGTCTTCTCTTCGATGTCCTTCGTGAGCTGGTTATTTGCCGACTTAAGCTCCGAGATCGTTTCCTCCAGACGCTCCGACAATGTGTTCATACTGTTTCCAAGAACCTGAATCTCTTCCATATCATGTTTTCCAGACTCATACTTCGCATTAAAATCGAGATCTGACATACGCTCCGAGAGATTCGACAACTTATAGATCGGCATCGTGATCTGTTTTGCTACCAGATATACGACCAGAGCACCGATCAATACGGCGATCATTCCCACATAGAGCAGAAACTGATTCGCAAGACGAACACTCTCGCCAATACTTGACAGCGGTGCGCTCATGATAAAGGCAGTGCTATTATCGGAGAAGAATCCCCAGCTCTCCAAGTACATGCTCTCCCGCTGGGGATCGTATGTCTTCTGGATCTTATACTGGTCGTTTTCCTCCAGAATCGTGTACTTGGCCTTTGCCCAGCCGAAAATATAGCGGTCAATGCGGTCCTTTAAAAACTTCGTATCACGGGATGTTGAATAGACCGTCGCATCCTCCGTGCTGTTGTCAATGATCAGGACAGAAACATTGGCGCTGTCGCTGAAATTCCGGATCAGGCGCTGCAAATTTCCTTCCGTGATATTTCCGTCAGCATCCTTTTCTCTTCTCATGGCGTCTTCGATGGAAATCCCGTTTTCCTTGTTCTCCTCGATCCGGGAGTCGATGGCCTCGTAGGCACCATTTAACGCCTGTACCTTCTTTGTTACATAGAAATCTTCCAGATACCACTTATTGACGCCCCAGATCACTGCCAGGATCACAGCGATCAGGCCAATAAACGTGACCGTTAGTCTGGATCGTATCGATTTCATCATCCATCCACCTCGAGTTTATATCCCATGCCCCAAACAGTCTTGATATTATCGCCTTTTGGACCAAGTTTACTTCTCAGCTTCTTTACGTGGGTGTCGATGGTTCTCGCATCTCCGAAATAGTCGTAATTCCAGACATTATTCAGAATCTTTTCTCTCGAGAGGGCGATTCCTTTATTTTCCATAAAATAGGTAAGGAGTTCAAATTCCTTGTTGCTGAGATCCACCGGCTTTCCATCCACAGTCACCTCGTGGGCATCCTTATCCACGCGGATTCCATCTGCCTCCAGAATCTCACCCGTTGATGTACCGCTGCCACGACGCAGGATCGCCTCAATTCTCGCCACAAGGATCTTCGGACTGAATGGTTTTGTGATATACTCGTCAACGCCAAGTTCGAATCCAAGAAGCTCATCCCGCTCCTCGCTTCTCGCTGTCAGCATGATGATCGGAACCTGAGAGTAGCGTCGGATCGTCTTGCATGTCTCCCAACCGTCCATCTTCGGCATCATGACGTCTAAGATCACAAGACTGATATCTTTCTCCTTAAAGAAAATGTCGATAGCCTGCTCGCCATCTCCCGCCTCTAAAACGCGGTATCCTTTAATCGTTAAAAAGTCTTTGACGAGCTTTCTCATTCTCTCCTCGTCGTCGACCATAAGTATTTTTACTGCATCCATTTGGGGTCACCTCCATATATTTACCTGCTGCCATTGCAGCAAGAAACTATGAGAAGCACACTTTGCGAGCTTCTCAAGTTATCGCAGCAGTCGCCAAGGTCTCATGCAAGCATGGACTTTGGCTCGTTGCTCGCGTAAATAAAAAATCCCACTTATCATCAGCTATATTTTAGCAGATAATAAGTAGGATTTCTATAAGTTCACGAACATTTCACAAAGCCATACCTGATAACATTATTTCCAGTTCATCAATCAATGTTGCATGAATGATCGCATAACAGGCCCACTTCCAATATAAAAAAGCAGAAGCGCCGCGCAGTTTTTTCTGCACAGCGCTTCCATCTTTCAGCGTATTTCTATGTTATTCTTCGTTCCTCTTCTCAACGATCGCGATATCGAGATCCTCAAGCTGCTTCGGATCTACCGGTGCCGGAGCTTCCATCATAAGACAGGACGCGTCTTTTACCTTCGGGAAGGCAATTACGTCACGGATGCTGTCTGCACCTACCATAAGCATAACGACACGGTCGAGGCCGTATGCGAGACCAGCGTGCGGCGGTACTCCGTACTTGAATGCGTCAAGCAGGAAGCCGAACTGCTCTCTTGCTCTCTCTTTTGTGAAGCCAAGAACTTCGAACATCTTCTCCTGGATATCATCCTGATGGATACGGACGGATCCGCCTCCGAGCTCCGTACCGTTTAATACGATATCGTAGGCTTTCGCGCGGACTGCGCCCGGATCAGTGTCGATAAGTGGGAGATCTTCCTCCATCGGCATTGTGAATGGGTGATGCATAGCGACGTAACGTCCCTCCTCCTCGGAGTACTCTAAGAGCGGGAACTCTGTTACCCAGAGGAACTTGAAATCGTCTTTCTTTAAGAGGTCTAACTGTCTTGCGATCTCAAGACGGAGATTTCCTAATACATCGAATACGACTTTATCTTTGTCTGCCGCGAAGAACAGAAGGTCGCCCGGCTTACCGTCCATCGCTTTTACAAGAGCATCCAGTTCTTCCTGCTTCATGAACTTTCCGAAGGAGCACTTATAGGAACCGTCCTCATGGATCGCAAGGTATGCAAGCCCCTTTGCACCGAATCCCTTTGCGTACTCAACGAGAGCGTCGATCTTCTTTCTCGGCATACCGGCCTGTCCGTCTGCGTTGATACCACGGACAGATCCGCCGTTCTCAAGAGCGCTCTTGAATACAACGAACTCGCAGTCTTTTACAACATCAGATACGTTCTTTAATTCCATGCCAAAACGCATATCCGGCTTATCGGAACCGAAACGGTCCATAGCCTCGCGCCATGTCATACGGAGGATCGGAGTCTGGACGTCAAAGTTGCAGATCTCCTTGAAAAGTTTCTTTAAGAGTCTCTCGTTGACCTCGAGAACATCCTCAACATCCACGAAGGATAACTCCATATCGATCTGTGTGAACTCCGGCTGACGGTCCGCACGGAGATCCTCGTCACGGTAGCATCTTGCGAGCTGGAAGTAGCGGTCCATACCGGAACACATCAGCAGCTGTTTTAATAACTGCGGAGACTGCGGAAGAGCATAGAACTCGCCCGGATGCACACGGCTCGGTACAAGGTAGTCTCTTGCGCCTTCCGGTGTACTCTTGATAAGAGTCGGGGTCTCGATCTCGAGGAAACCTTCGTCCGCTAAGAACTGGCGGACCATCGTAGCCACACGGCTTCTTATCATGATGTTTCTCTGGAGATCCGGACGGCGGAGGTCAAGATAACGGTATTTTAATCGAAGGTCTTCCTTCGTCTTGCTGTTCTCCTCGATCGGGAACGGCGGTACCTCGGACTCGGAGAGAATTCTTAAGGATTTCGCTCTCATCTCGATGGTACCTGTCTTTAAATTCGGGTTTGCCGCGCCGGAACGCTTTTCAATGGTTCCGACAACCGCTACTGTAAACTCACTTCTTAATTTTTCAGCTTTTGCGAAGCTCTCAGCGCCGCAGTCGCTCTCCTCAAAGATGATCTGGATGATTCCGGAACGGTCACGAAGGTCGGTGAAGATAATACCGCCTTTGTTTCTGCTCTTCTGGACCCATCCCATAAGTGTCATTTCCTGGCCTACGTTTGCCTCTGTGACTTCAGCACAGCGGCAGGAACGCTTTAAGCCTGCCATTGATTCTGCCATGATTTTCCTCCTGATACAGCTGGAATATTTAAAAACATACCCGCTGAATGTTATTGTAATTTCAAGTCGAACATCCGTGAGATTACTCACCACTTAAAAGAGGTGGGAGTCTTCTCGACTGAGATAAAGCTGTCCTTTTCCCGGTCTTAGTGCTTTAAGTCTTCCTTATAGAATTCCTTAAACTCACTGTAGCCTTCTTTTCCGAGCTGTTCCTTCTGGAACTTCTTATTTTTGTTCATCTGGGCTACAAGGACGATCTTTCCCTCCTTGCGGGCAGTCATCGCCTCTTTCATAATGGAAGCAAGCTTCTCGGAGCTCATTCCCTTTTCGAAGAGCCACGCTTCCTTCTCATTTCCGCCCGGAACTGTAAATCCGTTGTCTAAAAGGATCGTAACGATTCTCTCAAAGCCGATGGAAAAACCACAGGCCGGTGTATCCATTCCTGTGAACTTTCCGATCATCTTGTCATATCTTCCGCCGCCCGCTACGGAGCCGCCGAATCCTTCCATTGATACTTCAAAGATGGTTCCGGTGTAGTAGCCCATTCCACGGACTAAGGTCGGGTCAAACGCAAGTTTGAAGCTTCCGTCAGAAACATCGCCGACTGTCTCCATGATCTGTGCAAGATTCTCAGCTGCACCGTCCTCCAACACACCCGCAAGGATCTCTCCCATACGGCGGACACCTGAGGCATCGTTTGTTGCCTGCCCCATAAGCTCTAAGTATTTATCGGCCGTCTCCTCGGAGTATCCGTTTTCCATAAGCTCTGCCTTTACACCATCCGTACCGATCTTGTCCATTTTATCGACGGTGATGAATACCTTATCGATATCTTCCTCCGGGAATCCGCTGTATACGGCCATCGCACGGAGAAGCTTTCTGTCGTTGACGCGTACCTCGAAGCTGTTGTCCGGGCAGATCTTCTTTAACGCGGTCGTTGTCGCGAGGATCAGCTCGATCTCGGCCTGATTCGTTGCGTCACCGAGAATATCGATATCACACTGGACGAACTGTCTGAAACGTCCCTTCTGCGGACGGTCTGCACGCCATACGCTGCCTACCTGAAGTGCCTTAAACGGAGACGGAAGGTTTGCGGAGTTGTTGGAGTAATATCTGGATAACGGAAGTGTCAGATCATAGCGGAGTCCGCCGTCTGCCAGATCGTTCTCCGTCTCTGCTGTCTCGATATTTAATTTCTCGCCGCGCTTTAAGATCTTGAAGATCAGCTTCTCATTGTCGCCGCCCTGTTTGCTAAGGAGGTTCTCAATGTGCTCCACGCACGGAGTCTCGATCGCGGAAAATCCGAAGCCGCGGTAAGTCTCTTTGATCTGGTTCAGCACATAATCCCGGATCTGCATCTCTGCCGGGAGAATATCTTTCATGCCGGTGACCGGCTTTTTCTTTAATGCCATAAAGCTACCTCTGTTTCTCTCTTTATCGCGCAATTTCACGCCTACGTTCACCATAATACGCTGATTGCCTTAGGTTTTCAAGGGTTTTTTCTTTCCTTAATAAAAGTATTATATTTTTCAGGCTATGATAAGTCAACTCATTTTACGAGATTTCCCCCGGACTCAGTCAAAAGCTCTGTCGGATCATCTGTCCCATGCATAAAAAGAAAAAGGACTTCCACCAGGGAACGGAAGTCCTTTTTCCTTATATTATATGTTTTCCTACAGTCCGGTCCAGCCGATGCTCTGTAAGATCGTTAAGGATACGAATGAGAGGATCACCTGGCATCCGAGGAGCGGCATGAGCCACTTTGCGTATTTTGTCCAGTCTGTCTTTGCGATTGCGAGGGAACCCATCAGAGTACCTGCTGTCGGGAAGAGGCAGTTGGAGAAGCCGTCACCGAACTGGAATGCCTGTACAGCAACCTGTCTTGTGATGCCTGCAAGATCAGCAACCGGAACCATAAGCGGCATAACTGCTACAGCCTGTCCGGAACCGGACGGAATGAAAAGGTTGATAATCAGGTTTGCGACGAACATGAAGTTCGCTCCGAGGATGGAACCCATTCCGGACATCGGGATGGACAGCCAGTAAACGATCGTATTTAAGATGTTTCCGCTTGCAAGGATCACAGAAATACCATTTGCGAAGCCGACAATGAACGCGGCGTTTACCATTTTGGAACAGCCACCGATAAATACCTTCGTTGTTCCGTTGATACCCATACCATTGATAAGGCCAACAACAACCGCAAGTGTAAAGAATGTAGCTGCGATCTGATCATAGCTCCATTTATATTTTACAGAGCCAACCAGGATTGCCGCAACCGCTACGACAAGACCGATCAGGCTGATCAGGTGCTTCGTTGTTAAATGTGCTTCGATCGCCTTCGCTCCATCTTTTCCTGCGCCCATGCTGTCAGATGCACTCATGCCAGCTTCATAGTTTAAGCTCTTCTTCGGATCCGCCTTGATGGTTTTCATGTAACGGATCGTAAAGAAATAGCAGATCGCGAAGTTGATGATGTTTAATACGACACGGACACTGAAACCGGAGAAGATCGGGAGCTCCGCGATCGGCTGTGCAGTACCGATAGTGGAGGCGTTCGCCCAACCTACGTTGAATCCGGAATAAGCGCCTATATATACAAGCAGGAAGCCTGTGAAGGAATCATACCCTAAGTTTGTTGCAAGGATGATTCCGATCGGGATCAGGGCAACGACCGCGTTTGCGAAAACGCCTGCTGCGCCGCCGATGGACATGAATGCCATTACTAAGAATACAAGTACGTTTACATTTAAGTTCTGCTTGGAAGCAAGTTTTCCGAAGGCAGCGTGGATCGCTCCTGTCTTTTCAAGGACCTCAACGCCACCGCCGACAAACATGACCATGACCATTAACTTTGCGGCTTTGTAGAATCCCTGTACGACTGCCATGATAGTTGCCCACGGACCGACCGGGGAAGCTTCTACGGTGTGATAGGTACCTGCGATAACCTTGTTTAAGTCGCCCACTTTCTCTGTGTCGAATTCACCTGCCGGAACGATCCAGGTCAGGATGGCGCAGACGATCATGAGCATGAATAACAGTGCACATGTACTTGGGATCTGCAGCTTTTTCTTATTGTTTTCCATAAGTATTCTCCTTTATCTTAAGAAATCTCTCGCGTACTGGATGATGACGGATGCGCCTGTGCGGATGCACTTCTCATCGAATACGTTTTTAGAGTTATGAAGACCGTGTCTGGAATTCGGATCCTCGTTATTTCCGGATCCTAAGCGGAACTGTGCGCCCGGTCCGAACTTCGGGAAGAGAACAGAAAAGTCCTCGGAACCCATTGACGGATTCTTCACGTAGGAAACATGGTCAGCACCAATGGTCTTTGCAGCGGCCTCAGCAACTGCCTCGATGATGGAATCGTCATTTACGAGCGGCGGAACTCCGATTTCCCATTCAACCTCCGCAGTTCCTCTCATGGACTCGGCGCAGCCTTTTACGACGCGGTCGATGGCAGCCATCATTTTTTTGCGGCAGTCCGGATCAAGGCTTCTCAGTGTTCCATGCATCTCCACATAATCCGGGATGATATTGTTTACTGTTCCGCCGTGGATGCTGCCGATGGTAAGGACGCCCGGATATACCGGATAGTTTTCACGGGAGATCACGGTCTGAAGCTGTGTGATCACATAACCGGAGATTACGACCGGATCGATGCAGTTTTCCGGATGAGCGCCATGTCCGCCCTTTCCTTTGATCTTGATATTAAAGAAATCATTGGACGCGTTTGCCGGTCCCTTTTTTAATCCGATGCTTCCGGCATCGATCTCCGGTGATACGTGGAGACCGATAAATGCGTCCGGTTTCGCAACCTGCGTGAAATTGCAGTCGACAAGCTCTCCGGCTCCCATATGCTCTTCTGCCGGCTGGAAGATCAGCATGACCGTTCCGGCAAGCTCCTCACGGATCTCTGATAATACCTTCGCGCAGTAGAGAAGCACGGTTGTGTGGATATCATGTCCGCAGGAATGGCAGGCACCATCATTCTCGGAGGCGAACGGAAGTCCTGTGAGTTCCTTCATCGGAAGTGCGTCGATATCCTCGCGGATCGCAACGGTTTTTCCCGGTTTTCCGCCGCGGATAACGGCAACAACGCCGGTCTTCATCCCGATCTCAGCGATCTCCACACCGTATTCCGTCAGTTTTTCGCGGATGAACTCCGTTGTCTTATATTCCTTGTTGCTGAGTTCCGGATGTCTATGAATATGCCTGCGAATGGCAATCATTTCATCTTCATACTTTGCTGTGAGACTCATTGTATCCATATTAGAGTACCCCTTTCTAATTTATTTATAAAATTTTAACATTTCCATTATAATACATTGTTCTTTAAAGTTCAACCACTTTAATTCGGTAGCACTATAAGAATAAGATATGTCTGTCATAGACATTTTATATTCTGAATCAGGAACGCCCCGTATAAGAGTCCCCGGATCAGGGAATCCTTCCGGAAAGCAGCGGTCTAAAACCGCAACAAAACGATTGCAATTTATGCCAAAAAATTTTATAATGATTGGTATATTTCAGGAGTGTCTGCTTTTGTCGAAAATACCGGGAAAACGACGGATTTATGCGGCGGACATGACCGGATGGTACGCTAAAAATGAAGGTGGGAGATTTTATGGAAGAAAACAAACTGAAAACGATCGAAAGCGAGCTGGAAGCGCCTGCTGATTTCACAAGTCCTGATGTTCTTTACCGGGATCTTGTTGCCAGCATCAGAAAGTACCATCCGTCCGATGATCTGAGCATGATCGAGAAGGCATATCAGCTTGCGGATAATGCCCATAAAGACCAGAAGCGAAAATCCGGAGAACCGTACATTATCCATCCGCTCTGTGTGGCGATCATCCTCGCGGATCTCGAGATGGATAAAGAGACGATCGCAGCCGGACTTCTCCACGACGTGGTGGAGGATACCGTGTATACAGAGGAACAGCTCGCCGAGATATTCGGAAAAGAGGTTGCCCTCTTAGTCGACGGTGTTACAAAGCTGACCCAGTTATCCTGGTCGGCGGATAAGGTGGAAATGCAGGCGGAGAACTTAAGAAAAATGTTCCTCGCCATGGCAAAAGATATCCGTGTCATTATCATCAAGCTTGCGGACCGTCTCCACAATATGCGGACGCTTCAGTATATGCGCCCTGAAAAACAGAAGGAGAAGGCGAGAGAGACCATCGAGATCTACTCTCCTCTTGCTGACAGACTCGGTATTTCCAAGATCAAGATCGAACTGGATGACC
>OBHX01003973.1_pt1 | contig 10048 bp, 8 predicted proteins | sample 1519331 | NCBI WGS metagenome assembly OBHX01 (sample SAMEA2602897, study PRJEB22501) | metagenome
CATACCCACCCATACAAACAGCGCCAGTGCCACAGTAAAGGACACCAGGGCCGTTACCTGGGCGCTTTTCAGGCCCCACAGCATGGGTTCCACGTAATCTCCCCGGAGAAATTCCAGGAAGAACCGGAGCAGGCTGTAGAGCATCACATACAGACAGCAGGGCTGTCCTTTTCTGGGCTTGGTGGTCTGGAACAGCAGCAGCAGGGCGAACAGGATCACATCCACCTGTCCTTCCCACACTTCCGCCGGCCACAGGGGCACCGCCCCATAGGTGGAACGGGCCAGGGTCCCTGCCGGGTACAATATGCCGAAATCTCCGCCGGTGGGGGCCCCGAAGGCGTCCCCGTTCAGCAGATTGGCCATGCGGCCCACGCTCTGGCCGATGAACAGAGCCGGGCAGATCACGTCCAGCATGTCAATCCAGTCCACCTGGTGGCGCCAGCAGTACACCGCACCGCCCAGCACTCCGCCCAGGATGCCTCCCTGGATGGCCATGCCCCCCTGCCACACAAAGGGGATTTCAGCAAGGTGCTGGCTGTAATAGCCCCAGTCAAAGAAGAACACGTCCCACAGCCGGGCCCCGATGAGTCCGCAGAAGCCGCCGTAGATGCCGAGGTCCGGCAGGTATTTCTCCCAGCCCCGGCCATCCCGCCAGGCCAGGAAATAGGCCACCGCCGTGGCCATGAAAATGGCGGTGCACAGCATCAGGCCGTACATCCGCACAGGAAAATCGCCGATAAAAAACAGATATTGATGCACAGTAAAGTCCTTTCTTACACTTATAAGAGTCACTAGTCTCTAGTCACTAGTCGACAGCCAAAGAAGAAAATTTGCTGAAGCAAATTTTAAAGGATTTCCAACCTGCCAGCTATAGCTGGCTTCCTTTGGCTAGTGACTGTGGACGAATGACTAGTGACTGATCAGGGATTGACTCGTCAATCCCTGATCTTCACCAGACGGAAATCCACGTAATCCGCAGCCACCAGCCGGTACCGGGTGCCGTCCCGTTCCCCCTGGAACAGGTTCAGGAAATGGGCTGCGTCTCCGTGGACGTGGCCGTAGATGCACTGTTCCACCTGGTACTTTTTGCACAGCTCCGTGAACCCGGTGACTTCTTCCGGATTGTACAGGGGAGGGTAGTGGAGGGCGGCGATGAGATGCTTGGCCCCGGCTTCCCGGGCTCCCGCCAGGCTCCGTTCCAGCCGCTGGCATTCCCGGTCGTACACCAGCTGGTCGTGTTCCCCGAACCCGGGCATGCTGGGCAGGTTCCAGCCCCGGGTGCCGCACAGGGCCACGTCTCCGGTCTGGAAGAAGGTGTTGTGGAGAAAATGCACCTTGGGGGGCAGGGCGGCTTCCATTTTCTTTAAGGAATTCCACCAGTAGTCATGGTTTCCCTTGAGGATCGCCAGCTCCCCGGGCAGGGCCGCCAGAGGCCCCAGATCCTTTTCCACTGCGTCCCTCAGGTCCATGGACCAGGAAATGTCTCCCACCAGGAGTACAGTGTCTTCTTCCTTTACGGTTTCCTTCCAGTATGTGATGACTTTTTCCCGATGGCCCAGCCACTGGGCTCCAAAGACCTCCATGGGCTTGGTGGGGGGCTCTCCGGAAAAATGCAGATCCCCCATGGCATAAATTGCCATAGTTCCCACTCCTTCCTGCGTTGACTTTATGAGATGTGAAATATATAATGAATCTATTGCACAGACAAAAACCACTGTAATACTCATATGTTACTGAATCCAGAGAACTTATGCAAGGTGTTTCAGACGGGTTTTCTTTTTTAGGAGGTATGTTCATGTTCAAGGAAAAGTACGAGCCACACGAGATCGAAGCCCGGTGGCAGCAGTATTGGGAAGACAACAAGACCTACCAGGTCAGCAATGAGGATCCCCGGCCCAAATCCTATGTGCTGGAAATGTTCCCGTATCCCTCCGGGAACCTGCATATGGGCCACGTGCGGAACTATTCCATCGGGGATGTGGTGGCCCGGTTCCGGACCATGCGGGGCTTCAACGTGCTCCATCCCATCGGATTCGACTCTTTCGGCATGCCTGCGGAAAATGCCGCCATCAAACACAAGATCCCCCCTGCCAAGTGGACCATGGAAAACATTGCCAACATGACCCGGCAGCTGAAGGAACTGGGGCTGTCCTACGACTGGGACCGGAAAGTGGTCACCTGCCAGGAAGACTACTACAAATGGACCCAGTGGTTCTTTGAACTGATGTACAAACGGGGCCTGGCCGTCAAGAAGGAAGCCTCCGTCAACTGGTGCGACACCTGCGGCACCGTGCTGGCCAACGAACAGGTGGAAGACGGAAAATGCTGGCGCTGCCACCAGCCTGTGGAAAAGAAACAGCTGAGCCAGTGGTTCTTCAAGATCACCGACTACGCGGAACAGCTGCTGGACGATCTGGCCAAGCTGCCGGGCTGGCCGGACCGGGTCAAGACCATGCAGAAGAACTGGATCGGCCGCAGCGAAGGGCTGGAATTCGGGTTCGACGTGCCCAGCCTCCACAAAAAACTCATGGTGTACACCACCCGTCCGGATACCATTTACGGGGTCACTTTCGTGGTCATTCCGCCGGAACATCCCATGGTGGAAGAGCTGCTGAAGGACAACCCCAGAAAGGCGGAACTGGAAGCCTTCTGCAACAAGGTGAAGAACACTTCCGACATTGAACGGACCAGCAGCGAATCCGAAAAACTGGGCATGTACACCGGTGTGGACTGTATCCATCCCCTTACCGGCGAAAAGGTCCAGATCTGGATCACCAACTACGTGCTGGTGGATTACGGCACCGGCGCCGTCATGGGTGTGCCCACCGGGGACCATCGTGACTGGCTGTTTGCCACCAAATACGGCATCAAAAAGATCCTTACCCTGCAGCCCAAGGACAAGGAACTGAAGCTGGAAGAAATGACCGATGCCTATGAGGACAAGGACGGGGTGCTGGTGAACGCCGGTCCCTTCACGGGCATGGAAATGCACAAGGCCATGAAGGCCATTATCGACTACATGGAAGAAAAAGGCCTGGGCAAACGGCGGGTCAACTACCGTCTCCGTGACTGGCTGATCAGCCGGCAGCGGTACTGGGGCTGCCCCATCCCGGTGGTGTACTGCCCTCACTGCGGAGAAGTGTTGGTGCCGGAAAAAGACCTGCCGGTGAAGCTGCCTCTGGATGTGAAATTCGACGCCGGTGCCTCTTCTCCTCTGGCTACCAGTGAACAGTTCGTCAATTGCACCTGCCCCAAATGCGGCGGCCCGGCCAAACGGGAACTGGACACCATGGATACCTTCCTGTGCTCTTCCTGGTACTACATGCGTTACACCGATCCCCACAACGACAAGGCTCCCTTCAGCGAAGAAGCCGTGAACCACTGGATGCCGGTGGATCAGTACATCGGGGGCATCGAACACGCCATCCTGCATCTGCTGTATTCCCGGTTCTTCATGAAGGTTCTCCACGACGCCGGCCTGGTCAAGGCGGACGAACCCTTCACCAACCTGCTGACCCAGGGCATGGTGATCAAGGACGGGGCCAAGATGTCCAAGTCTCTGGGCAACGTGGTGTCTCCGGAAGAAATCGTCGGGAAGTTCGGGGCCGATACCGCCCGTCTCTTCATCATGTTCGCCGCTCCTGTGGAACGGGAACTGGAATGGAGCGACCAGGGAGTGGAAGGGTCCTTCCGGTTCCTGAACCGGGTATGGCGGATCGTGTACCATTTCAAGGATGTACTGGCTAAAAAGGCCACCTCCTATGATACCGCCCACCTGAATGAAGCGGATGAGGAACTGCGGCACATCCTCCATGTGAGCGTAAAGAAAGTCACCGAGGACATCGACCAGCGGTTCAATTTCAACACCGCCATTTCCACCCTGATGGAACTGGTGAACGCCCTGTACGCCTACCGGGAAAAAGCCGAACCGGTGAACGACGGACTGGTGTACGAAGCCATTTCCAAGCTGCTGCTGATGCTGGCGCCCTTCACGCCCCACATCACGGAAGAACTGTGGCATGACGCCATGGGCAGCGAAACCAGCATCCACAAGGAATCCTGGCCCACCTACGACCCGGAAGCCATCAAAGTGGAACAGGTGGAAGTGCTGATCCAGGTCAACGGCAAACCCAAGGCACGGATCATGGCTGCTCCGGAAATGAGCAAAGAAGATCTGGGGAACCTGGCCCTGGAACAGGCAGAAGTCAAAGCCGCCATCGGAGACAAAAAAGTGATGAAAGTCATTGCCGTCCCCGGCCGGCTGGTGAATATCGTGGCAAAATAAAAACGGCAGCTGCCGTATGGGTAAAGCTTTCACCCATGCGGCAGCTTTTTTTGCCCTTTTGCTTCTGTACTTTCCCACCTTTCTCCCATATGGTACAATAAGATATTGCCAAGGAGTGAAACCATGAACGCAAAACGACCTTTACTGACGGCGGTGGAAAACTACCGTCTTCAACATGTATATCCTCTCCATACCCCCGGACACAAAGGGGGACGGGGAGCGGATCCGGTTCTGCGCCATCTGGTGGGGGATGTGGCCCTGGAGAGCGACGTGTCCCTGATGGCGGAGCTGGACGACATCCATCATCCGGAGGGATGCATCCGGGATACGGAAACCCTGGCGGCCCGTCTGTACGGTGCTGACCGGTGCTTCCTGGGGGTCAATGGCACCACCGGGGTCATCCACGGGATGCTGCTGGGGGCCCTGAAGCCCGGAGAAAAGATCCTGATTCCCCGGAACAGCCACCGGAGTGTACTGGGAGCCCTGGTGCTGGGCGGATTCCATCCGGTATATCTCCAGCCGGCCTATGATCCCCAGTGGAGACTGACCCTCCAGGTGACGCCGGAACAGGTGGAGCAGGCACTGGAGCAGGATCCGGAAATCCGGGCGGTGTTCCTGACCACCCCCAACTATTTCGGCCTGGCGGCGGCGACCCGGACCATCGCGGAGATTGCCCACCGTCACGGTGCCCTGCTGCTGGTGGACGAGGCCCATGGACCTCATCTGGGGTTCACGGACCAGCTGCCTCCGGGGGCCATGGAATCAGGAGCAGATGCGGCGGCTCAGAGCACCCACAAAATCCTGGGGGCCATGACCCAGTGCAGCCTGCTCCAGGTGCGGTATGACCGGATTTCACCGGAAGCCATGGAAGGTGCCATGAGCCTGGTGACCACCACCAGTCCCAACTATCTGCTGATGGGCGCCCTGGACGCAGCCCAGGCCCAGCTGACGGAACAGGGAAAAGCCATGGGAGAGGCTTCGGTACAGGCGGCTCAGATCCTGCGCCGGGCTCTCCACAGGATTCCCGGCCTGCCGGTGCTGGAACAGGAACTGGTGGGCAAGGGAGGCGTGGCGGCACTGGATCCGGGGAAAATCACCCTGCAGGTCAGTGCCCTGGGCGTGACCGGGCCGGAAGCGGCGGATGCCCTGCGCCAGGCGGGAATCGCCGTGGAACTGGTGGACGAGGACCATGTACTGCTGCTGGTGACCTATGCGGACCTGGGACCGGAACTGGAACAGGTGGCCGGGACCCTGGTCCGGGTGCTGGAAGCCATCCGGAAACCGGAACGGGAACTGAAACCGGTGCCGCCGGTGGCGGACCTTCCGGAAATGGTGCGGCTGCCCCGGGATGCTTTTTTTGCCCGGCATGAGCCGGTGGAATTTGAACAGGCGGCGGGAAGGATTTCCGGAGAGACCATTAGTTTCTATCCTCCCGGGATCCCTCTCCTGATGCCAGGGGAACGGATTACGGAAAAACTGATCCGGTACTGCCGGGAAATGCAGAAAAAGAAACTGCTGGTCAGCGGTCCCAGGGACAGTGCGCTCCGGCAGATCGAGGTATTGCTATGAAACAAAAAGGACTTTTCATTACCCTGGAAGGGCCCGACGGAGGGGGCAAGACCACCCAGGCCCAACAGCTGGCCCGCTGGTTCCGGCTGTACGGCCGGGAAACGGTGATCACCCGGGAACCGGGGGGGACGGCTACGGCAGAAAGCATCCGGGAACTGGTGCTGGATCCGGCACTGGACCTTTCTCCGGAAACGGAGACCCTGCTCCAGCTGGCGGCCCGGGCGGACCATGTGTACCAGGTGATCCGGCCGGCCCTGGAAGCAGGCAAAGTGGTGATCTGTGACCGGTTCACCGATTCCACCATGGTGTACCAGGGCATACTCCGGGATATGGATCTGGACCAGCTGCGGAAGCTGAACGACTTTGCCACCCGGGGCCTGCGCCCGGATGTGACACTGCTGCTGGACGGAGATCCCCGGGAACTGGTGAAGCGCCGGGAAAACCGGGGAACCGTGGATAAATTCGAACTCCAGGGGCTGGCCTACCAGGACCGGATCCGGGCGGGCTACCTCCGTCTGGCCCAGGAAGAACCGGAACGGATCCTGGTGGTGGATGCCCTCCGGGAACCGGAAGTGGTTACGGAGGAGATCATCTGCAGCCTGGAAAGATTTGTGTGACCGGCAGGAGAAGAAAGAGAACACCATGTGGGAATCCATCATCGGACATGAAACCAACAAAATCTTTCTGAAAAACATGCTTACAGGGGAGCGACAGACGCCTTCCCTGCTGTTCTGCGGGCCGGAAGGCATCGGCAAGAAAAAAATGGCCAGAGCCTTTGCCCGGAGTTTCCTGTGTCTGGAAGACCCTCTGGTTCCCTGTCACTGCCGGAGCTGCCAGGCCATGGATAACGGCAGCCATCAGGATTTCATCCAGGTGGAGCCCGGAGGCAAAAGCCGGACCATCGGGGTGGATGCCATCCATCAGCTGGCGGCCAGTGCCGCCTTGGGGCCGGTGCTGTCTCCCTTCAAAGTGTGTCTTATCGATGAGGCCCATACCATGCGGGAAGAGGCCCAGAACAGTCTGCTGAAGCTGCTGGAGGAGCCGCCGGATTACTGGCTGTTCATCCTGGTGGCGGATGACCGGGAAAAGCTGCTGCCCACCATCCGGTCCCGGGTGATGGAACTGCGGTTCGATCCGCTGTCCATGGAGGATACGGAACGGGTGCTGGAAACCATCCGGCTGCAGGAAAACGACCGGCCGGAAAGCCTGAAAGATGCGGAACTCTCCCAGGCGGAGGCCCGGTGGCGTGAGCAGCTGCCCATTCTGGCCCGGCTGGCCGGCGGATCGGCAGGCAAGGCCCTGGAGTGGTTCCGGCTGGACGCCCTGACCCTCCGGGAAGAAATCCTGGACCTTGTGGAACAGGCCGGCCGGGAGGATATCCTGGTCTATGCGGACGGGCTGCCCTGGATGCTGAAAAACGACCGGCAGGAGAGTCTGGTACTGATGGAACTGCTGCTGCTCCTGTTCCGGGACGGCCTGATCCTGGAAACCGGACTGTCCCAGCCTTTATACAATGAGGATCTGCGCCAGCGGCTGGCCATGTGCTTTGCCGGCTGGACGGAAGGGATGCTCCGGAAGGGCCTGGAGCTGGAAGAAAAATGCCGCCGGGCCATCGCTTCGTTCGTAACCCGCCGGATGGCGGTGGAGGCGCTGGCCCTGGAAATCCATCAAATGCTGTAAAAAGGAGATAAATCATTGGTTACCATCGTAGGAATCCGGTTCAAACGGGCCGGTAAAATCTATTATTTTTCCCCGGGAAAGTACGACCTGGAAAAGGGCGACCATGCCATTGTGGAAACCGCCCGGGGCATTGAATACGGGGAAGTGGTGATTCCCCGGCAGGAAGTGGAGGAAAGCCAGATCGTTTCTCCGCTGAAAACGGTGATCCGCAAAGCCAACGAGGCCGATGCCCGGAAGGTGGAGGAAAATCACCGGAAGGAAAAAGAAGCCTTTGTGATCTGCGAAAAGAAAATCGCCGCCCGGAAGCTGGATATGCACCTGGTCAATGTGGAATACACCTTTGACGTGGGCAAGATTATCTTTTACTTTACCGCCGACGGACGGATCGATTTCCGGGAACTGGTGAAAGACCTGGCTGCCGTATTCCGTACCCGGATCGAGCTGCGCCAGATCGGGGTACGGGATGAAGCCAAGATGCTGGGGGGCATCGGCTGCTGCGGCCGGCCTCTGTGCTGCTCCACCTTCCTGGGGGATTTCGAACCGGTGTCCATCAAAATGGCCAAGGAACAGAACCTGTCCCTGAATCCCACCAAGATTTCCGGGATCTGCGGCCGGCTGTTGTGCTGTCTGAAATATGAAAGCGACATGTACTGCGGAAAATGCTGCAAAAAGCGGGAAAAGAAGAAAGAACAGAACCTGGTGCCCCGGCCGGGGATGAAAGTGGTGACCCCCAGCGGGGAGGGGATGGTCATGACCATCAGCCGCCGGGAACAGACGGTGACGGTAGAATTGTCCCCCGGGAACCGGGTGGTGGTCTCCTGGGATGAGATCGTGGAATCCGCCCGGACGGAGAAATAATGGAAACCACGGAACGGCTGGACTGCCTGCCGGACGGCAGGACGAAAATCTGGCAGGACAGCCGGGAATTCTGTTTCACCACGGATGCGGTGTTCCTGGCGGCGTTCCCTCATCTGGTGCGGAAGGCGAAGGTGCTGGAACTGGGCTGCGGCACCGGCGCCGTGAGCCTGCTGCTGGCCAACCGGGGGGCGGAAAAGGTGCTGGGGGTGGATGTGAACCCCCATGTGGTGGAATTGTTCCAGCGGAGCATCCGGGACAACCATCTGGAAGACCGGGTGGAAGGAAGGGTCTGTGACCTGCGGGATTTCCGGGACGGTCTGCCCTGCGATGCCCTGGACCTGGTGGCGGCCAATCCCCCTTACCGGATCGGAGGACGGCGCCGGCAGGTGGGGCAGGCGGCCTGTCACGAAGTGGGCACCACCCTGGAGGATTTCTTCGCCGCGGCAGCCTGGTCCCTGAAAACCCGGGGACGGTTCGCCCTGGTCCAGCTGCCGGAACGGTTCACCGATGCGGTGAAGCTGGGGATCCGGTATCAACTGGAACTGAAACGGCTCCAGTGGGTCCACGCCTATGTGGACCGGCCGGCCTGGATCTTCCTGGCAGAATTCGTCAAGGGAGGAAAACCGGGACTGGAAGTGCTGCCGCCTTTGTGCATGTACAATCCGGACGGTTCCTTCAGCCGGGAAACCCTGGCCTATTATGCGTTGAAAGGGGACGAAACCCATGGAAAATAAAAAAGGGACCCTGTACCTGTGCGCCACCCCCATCGGCAACCTGGAGGACATGACGCCCCGGGCGGTGCGGGTGCTCCGGGAAGCGGACCTGATCGCCGCGGAAGACACCCGGCATACCCGGCAGCTGCTGACCCATTTCGGAATCCACGGCCAGCTGATCAGCTATCATGAACACAACAAGGAAAAACAGGGGCCGGTGCTCCTGGCGGCCCTGGAAGAAGGGAAGGATATCGCCCTGGTCACCGATGCGGGATTTCCCGGGATTTCCGATCCGGGGGAAATGATCGCCCAACAGGCCATTGCCGCCGGACTGCCGGTGGTGCCGGTGCCCGGAGCCAATGCCTGTCTCACGGCCCTGGTGGCATCAGGGCTGCCCAGTACCCCGTTCTTTTTCGGGGCCTTCCTGCCCAAAAGCCGGAAAAACCGGAAAGAGAAACTGGAAGAATGGAAGAACATCCCGGCTACCCTGGTGCTCTATGAAGCACCCCACCGGATCCTGGATGTGCTCCAGGATATGGAAGAAGTGTGGGGGGACCGAAAAATGACCCTGGGGCGGGAGCTGACCAAGCTCCATGAGGAATTTTTCCGGGGAACCATTTCCACCTGCCGGCAGCATCTGCTGGAAAATCCGCCCCGGGGAGAATTTGTCCTGGTGGTGGAGCAGGGGACGGTGGAAAAACAGGAACCCCAGGGGGATCCCCTGGATGCGGTAAAGGACCTGATGGCCCGGGGCACGGACAAAAAAGAGGCCCTGGCCCAGGTGGCCAAAGCCTACAAAGTGCCCAAACGGGAGCTCTACAACCGTCTGGTGCGGGAATGAAAAAGGGGGTGCTGCACGGATTGTGCAGCATCCCCGTCAACGGTCAGCGGCCAAAGGAAGCCAGCAAAGCTGGCTTTGAACAACGGCAACCGTTATATAAAT
>OBHX01003980.1_pt1 | contig 10043 bp, 10 predicted proteins | sample 1519331 | NCBI WGS metagenome assembly OBHX01 (sample SAMEA2602897, study PRJEB22501) | metagenome
TGCAATCACAGCTCCCCGGGCATTGGCTGAGGATTCTCTGGGGGCCCGTGACGGCAGGATCGCCCTGCACACAGCCGCGTCAGTCAATATCCAGCATATCAGCTCCGCCACATCTGTAAAGGCTGTGAAGCTTGCGAAAGAGCTTGGAGCAAATGTGACAGCGGAGGTCACACCTCACCATTTCACATTAGATGAGACCGCTGTTTTAGAACATGGCGCAATGGCGAAGATGAACCCGCCCCTTAGAACCGCGAAGGACCGCGAGGAAATTATTGAAGGAATCAAGGACGGCTCCATCGATATGATCGCCACCGACCACGCTCCGCACAGCGCGGAGGAAAAGGCAGTTCTTCCGGTATGGAAAGCACCGAGCGGAATTATCGGTCTTGAGACTGCTCTCGGCCTTGCGGTGACAGAGCTTGTGAAGAAAGGCCACCTGACTACCATGCAGCTTGTGGAGAAGATGTGCGTGAATCCGGCGAAGCTGTATCACTTTGATAAGGGATATCTAACAGAGGGCGGGGATGCCGATATCGTGATCTTCAATGAGAACGAGGAATGGACCGTTACAGATGATGAGATCGCGTCCAAGTCCCACAACACGCCGTTTATCGGAACAAAACTTTTCGGACGTGTGAAGTATACGATCTGCGGTGGAAAGATTGTATACAAGAATTAAGAACATACAGCAGAGCGCCCTGGCATCGGGCTGATAAGACTCAGAGAGTCCGGTTGGAGCTGGATCCGGGGAGTGCAGCTGTTTTCAGCAATGCAGGAGGAGGCAAAGCTGAGAATTGTGAGAAATAAAGAACAGGAGAAAACAAGTCATGAAAAAATACCAGGTGCTTCTTTTTGATGTGGATGGAACACTTCTGGATTTCGACAAGGCGGAGAGGATCGGCATCGAGCGGGTACTCACCCACTTTGGCGTACCGGCTACAGAGGAGAATGTGCAGAAGTACCACCATCTGAACAAAAGCTACTGGCAGAAGTTAGAGCGCGGGGAGATCACGAGAGAGCAGGTGTTAAGCCTGCGATTTGAGGATTTCTTCAGTGACTTCGGAATCAAGGTAAATGGCGCTGAGGTCGATGGATTGTACCGCCAGACATTAAATGAGAGTGCGTTTCTCTTAGACGGAGTCATGGACCTCCTTAATGGCTTAAAGAATCGTTATGAGCTTCATATCGTCACAAACGGCGTGGCGGAGACCCAGTATAAACGCCTCGCGGCAGCAGGCCTGGACAAGCTGTTTCAGGGAATCTATGTTTCCGAAGAATCCGGATACCAGAAACCGCAGCAGGAGTATTTCGATTACTGCTTTGAAAAGATGGGCAGAAACGACGTGGAGAACATGCTGATCATCGGTGACTCCCTGACATCCGATATCCGCGGCGGAAATAACGCGGGGATCGACACGCTGTGGTACAATCCGCACCATCAGGAGAATACAGCCGGTGTGCATGTGGATTATGAGGCGGATACGTTGGAAAAGATAGGTGAGATGCTGAGTTAATTTCGTCAAGACAGCAGCAGGCAATTTTTCTGAAAAGTTATGTAAACTAAAAGCACCTGGAATGAGATAAAATCCATGGAAAATCATTTTGAAGGCTGGTTTTACTGCTGGTATCTTTCAAAATTGCAAAAAGTCATAGCAATACTGAGAAATATTGTCAGACATCTTGACAAATACGAGGGTTTTTCTTATAATTAAGCTTTCCCGGAGAGCATTGTCCGCCGCATACGAATCCGGTGAAGGGACAGAAAAAGCGGCGGCGAATATATAGAAATGAGGGGTGTATTTCATGAACAAGAACACGACAGATATCACATTATCGGCTTATTTTAATGACATCGTAATCGGATACTACGAGGACGAGGATCTGGTAAAACAGTTTGGAAGACAGCTTGGTTTCGACGTGGATATGGACACCTTTATGGCGGTATCTTTCCAGTATCCGTCTGATATGAATGTAAAACCGGAAGACCGTGAGAAGCTCACAGACGCTGCAAACGCGATCATCGCTCTCTCCGATATCAACAGAAAGATCGGTGGAAAGCAGATCATCACATGTGACAGCGGTGACTGTGTGATCCTGGTCATGAAGGATAAATCCGCAATGCGCGAATTGATCCCGCAGATCAAGGAGAAAGCCCTTGAACAGGTAGAAAAGATCAACTCTGACAGAAAGATCCGCGTCGGCATCGGTACGATCGAGAGCGGAATCAAGGGAATCAAGCATACATACAGCAATGCCCAGGATGCGGTAAAGGCCGGCGAGATCTTCAAGAAAGACCGTGTGATCCTTGAATACATGGGTATGGAGATCTACAGCAGCATCAACCAGATGGTTGTCAACTTCGGTGACCGCCTTACCAGAACCGTATTAAAACAGCTCGGTGAGACTGAGAAGCGGGTTCTCGCGAAATACTACAAATGCAAAGAGGACATCGCTGAGACTGCAAGACAGCTCGGAATGTCTGAGGATGATGTAAAGACAAGCTTAAATATGGTCCGCATCAATACCGGACTTGACGTAAACGATACAGAGGATAACTTCAAGCTCCACTTTATCATGATCGCGAAGAAAGTTCTTGAAAACGACGAGAGAATCAAAAAAAATCGCTGATCGAACAGGACTCGCAGCTATGGAAAGACGGGGCAGAAGGGGATATACATTATGAAGACAATGCTGGAGCGCGGAGCCGGAATTTTAATGCCGGTGTCAAGTTTACCGTCACCTTACGGGATCGGTACATTTGGCAGTGCGGCCTATGAATTCGTGGACTTTTTAAAAAAGGCAAGACAGAAATACTGGCAGGTTCTGCCGGTTGGACCGACAAGCTATGGGGACAGCCCGTATCAGTCATTTTCCGCATTTGCGGGAAATCCATATTTCATTGATCTGGATACGCTGGTAAAAGAGGGACTGCTCACACAGGAAGAGATCAACGCCTGCTATTGGGGCGAGGATCCGGCCCAGGTGGCGTACGACACGGTATTCTGGTATCGGTTCCCATTGTTGAAAAAGGCGTATGTGAGAAGCGAGTACCGCGAGGAACAGGGCTATGAGAAGTTCTGTATGGACAGCTGGTTCTGGTTAAACGACTACGCGTTTTATATGGCACTTAAGTTCCATTTTGATAATAAGGAATGGCTGGCGTGGCCGGAAGATATCCGGTTCCGGAAGAAGGAAGCGGTGGAGTCCTACCGCGAGGAATTGAAGGACGAGATCGACTTCTGGAAGTTTTTACAGTATAAATTCTACCAGCAATGGGGAAAGCTCCGCGCATATGCGAATGAGCAGGGAATCTCCATCATCGGTGATATTCCGATCTATGTGGCGCTGGACAGCGCGGATGTCTGGACCCACCCGGAGTTATTCCTTTTGGATGAGGAGAACCTGACTCCGCTCAAGGTTGCCGGAGTTCCGCCGGACGCATTTAGTGAGACGGGACAGCTCTGGGGCAATCCGCTTTACCGCTGGGATGTTCAGGAAAAGACCGATTTCGCATGGTGGAAAGAGCGTATGAAAGCGTCTGCCCGCCTGTATGATGTGGTCCGTATCGACCACTTTATCGGTGTGACCCAGTACTATGCGATTCCGGCGGGTTCCGAGGACGGAAAGACCGGAGAATGGTTAAAGGGCCCGGGAAAGAAGCTCACGGATGCCATCAACATGGTCATCGGTGACACAAAGATCATTGCTGAGGATCTTGGAATCTTTGTGCCGGAGGTCAAGGCGCTCCTCGAGGAGACCGGTTACCCGGGAATGAAGATCATCGAGTTTGCCTTCAGCGGTGACCGTTTCAACGAGCACCTGCCGCATATGTATTCCCCAAATTCTGTCGTCTATGGCGGAACCCATGACAATGAGACGTTAGTCGGCTACTTTAAACCGGAGGCGCGTCAGTGGTGGGAGTTGCAGTACATTGCGGATTATATGGGAGTCTCCCATCAGAATGAGATCGTGGATAAGGTCTTAAAGACCGCCTACGCATCCGTGGCGAGTGTTGTGATCTTCCAGACACAGGATATTTTAAAACTTGATAACTGGGCTCGTATGAACACTCCGGGAACAGTTGGAAACAACTGGAGATGGAGAATGAAACCGGGCGAGCTGAACCAGGATCATATCAATCATCTTTCATGGCTGGTCGATACGTTCGGGCGGTTCTGATCAAGCGTTAAAAACGGGTTGGAATAACGAAAAAATGTGGCAGAAATACCGGGTAAAAATATCGGTTCCCGTCGAGAAAAACAGATGTGTGCCATACGCGGTACAGTGCCGGAAAATAAGGAAAAACGGGCGGTTTGCAGGGATAAAACAGACCGCCCGTTTCTTGGAAATCTGATTGACACAGGGCAAGAAGTGTGATATTGTTAAGTTAATTCCGATGCACTATTGAACTCACATGTTTTTGTAAGTCATTTGCGCGATACGATGAATTACAAAAGCATGTGAGTTTTTTGAAATGATAGACCAACAGTGATGTATGGGGATTTCCAGTAGGGCTGAGTACGGAAAAATTCAATTTTTTATGGAGGTACCAAAATGAACAACGGTACAGTTAAGTGGTTCAATTCTGAGAAAGGCTACGGATTCATCTCCAACGATAACGGCGGCGACGACGTATTCGTACACTTTTCCGCAATCGTAGGCGACGGCTTCAAGACTCTTGAAGAGGGCCAGAAGGTTACTTTCGACACAGAGCAGGATCCGAAGAACAGCAAGAAGCTTCGCGCTGTTAACGTAGTTAAACTCTAATTCGAATAGAAAAGAAACTAAGAGAACTGCCGTTCCGAGTTGTACTTGGAGCGGCAGTTCTTTTGTTGGATAGGATTTTTCCTTGAAAAACAGGCTTTTTTCGCGAAAAGCCTTGCAAAAACCTGTGTTCTTTAATAGAATAAGAAGGACTTTGATAACTGACCGGCAGGCTGGAGACATTTGCGGAAGGTTATCGTTTTAAGTTCTGCCAGGGTTTAGATCCGAGGCAGGCTGTTTGTGCCCGGCGCGGGGGATGCGCTAAGGCGCATTTCACAGATACCCCTTGTCAGTTAAAAGGAGATTTAGAAAATGATTAGTGCAAATAATGTGACACTCCGTGTCGGTAAAAAAGCTTTATTTGAAGACGTAAACATTAAATTCACAGAAGGAAACTGTTATGGTCTGATCGGTGCCAACGGTGCCGGAAAGTCCACATTCTTAAAGATCTTATCCGGTCAGCTCGAGCCGACAAACGGCGAGGTTGCGATCACCCCGGGCCAGCGTCTTTCCTTCTTACAGCAGGACCACTTTAAATACGACGAGTACACAGTTCTCGACACCGTTATCATGGGAAATAAGCGCCTTTATGACATCATGAAGGAAAAAGACGCGATCTACATGAAAGAAGAGTTTACAGATGAGGACGGAATCAAGGCGGCAGAGCTCGAGGGCGAGTTCGCGACCATGAACGGATGGGAAGCCGAGTCTGACGCTGAGAACCTGTTAAACGGTCTTGGTATCGAGACAGACCTCCACTACAAAACAATGAAAGACCTTCTCGGACCACAGAAGGTAAAAGTTCTCCTCGCCCAGGCATTATTTGGAAATCCGGATATCCTGCTCCTCGACGAGCCGACGAACCACTTAGACCTTGATGCGATCGCATGGCTTGAGGAGTTCCTGATCAACTTCGAGAATACCGTTATCGTGGTATCCCATGACCGTTACTTCTTAAACAAGGTCTGCACACAGATTGCCGACATCGACTACGGCAAGATCCAGCTCTATGCCGGAAACTACGATTTCTGGTTCGAGTCCAGCCAGTTGATGATCAAGCAGATGAAGGAAGCAAACAGAAAGAAAGAGGAGAAGATCAAAGAGTTACAGGAGTTCATCCAGAGATTCTCCGCCAACGCTTCCAAGTCCAAGCAGGCGACCTCCAGAAAACGTGCGTTAGAGAAGATCGAGCTTGACGAGATCCGCCCGTCCAGCAGAAAATACCCGTATATCGACTTCCGTCCGGCCCGTGAGATCGGAAACGAAGTTCTCTCCGTTGAGGGACTTACAAAGACCATCGACGGTGTAAAGGTTCTCGACAATATCTCCTTTACCCTGGGAAGAGAGGACAAGGTTGCCCTTGTAGGACCGAACGAGCTTGCGAAGACCACACTCTTCAAGATCCTCTCCGGCGAGATGGAGCCGGATTCCGGAAGCTATAAATGGGGACTTACAACGACTCAGGCGTACTTCCCGAAGGATAACAGTGCAGAGTTCAATAATGATGATACGATCGTAGACTGGCTGACCCAGTACTCCCCGGAAAAGGATGTCACATATGTCCGCGGATTCCTCGGAAGAATGCTGTTTGCCGGTGAAGATGGCGTAAAGAAGGTAAAGGTTCTCTCCGGTGGTGAGAAGGTGCGCTGCATGCTCTCCAAGATGATGATCTCCGGCGCGAACGTGCTGATGTTCGATGAGCCGACTGACCATCTGGACATGGAGTCCATCACAGCCCTGAACAACGGAATGAAGAAGTTCCCGGGCGTGATCATTTTCTCCTCCCGTGACCATCAGGTCGTAGAGACGACCGCAAACCGTATCATGGAGATCATCAACGGCCAGCTGATCGATAAGATCACGACCTACGACGAGTACCTTGAGAGCGATGAGATGGCGAGAAAGAGATTCACATATACGATCACTGAGAGTGAAGAGAATGATGACTGATTCTGCCGCCGCCTGAATTGAGATAGAAAATGGCAGTGTAAACTGCCTGTAGAAATAAAAAACAGAGCATATATTCAACCATACCCTATGTAAAACATTGGCATGCGAAGATATATGCTCTGTTTTTGCGTATTTACACTTAGTTTTGGCGGAACCGGTTAATTAGCCCCGGCTTTCGCCAGAACCTTCTTCATCGAAGTGAGATACACGATCACCGAAGCAATCGGTCCAAGGATATCAGATACCGGTTCTGCGTAAAATGCCGCTTCAGCTCCGAACATCGCGGGAAGCAGGAACAGGGATACAAAGTATGCGCCTTTTCGGAAGAAGGAAAGCGGCAGGGCAACCTGTACCTGACCAAGACCGGTGAAACCGTCGACGATCTCATACTGGAATGCCAGCGGGATGATCGCCAGAGTGAAGATCCGGATCGCCCGGAGCGCTTCTGCGGCAACGATCGGGTCTGCTGTAAAGAGACGGACAAACAGGACGCCGATGGTACGCGCAAGGACGAAGAGCAGAGTGGTGTATGCCGCAGCAAGGATAAAGATGTACTTTTGCGCACCCTTTACTCGGTCGGTCTTTCCGGCTCCGAAATTGTAGGCAAGAACAGCCTGAGTTCCGCTGGTGATACCGCCGAGAGGCATGGTGACTACGAGCATGAAGCTCTGGGCAATGGTCGCGCAGGTGATCAGAAGGTCTCCGCGCTCCGCACCGCCGTATTTTTGCAGGATCGCGTTCATGGTGATGATCATGACGTTATCCATGGCGATGATGATAAATGGGGTAAAGCCGATGGTGAGCACTCTGCGGATCAGCCGCCAGCTGTAACCGCCGAAGGTGATGCGCACCGGCATATTTTTCCCGAACAGTGTCCTCAGGACGAAAGCGCAGCTCGCCATCTGGGAGATGACGGTTGCGACGGCGGCACCGGAGACGCCCATGTGGAGGCCGAAGATGAAGATTGGATCCAGAATGATGTTCAGTACCGCGCCGAGGATGACGGAGTACATTCCGGTCTTTGCAAAGCCCTGACAGATGATAAACTGGTTCATACCTGTGGACATCAGGGCGAATACGGTTCCGGTCAGATATATCGTAAAATATGCGTTTGCGTAGGGCAGTGTGATATCGCTGGCACCGAAATACAGCAGCATCGGAATGCGGATCGGGTAGATGCAGGCCACCATGAGGATAGAACATACTGCCAGCATGAGAAAACAGTTGGCGAGGATCCGCTCAGCGGCCTTTTTATCGCCTTGTCCCATCTTCATGCTCATAAGCGGGGCACCGCCGATTCCCACGAGAAATGCGACGGAGCCGACCATAGTGACTACCGGACCGCAGACACCGGCCCCCGCCAGCGCCATGTCGCCGGAGCCGGGGATATTTCCGATATACATGCGGTCTACGATACTGTAAAGGACGCTGACAAACTGTGCCAGCATACTGGGAATTGCGATCCGGACGACGAGTTTTTTTATGTCGTCACGGCCGAGATCATTTTCAGCAGCCATAATAAAACTCTCCTGTATAAAATCCGCAGTACAGAAAAACTGTACTGCGGAATATTTGTGTAATTAGGAAATTCCGAGGGAATTCCCTATTACACAAAAGGCACTAACGTGCCAATGATGCGCACTTGCGTGAAATTGTAGATTGCCGCAAGCGACCGCGCGAAGCGCGAGAATGTGCCAAGGCACATTCTTATTTTGTATTAAGCATTGTGGATAGGGGATCCGGCTTTTGGCGTGTCTATAACCTTGCCGGTCTGTTCCAGCATATCCAGACGATGGTTGATCTTTTTCTGGTTTTCGATGATCAGATCCATTTTTTTGTGCAGGTCATCGATAATGAGTTCGCTCTTTAAATTGACCTTAAAGTCGTTTTCCGCGCGTTGTCTGTCCTTTGCCTCCTGCCGGTTCTGGCTCATCATGATAAGGGGAGCCTGAATGGCAGCAATGCAGGAAAGTACCAGATTTAAAAGGATAAACGGGTAGGCATCAAAGGCCTTCGTTCCAAGGATAATATTGACAGCCATCCATCCGACCATGACAGCGATAAAGCTGAAGATAAATGCCCAGCTTCCGGCAAATTTCGCTACTGCGTCGGATGCTCTCTGGCCGAAGGACAGCTTTTCTGTCTCATTGGAATTTTCTGTGATGTTTGTCATGATCAGCTGATGGATCAGCTCTTCATCTGTAAATTCCTGATCAGTCCTGTTCAGGAGTTCCCGGATGATTTTTTTTCGTTCGTTTCCGCTTTTCATTTTCATAGTGAATCTCCTTATGTCCGGCATATAAAACGCGTGCAGCGCATCGGTGATGCATGCGGACACTGCTCTGTACTGATAACTGGTAACTGCTAAATTCTCCCAGTTGGCGGTGGGAGGACAAGTACATAGAGTATAGCACGTTTTCCTGGGTGGGTAAATGGCACACAGGAAGATTATAGGCAAAAAAGAAAAGGGAAAATGTAAACCAAATAATAAAAATGGGTTGACAAATGCACGGAATATGCGTATGATAGGAAAAGAATCGATCAGAACAATTCCATTTTGTGATATGCGTACCGGAATGCAGAATTTAAGAACGATAGAATTTAAGATCCGGCAGCAGAAATGATGGATGTTGGGAGGAAAACAAAGATGGAAAAGACAACAGCAAAACACATGTCCACCGCACAGATGACGGTGACAGCACTTATGACAGCGATCACCTGTATCCTAGCACCGATGGCGCTTCCGATTCCGATCAGCCCGGTACCGATCAGCCTGACAAACCTTGTCATCTTCTTTATGGCATATATTCTCGGAATGAAGCTTTCCGTAGCGAGCTATGTATTATACCTGCTCTTAGGAACAGTAGGACTTCCGGTATTCTCTGGATTTACCGGCGGTGTCGGCAAGCTTCTCGGACCGACCGGCGGCTACCTTATCGGATTTATCTTTCTGGCAGCGATCGCAGGCTTCTTCGTTGAGAAGTTTCCGGCAAAGATCTACATGCATGTAGTCGGAATGATCATCGGAATGGCGATCTGCTATATCTTCGGAACCGCATGGCTTGCGGGACAGCTCGGAATGAGCTTCGTGGCAGCTCTCGGCATCGGTGTTATCCCGTATCTTCCGGGTGACACGGCGAAGATCATCATTGCGATCATCGCAGGTCCGCAGATCCGCAAGGCAGTTTCCAGATTTATGTAGGCTGGAAAGTAAGTGTTCAATAGGTCTGCGCATTTACTGCGCTGACCGTAAGAAAACTTAGAATAGAAGGCAAAAATCCTATCGGCACAGCCGATTTGGAATGGATTTTTGCGCGTAACTGTGAGGG
>OBHX01003990.1_pt1 | contig 10027 bp, 8 predicted proteins | sample 1519331 | NCBI WGS metagenome assembly OBHX01 (sample SAMEA2602897, study PRJEB22501) | metagenome
GGCGGACGACGGATCAGCAGCGAAATTGCGGAGATTGCCCGTCTGGGTATTGCAATGGGCGGAAAACAGCAGCCCTTCTACGGATTATCCGGCATCGGTGATTTGATCGTATCCTGTGCGAGCATGCACAGCCGCAACCGCCGGGCGGGTATCCTGATTGGAAAGGGATACACGATGGATGAGGCGATGAAGGAAGTGCAGATGGTTGTCGAGGGCGTTTATTCTGCGAAAGCCGGTCTTCTGCTGGCACAGAAACACGGCTGCGATATGCCGATCGTTTCTCAGGTCAATCAGGTGCTGTTTGACGGAAAATCTCCGAAAGAGGCGCTGGCGGATCTGATGATGCGCGATCCGCGGATCGAATCGAGTGATCTTCCGTGGGAAGGATAATTCAGGCGGCAGCCGTTTTTCTGAATTTGAGTGATAAAATTCGGAAAAAAATAGCAATGAGATCTACTATGTTTTTCTGGAAAATGCAGGTGTCTGTGTCAGACGGACAAAACTTGTGAAAAGTGTTTACTATAACCCGTAAGAATATCTAATATAACTACAAGATCTGGAAAAGAGAGAATTTAGCGCAAAAAGTTGAAAATCCGCTAAATTCCCTCTTTTTTAGGTGGTTTTTGTATTGACAATTAGAGGGGTAAAATTTATAATTGCCTCATTCAAATAGTTGCTGTATTCCATTGCAGCATAGAATTGGAGGAGAATATTATGAAAAAAAGAGTAGTTAGTCTTGGACTGGCAGCCATGATGGCGATGTCTATGACCGCTTGCGGTGGCTCTGGAAATGCGAGCACTTCTGAATCAGCAGCAGAAGACGCACAGGGCGCAGAGGGAGCTGACGGCGAAGTATTTAAAATTGGCGGTATCGGACCGATCACCGGTGCGGCTGGCGCTTACGGCGCGGCTGTAAAGAATGGTACTGAGCTGGCAATCAATGAGATCAACGAGGCTGGCGGTATCAATGGTTACCAGGTAGCGTTCAACTTCCAGGATGATGAGAAAGATCCGGAGAAGGCGATCAACGCATACAATACCTTAAAAGACTGGAACATGCAGATGCTTCTTGGTACCGTTACTTCCAAGCCGTGTATCGCAGTTGTAGCAGAGACAGCAGCAGATAACCTGTTCCAGCTGACTCCGTCCGGATCTGCTGTTGAGAGTATTTCCGGCGACAACGCATTCCGCGTATGCTATTCGGATCCGGATCAGGGACGTGCATCCGCTCAGTACATCGGCGAGCACAAACTGGCAACCAAGATCGCTATCATCTACGACAGCTCCAGCGAATACTCCGATGGTATCCGCGAGTCCTTCGTAGCAGAGGCCCCGAATCAGGGTCTGGAGGTAGTAGCCAGCGAGGCATTTACATCTGATAACAATACCGATTTCTCCGTACAGCTTGATAAAGCAAAAGAGTCCGGCGCTGATCTGGTATTCCTGCCGATCTACTATCAGGAGGCATCTGTTATCCTGAAACAGGCAAACGATAAAGATTTCCACCCGCAGTTCTTCGGCTGTGATGGTATGGACGGTATCCTGAGCGTTGATGGCTTTGATAAGTCCTTAGCAGAAGGTCTGATGCTTCTGACTCCGTTCTCCGTAGACGAGGAGTCCAGCCAGGACTTCGTAACTGCTTACCGTGATGCTTACGGCATCGACCCGCTTCAGTTCGCAGCAGATGCTTACGACGGCGTATATGCAATTAAGGCAGCTGCAGAGAAGGCAGAGATCACACCGGATATGAGCACTTCCGATATCTGCGATGCACTGAAAACAGCTATGACTGAGATCCAGATCGATGGTCTGACCGGTACAGAGATGCACTGGACGGCAGAAGGCGAGCCGCAGAAAGCGCCGAAAGCTGTAGAGATCAAAGACGGCAAATATGAGATGATGCAGTAATTAAAAATTTAAAAACTGCAGAACCGTTGCGGCTATATGTATGTAGCTCTGATGGGACTGTTACTGGATGTCCGGCGGCACAGATGGCTGCCGGGCATTTAGTAACAGCTTTCTTTTTAAAACGGTTCACTGCACATGCTTGCCTGCGACGACGACCGGGTGTTTGCTTTCTGCGGACTGCGAGACGGTCATGTTTGTTCTGCTAAATTCGGTCACAGGTAAACATGTGCAGCGAAATGCGTGTACAGGGAAATGCGAAAACGTAGAAACAAAGAGGTAGGTGTATACATATGAGTTTTCTTTCTTATTTAATCAATGGCATCAGTCTGGGAAGTGTCTATGCGATCATTGCACTGGGCTACACCATGGTTTATGGCATCGCGCGCATGCTGAACTTCGCACACGGCGATATCATCATGGTAGGCGGTTTCACAGTGTTTACGATTGTCACAACGATGGGCGGTTCTCCGGTTGTGGGTATTCTGGCTTCGGTGGTTGTGTGTACAGTGCTGGGCGTTACGATCGAGCGAGTTGCATACAGACCGTTGCGTGACGCGTCCCCGCTGGCAGTTCTGATCACCGCGATCGGTGTCAGTTATCTGCTCCAGAACGTGGCGCTTCTGATTTTTGGTTCCAATGCGAGACAGTTTACATCAGTTATTACTGTACCGGCATTAAAGCTGGCTGGCGGCAAGCTTTCGATCTCCAGTGTCACGATCGTGACGATTTTAAGCTGTATCGTGATTATGGCTGCCCTGATGACATTTATCAACAAGACGAAAATGGGGCAGGCGATGCTGGCGGTTTCTGAGGATCGCGGTGCGGCAACCTTGATGGGTATCAATGTAAACCGCACGATCTCCGTAACCTTTGCGATTGGTTCCGCCCTGGCGGCAGTAGCAGGCGTGCTGCTCTGCTCGGCGTACCCGTCCCTGTCTCCGTACACCGGTTCCATGCCGGGTATCAAGGCATTCGTGGCAGCGGTATTTGGCGGTATCGGTTCGATCCCGGGCGCATTTATCGGCGGTATCCTGCTTGGTATCATTGAAAACCTTGCCAAGGCGTATATTTCCTCCCAGCTTTCTGACGCGATCGTATTCTCTGTCCTGATTATCGTGCTTCTGGTCCGCCCGACCGGTATTCTCGGCAAGAAGATGACGGAGAAAGTATAATAGAGAAAATTATACGATGGTTCATGCCGGGGACTTTTGAAACGGAAAGTGCCGTGTGAAAACAAGATGGTGCATGAACTGCAATAAGCAAGAGAAAGTGCAGGTGTTTAAAATGAACGCATATAAAAATAAAATTCGGATTCAGAATGCGATCACATATGCGATTGTAATCGGCTGTTACATTCTGATTCAGATTATGATGGCAGGCGGCCATGTAAACAGTCTTTTAAAGGGTATTCTGGTTCCACTTTGTACCTATACGATTTTGGCGGTTTCCTTAAACCTCACGGTTGGTATCCTCGGCGAGCTGAGTCTGGGTCATGCCGGATTCATGTGTGCGGGTGCGTTTTCAGGTGCATTTTTTAATCATGCCATGAAAAATCTGATCGCAAGCAACCAGGTACGCTTCATTCTGGCGCTCTTTGTCGGTGCGGCGGTAGCGGCGGTATTTGGTATCCTCATCGGTATTCCGGTTCTGCGTCTGAAAGGAGACTATCTGGCGATTGTAACGCTGGCATTCGGTGAGATCGTTAAAAATATTATCAATGTTCTGTACGTCGGCATCGACGGAAACGGCATCCACGTTTCCATGAAAGACGTAGCTTCCTTAAAGCTGGCAGCGGACGGTCAGGTGATCATCAAGGGTGCACAGGGTATCACAGGTACACCGAAGACGGCGACCTTTACGATCGGCATTATCCTGGTACTCCTGACCCTGTTTATTGTATTGAATATCATCAATTCCCGGACGGGTCGTGCGATCATGGCGATCCGCGATAACCGTATTGCGGCAGAGTCTGTGGGTATCAATATCACGAAATACAAACTGATGGCATTTACCATCTCTGCTTCTTTAGCCGGTGTGGCAGGCGTCCTGTACGCACACAACCTGGCGACGCTGGCAGCGACCCCGAAAAGCTTCGGCTATAATATGTCCATTATGATCCTTGTATTTGTGGTTCTGGGCGGCATCGGAAATATCCGTGGTTCCATGATCGCGGCGGTTATCTTAACCCTGCTTCCGGAGATGCTTCGAAGCCTCAATAATTACCGTATGCTGATTTACGCGGTCGTCCTGATTGTAATGATGCTTTTGACCTCCAGTCCGAAGGCGATCGAGGTCCGCGGGCGCATCTTTTCATCATTCCGGAAAAAGAAGACAGAAGGGGAGGCGTAAATCATGGCAATGCTGGATGTAAAAAATTTAAGTATTTCTTTTGGCGGTCTGAAAGCGGTCGATGATTTCAGCATCACGATAGAAAAAGGACAGCTCTACGGTCTGATCGGACCGAACGGCGCTGGTAAAACGACTATTTTCAACCTTTTGACGGGCGTGTACAAGCCGGATGGCGGACGGATTCTGCTGGATGGAAAGGACATTACCGGTCACAAGGCAATCCAGATCAATCAGGCAGGCATCGCGAGAACCTTCCAGAATATCCGTCTGTTCAAGGAGCTGAGCGTGCTTGACAATGTAAAGGTTGGTCTTCACAACCATCATAAATATTCTACGCTGAGCGGCATTCTGCGTCTTCCGTCCTATTACAAGGTTGAGAAAGAGATGGATGAGCGCGCGATGGAGCTTTTGAAGGTGTTTGACCTCGACAAAGAGTTTGATTATAAGGCATCGAACCTCCCATACGGCAAGCAGAGAAAGCTGGAGATCGCCAGAGCGCTGGCGACCGAGCCGAAGCTTCTGCTTCTTGACGAGCCGGCAGCCGGCATGAACCCGAATGAGACGGCAGAGCTGATGAAGACGATCCGTTTCGTGCGTGATCATTTTGATATGACCGTACTTCTCATTGAGCATGATATGAAGCTGGTCTCCGGTATCTGCGAGCGCCTGACGGTCTTAAACTTCGGTCATATGCTGGCAGAGGGACCGACCAGCGAAGTACTTAGCAATCCAGAAGTTATCAAAGCATATCTGGGAGAATAGGGGGAAGTTTCGTATGTCAATGCTGGAAGTAAAAGATTTACAGGTATATTATGGTGTGATACAGGCACTCAAGGGAATTTCCTTTGAGGTAGAACAGGGCGATGTGGTAGCGCTGATCGGTGCCAACGGAGCCGGAAAGACGACGACGCTTCACACGATCACGGGTCTGCTGCCGTCCAAGGCAGGCAATATCACATTTGAGGGAACGGATATTACCCATGTACCGGGCTATAAGCTGGTATCAATGGGAATCGCCCACGTGCCGGAGGGGCGCCGTGTGTTCGCTTCCCTGACGGTTCTCCAGAACCTGAAAATGGGTGCGTATACGAGAAATGACAAGAAGGAAATTGAAGATACGATCGAAATGATTTACAAGCGTTTCCCGCGTCTGAAAGAGCGCAAGAACCAGCTTGCCGGAACTTTGTCCGGCGGCGAGCAGCAGATGCTTGCGATGGGACGCGCCCTCATGAGCCACCCGCGCCTGATCGTTCTCGACGAGCCGTCGATGGGTCTGTCCCCACTCTATGTTAATGAGATTTTCGATATTATCCAGGAAATCAACAAGGACGGAGTGACCGTTCTTCTGGTCGAGCAGAATGCGAAAAAAGCGCTCTCCATTTCCAATAAAGCATATGTGCTTGAGACGGGCAATATCGTTCTGAGCGGTGATGCGAAAGAACTGATGAATAATGAGAGAGTGAAGAAGGCTTATCTGAGCGAATAAAAATGTTCTGTGAGCCGGAGCTTTCCAAATGGGAATATTCATAACCCCCTTATGGTCTGAATACATTGTATCAGCAGACCAAGGGGGTATTTTTATGGATCATTTTAATGTATACAGCGATATCCAGGCGCGAACCGGCGGCGAGATCTATATTGGGGTGGTTGGTCCGGTTCGGACAGGGAAATCGACCTTTATTAAGCGCTTTATGGAACTTCTCGTCCTTCCGGGGCTGGAAGATGTCCATGCCCGCGAGCGCGCCCGGGATGAACTTCCCCAGTCTTCGGCGGGGAAAACGATCATGACAACGGAACCGAAATTTATCCCTAAAGAGGCGGCAAAGCTCTCGCTTGGGGACGGTGTGGAGGTGCGGGTCCGCCTGATCGACTGCGTCGGTTTCATGGTGGAGGGCGCTGCCGGTCATATTGAAAACGAGAAAGAACGCATGGTGCGGACGCCGTGGTATGAGGAGGAGATCCCATTTACAGCGGCAGCCGAGCTGGGAACGCGCAAGGTCATCACGGATCATTCGACGATCGGGCTTGTGGTTACGGCGGACGGCAGTTTCGGGGAGTTGAAACGGGAGAATTATGTTCCGGCGGAAGAGAAGACCGTGCAGGAACTGAAAAAACTGGGAAAGCCGTTTCTGGTGCTTTTAAACTCGCAGAAACCATATTCGGAGGAGACGCGGGCGCTGGCAGCCCGGATGACCGAAAAATATGAGGTGCAGGTGCTCCCAGTCAACTGTGAGCAGCTGCGCGCCGAGGATATCCGGGAGATTCTGGGGCAGGTGCTTCTGGAATTTCCGGTCACGGAGATCGATTTTTCGATTCCGAAATGGCTGGAGATTCTGCCAAACAGCCATTGGCTTAAATCGGAGGTCATACAGGCAGTCCGGGGGATGATGGATCGGACGGTACATATGCGCGATGTGGCGTTGGCGCTGCCGGAGGAAACCGGGGAAGCGATCCGCCGGATCCGGATTGTATCAATGAAAATGGATGATGGCAGCGTTCAGGCGGTGGTCGAGCTGGACGACGGACATTATTATCAGATCCTCAGCGAGTATGTGGGAATGCCGATCGAGGGCGAGTACCAGCTGATGCAGACCTTGAAGCGGTTGGCGTCGATGCAGAGCGAGTATGAAAAGGCATCCGTGGCGCTCACGCAGGCACGCAAGAAGGGCTATGGGGTTGTCACGCCGGAACGCGGGGAGATCGTTCTCGATGAGCCGCAGGTGGTGCGCCACGGCAATAAATATGGAGTCAAAATGAAAGCGCAGGCGCCGTCCATCAATCTCATCAAGGCGCAGATTGAGACTGAGATCGCGCCGATTGTGGGAAATGAACAGCAGGCAGAGGATTTGATCCGATACATCCGGGAGAATGCTGGAAAAGGTGAGGAAGGCATCTGGGAAACCAATATTTTTGGAAAATCAATCGCCCAGATCGTCGATGACGGGATTCAGGCGAAGATATCCCAGCTCACTGAGGACTGCCAGGTGAAGCTGCAGGATACGCTGCAGAAAATCATCAATGACAGCAATGGGGGGATGATCTGTATTATTATATAATAGAATAGGTCTGGCTCTTGTTGGGAAAATGGTGCGTTGTCTGGAATGGGAATGTGGGACAGATAAGGTGATTTTATGAAAATTTTATCGAAACTTTATCGGGGAAATTGCAAAATTGTCAGAAATCAGTTATAATGAAGCTAATAGCAAAAACACTTTCCGCAAGGGGTATGCGGAAACATAAACGACAGAACAGGGGGCTGATTTTATGAGGCTTACATTTATCGGTGCGGATCATGAGGTTACAGGCAGCTGTCATTTTCTGGAGGCATGCGGGCTGAATATTCTGATTGACTGCGGTATGGAACAGGGGATCAACAAGTATGAAAATGCAGAACTTCCGATTCCGTATTCGGATGTGGACTATGTGTTGGTGACGCACGCCCATATCGATCATGTGGGATTGCTTCCGCTTATCTATGCGAGGGGATTCCGCGGACAGATTATGGCGACGCGCGCGACCTGCGATCTGTGTGATATCATGCTGAAAGATTGCGCCCATATCCAGGAGTCAGAAGCGGAGTGGAAAAACCGGAAAGCCATGCGTGCCGGAAAACCGGAGGTGACACCGATTTACACGATGAACGATGCAGAAGGGGTACTGCATCACTTTGTCCCCTGCAATTACAATGAGATTATCCGTCTGAATGACAATCTGGAGATTCGGTTTGTCGATGTGGGACATCTGCTTGGTTCGGCTTCGATCGAGATCTGGATGAAGGAAGACGATTGTTCCAAGAAGATTGTATTTTCAGGTGATATCGGTAACAAAAACAAGCCGCTCATCCGCAGCCCGCAGTACATCCGTCAGGCGGATTATGTTGTCATGGAGAGTACTTACGGCGGTCGGTTCCACAAGAATACAGGCGATCACGTGGAAGAATTTGCCCGCGTGATTCAGGAGACGCTGGATAAGGGCGGCAATGTCGTGATCCCGGCATTTGCGGTCGGCAGAACGCAGGAAGTGTTGAATTACATCCGTATTATCAAGGAGAAGAACCTTGTAACCGGGCACGGCGTATTTCCGGTTTACTTAGACAGCCCGATGGCGGTGGAAGCGACCGGCGTGTTCAAGGACAATATGATGGATTGCTACAATGAGGAGACGAAGGAGCTGGTAAAAAAGGGCATCAATCCGATTTCTTTCCCGGGTCTGCATCTCTCGATCACCAGCAGCGATTCCGTTGCAATCAACTTCAACGAGGAACCGAAGGTTATCATCTCGGCAGCCGGCATGTGTGATGCGGGCCGTATCCGCCATCATCTGAAACACAACCTCTGGAGACCGGAGTGTACGATTTTGTTTGCTGGCTATCAGGCAGTCGGCACACTGGGACGCAGCATTACTGAGGGACGCGAGGAAGTGAAGCTGTTCGGTGAGTCGATCGAGGTCAAAGCACGGATCGAGAAGATCGAGGGCATCAGCGGTCATGCGGACGAGACCGGGCTTTTGGAGTGGGTTGGCAGTTTTATGGAAAAACCGTCCCAGGTCTTCGTGGTACACGGCGATGACACAGTGTGCGATGCATTTGCAGAGACGGTCAAGGAGACTTACGGCATCAATGCGATGGCTCCGTTCTCCGGCAGTTCCTACGACCTGAAAGAGGGATGCTTCGTGACTGTTACGAAGGGTATTCCGATTCAGAAACCGGCAGTGAACGAAGCAACGAAGAAAGCGGCTGGTGTATTTGCCCGCCTGCTGGCAGCCTGCGACCGCCTGCGCCGTGTTGTTATGCATAACGAGGGCGGGGCGAACAAAGATTTAGCACGTTTTGCCGACCAGATCAACTCGCTCTGCGATAAGTGGGACCGCTAAGCTTCAATAATAGACATAAAGGAGATTTCTGACTTGAAAGTAACTATATACACAGACGGCGCCGCCCGCGGCAATCCAGATGGTCCGGGCGGATTTGGAACCGTCATTCACTATGTAGATCCGGCAGGAAAACTGCACACGAAAGAGATTTCCGGCGGCTACAAACGAACTACGAACAACCGTATGGAGCTGATGGCAGCCATCGCCGGTCTCGAGGCGCTCAACCGCCCCTGCGAGATCGAACTCTATTCAGATTCCCAGTATCTCGTCAACGCTTTTAACCAGCACTGGATCGAGGGTTGGATCAAAAAGGGCTGGAAACGCGGCAAAAATGAGGAGGTTAAGAATGTAGATCTATGGAAGCGCCTGCTCGCTGCCAAGGAACCCCATCAGATTTCGTTTTTCTGGGTGAAGGGGCATAATGGGCATCCGGAGAATGAGAGATGTGACTTTTTGGCTACTTCGGCGGCGGATGGGGACGAGCTGATGGTGGATCCGGGGGTATAGCTCGTTACTGCTCACACATGTGTGCCCAGTAACAGGATTTTGCCGATGCTTCGCATTCCAAATCGGCAAAATCTGCATCCGGAACTGTATTGTACGGAATTTTCAGTTCAGAAAATTCCTACCTGTGAGCAGTTACTATAACAACCCTTACGATATGTTTACATCTTTCGATCATCTATTTTCAAACCGTCTTAAATGTGCTATTTTAAAATTATCAAGTGAACAAGAATAGCAAAGGCGGTTGAGAGTAATTTGAAAAATAAAGGAATGATCGCTGCCCTCGGTTTGATTCTGGTGCTGGGGATTGTGACGACGGCGGCAACGCGGCGTTATATCCGGGAGCAGGCGGGAAGTGAGAGAAGCCTGACGGTCGGACCGGAGGCGATGTATG
>OBHX01003994.1_pt1 | contig 10018 bp, 7 predicted proteins | sample 1519331 | NCBI WGS metagenome assembly OBHX01 (sample SAMEA2602897, study PRJEB22501) | metagenome
CGACCACCGAGATCTACACTCTTTCCCTACACGACGCTCTTCCGATCTATATGCTGGGCATGATCTATTACGATGCCCACAGCGGCGGCCGCGCCGTGACCATCCCGGCCGGGCGGTTTCTGCGCTTTGTTACCGACCACGTGGCAAATAATGCCGCCTTCGCGCCGTATCTCGACGCGGGCATGACGGCCAATCTTCAGACACTGCAAAAGTTCACCGACCCTGCCGCGCTCACGCAGCAGCGGACGGCGGAGTCGCTGGCGGACTTTCTCGGCATGGACGCGGCGGACGCCAAACAGCTGCTGCTCTACTACTACACGCAGCACGGCGATGCGAGCACCGGCGGTATGACGCTGCCCGCCTTCTCCGACTTCCTCGTCAACGAAGTGCTCACCGACTCCACCTTGGCCGACATGGTCGACGCCTCGGCGCGCGAACAGGCGGCCACGCTGCAGACGTTCACGGACGTGAGCGCCATGACCACGCCGCGCGGCTGCGACGAGATCGCGCAGATGCTCGGCATGGACGAGGATACCGTCCGGCTGCTGTTCGTGGCATACCACACGCTCAACGGCGACCTGCTCACGGGCGATTGGAACGTTTCGATGCAGACCCTGGTCAACTTCCTCGCCGAGCACAGCGCCCTGCTCGATGATGCGCAGGCGCAGCAGATCACGATGCTCAGCCGGATCATCAACGGCTCGGTCGACGGCACGAGCTACTCGGCGGCGGAGCTTTCCGACCTCCTCGGCATGGACGCCGGGCAGGTGCGCCAGCTCTACCTGCTCTACACCAGCCGCCACGGCGACACGAGCGGCTGGACGCTCTCGGTGCAGCAATTTGTGGATTTCCTGTGCCAGGAGGTGCTGCCGGACGCGCGCTTTGCCGACCAGCTCAGCGGCGTGGATACCAGCCAGCTCCAGTCGGCGCGCACGGTCATCGACGCGGTCGCCTCCGGCCGGAGCTATACGGCGGCGGAACTGGCAAACCTGTTTCAGGGCCTGTCCAGCAAGATGGACCGCGGCACGATGGAGCTGCTGTTTCTCTACTATGCCAGCGTGTACAGCAGCGATGCCTCGTGGACGATGTCCATGCAGGAGCTGTTTGACTACCTGCAGAACGATCTGCTCACGGACGCGCGCTTTGCGTCCTTCCTGACCGACGACATGCGCACGCAGATCACCGACGCGCAGACGATGCTCACCGATGCCGTCACGCAGCTGCGTGGCAGCAACTACTCCCGCCTCGTGCTCACGACGACGCTGCCGGGCGAGTCGGACGAGACGAGCGCGTTCATCGCGCAGCTCATGCAGGATCTCGACGCCGTCACGACCGGGGACTATTACCTCATCGGCAACAGCGCCATGGTCTACGAGATGGAAAACAGCTTCGACAGCGAGCTGCTGCTCATCACGCTCCTGACGGCGGCGTCGATCTTCCTTGTCGTCGTGTTCACGTTCCGCTCGCTCGTCATTCCGGCGCTGCTCGTGCTGATCGTGCAGTGCGGCGTGTTCATCACCGTCACGGTCGTCGGATTGCAGGGGCTGGAGATTTACTACCTTGCGCTGCTGATCGTCGAGTGCATCCTCATGGGTGCGACGATCGACTACGGCATCCTCTACACGAGCTATTACCGCGAGATGCGCGAGAGCATGTCCGTGCGCGACGCGCTCATCGCCGCCTACCGCGGCAGCATCCACACGGTGCTCACCTCCGGCTCGATCATGGTGCTCGTCACGGCGGTCGACGGGCGCTTTTTCGGCAACCTCGCCGTCGAGCAGATCTGCCGCACGATCTCCATCGGCGCGTTCGCGGCCATTTTGCTCATCATGGTGTTTCTGCCGGGCGTGCTCGCCCTGTTTGACCGCTGGGTGCTGCCGCGCGACCTGCGCCGCCGGCTGTACCCGCCGAAGGCGCCCAAAGCCCCCAAGGCCCCCAAACCGCCCAAGGCGGCGCGGGCGTCCTGGCCGTAACCCAACAGATGCACAGAAAAAAACAAGGCGGCGTACCGATTATGGTACGCCGCCTTTCCGCGTGTTCAAAAAGCCTCGCAGCGCTTGCCGCCCGCAGGCGGCAAAACATTGCAAGCCTTTTGTTTTCAAAAGTGCAGCACTTCGATCAGCAGCAGCCAGGCCAGACCGTCTTCATACTGCTTCCGACGTGAAGGAATTCCACAGGTGCTCAAAGACGGTGGTCATCTCCGCTGTCAGCGCGTCCGGGTCGAGGTTCGGCTCGGTCAGGTAGCGCTTGAGGTTCTGGATGAGCCCGCCGACGGTGAACGTCGCCAGCGTGTCGGCAAGTTCCGGGCTGTCCGTCACGGCGCCGCAGTAGGCGCGCACGCGCCGGCTGGAACTGGCGAAGATGTGCTCGCTGATGATCTCGAAGATGATCGGCAGCGACTTGCTGCGCAGGCCCATGCGGATGAGCGCCGGGCGCTCGTCTATAAAGGCGATGAGCGCGCGCCACGAGCGCTGGAAATGCTCAACGGGCGAGTCGGTCGCGGCGTCGGCCTCGCTCTCGATCTGCCACTGGATCTCGTTGAGGTAAAAGCGCAGGAAGTCGTACTTATCTTCAAAATGCGAGTAGAACGTCGGGCGGCGGATGAGCGCCCGGGCGCACAGCTCATTGACCGTGATGTCGTCAAACGTCTCCTCGGCCATCAGCGCCTCGAACGCCGCCATGAGCGCACGATAGGTTTTCTGCACGCGCAGATCTTTCTTTTTTTCCATGATGCCGCACTCCTTTACGCCCATCGTATCATATCGAACAAACGACACGAGCGGAACAAACGATAAATATCTTACACTTTCACGATAGCTGACATTTGTAATTTATCATTTTTCAGCTTATCTTTCTGTTATCAAAAAGTCAACCCCTGCGTTTTTGCCGGGGTAAGGAGTGGTGATCCCATTATGAATCAGAAACCGTCCCCGCTGCACCGTGCATCGGAATGGATCGTCGACCATTACCGGCTGTTTTTCGTCGTCTTTGCCGCGCTGCTGGTCTTTTCCGCGGTCGCGTCCGGCTGGGTGAAGGTCGAAAACGACGTTGCGGCCTATCTTCCGGCCGATTCCGAGACGCGGCAGGGGCTGGACATCATGGAGCAGGAGTTCCAGACCTACGGGTCGGCGAAGATCCTCCTGCGCGACACGGACGCGGACGCCGCCGCGGCCACGGCGGAGCAGATCTGCGCGGTCGACGGGGTGGACAGCTGCACGTACACGATGAATGATACGGGCAGCGCGCTGCTGAGCGTCAGCCTGTCGGATCTGGAGGGGTCGGACACGTGCGCGCAGACCGTGCAGGCCCTGCGCGACCTGCTCGACGGCAGCGGCGCGTACATTTATTCCGCCGAGGGCTACAGCATCTCCGATCAGATCAACGGCGAGGTGCGCGGCCTGCTTGTCATCGTGGCGATCATCCTCGTCACGGTGCTCACGTTCACGTCCTCGACGTATGCCGAGGTGCCCATCCTGCTCATCACGTTCCTCGCGGCGGCGCTCATCAACAAGGGCACGAACTTCGTTTTCGGCACGATCTCGTTCGTGTCCAACGCCGTGGCCATCCTGCTGCAGCTGGCCATGTCGGTGGACTACGCCATCATTTTCTGCAACCGCTACAAGCAGGCGCATGAGACGCTGCCGGTGCGCGAGGCAGTCATCGAGTCGCTGGAAAAATCCATTACCGTCATCAGCTCCTCGAGCCTGACGACCATTGCGGGTCTCGTCGCCATGACGTTCATGAAGTTCGGCCTCGGGCGAGACCTCGGCATCGTGCTCATCAAGGCGATCTTAATCAGCATGCTGACGGTGTTCCTGCTCATGCCGGGGCTGCTGCTCAAGCTCGGCCCGGCCATGGATAAGACGAAGCACCGCGACTTCGTGCCGAAGATCTCGGGCGTCGGCCGTCTCGCGTGGCGGACGCGCCGCGTGGTGCCGCTCGTGTTCGCGGCCGTGCTCGTCGTGGCGTGCATCGGCGCCAACCGCGTGAGCTATGTTTACAGCGAAGCGCCGCTCAAAACGCACAACGCGGACGTCAACCGCACCGCGTCGCAGGCGATCACGGATGATTTCGGCGACGAGACGGTGCTGGCCGTCGTCGTCCCGGCCGGGGATTATACCCAGGAGGCCGCGCTGCTCGACGCCCTCTCGGCTCTGCCGGAGGTCAAGAGCGCCGTCGGCATTGCGGGCACGGAGGCGGCCGGCGGCTACCGGCTGGCGGACGCGGTCGATTACCGGACGTTCGCGCAGCTCAGCGACGTGGACAGCACGAGCGCGCAGGCGCTCTTCGCGCTCTACGCGGCCGAAAACGGCGCCGCGCAGACGGCCGCGCAGGATCTGAGCGGCTATCAGGTGCCGCTGCTGAAGCTGTTCGAATTCCTGAATGACAAGATCGCCGATGGCACTGTCACGCTCAGCGCCGCGCAGGCGGCGCAGGTCACGGCGCTCAGCAGCCAGCTCGAGCGCGCCAGCGCGCAGCTCGAGGGCACGTCGTACCATCGTCTCGTGCTCACGCTTGCCGCGGCCTCGGACGGGGACGAGACGTTTGCTCTGCTCGACCGCATCCACGCCGTCGTGCACCAGTACTACCCCACCGACAGCTATCTCGTCGGCGACGCCATGTCCGCCTACGGGTCCGAGCAAACGTTCACGCAGGACAACGTCATGGTCAGCGCCATGTCCATCCTCATGGTCATGCTCGTGCTGCTGTTCACGTTCCGCTCACTCGGTATGCCCATTTTGCTCACGCTCGTCATTCAGGGCAGCATCTGGATCAACTTCGGCATCACGGTGCTCACGGGCGAGTATGTGCTCTTCATGGTCTATCTCGTGGCCAGCGCCATTCAGATGGGCTGCAACGTGGACTATGCGATCGTCGTCGCCTCGCACTATACCGAGGCGCGCGCCGATCAGGGCCCGCGCGAGGCCATGATCACGGCGCTGAACCTCGCCTTCCCGACCATCATCACATCCGGCACGATGCTCATCTCCGCCGGCCTGCTCATCGGTGCGCGCGTCTCGTCCGGCGCGGTGGCCGGCATGGGCCGGTTCGTGGGCGTCGGGTCGCTCATCACGGTGTTTCTCGTGCTGTTTGTGCTGCCGCAGCTTCTGCTGCTGGGCGATACCTTCGTGCGCCGGACCGCGCTGCCTGCGCAGCGCCGCCTGCCGCTGACCGCGGCGAGCCGCGCGGCCCGCTGGGTGCTGCTCGCGGCGGCGGTGTTCGTCATGGCCGTGTCGCCGTGGAGCGTCGTGCGCACGCAGCAGAAGCGGGCCGACCGTGTCGCCGCCGACACGCAGCTGTGCGGCAGCGCCCACTCGCTCGGCGAGCTGGCGGCGTCGCTCGGCGCGCAGCAGGAGACATATGACGCGCTCAAGCGCTCGTTTGCCACGGGCGTCGTGACGGATAACGTCGGCCAGAGCCGGCTCGAGAGCGGGCAGGCGGAGTATGACGCCGGCAGCGAAAAGCTCGCCGCGGCCAAAGCGCAGTATGCCGCCGGGCAGGCGCAGCTCGAGCAGGGCAAGGCCGACTATGCCGCCGGGCAGGAGAAACTTGCCGCGGCGAAGGAGGAATACGCCGCCGGACAGGCGCAGCTGGCTAAGATCCAGCCGGTGTACGACGCGGTGCACCCGGCCTATCAGCGCTATCTCGACCGGCAGGCGGAGTATGACGCGGTGGTCGCAAGCGGCGACCTGGCCAAGGCCGCGCTGCTCTGGCCGGGTGTGACGGCGCAGAAGCAGATCTATGAGACGCAGCTGATCGGCACGGGGTACTCCATCGAGTCGCTCGTGCAGGCGTATGAGGCCGGGCAGGCAAAGCTCTCTGACGGCGCGGCGCAGATCGCCGCGGCGGAGCAGCAGCTGCAGGATGCACAGGCGCAGCTCGCCGCCGGGCAGCAGGCGCTCGACGCTGCGGCGGCCGAGATCGCGGCCGGGCAGAGCAAGCTCGACACGGCGGCCGGTACGCTGGCCTCCGGCCGGCAGACGCTGGCGGCGAACCGGCAGCAGCTGGCGCAGGACCTCGCGGCGCTCACCCCGTATGAGGACGACACCGAGCGGCTGGAGCAGGGCATCGCCGTGCTCATGCAGGACGAGACGCTGCGCGCGCGGGCAGGCGCGTCCGCGAGCTATGGCGACATCTGCGCGCTCGCGCAGGATCTCTACACGGCGGATATGGACACTGCGCGCACGGAGGCGGCGGTCTGGACGGGCATCTGCATCACACTGTTCGCGGCCGGTGCGCTCGCGTTCGCGGGCGTGTGCCTCGGCCACAGGAGCGGAAAGGCCGTGGCGTGGTGCACGGCGCTGGCGGCGATCCTGTCCGTCGGCTGCCTGATCGCCATGCTGGCCGCCGGTCACGGTGCGCTGCGCACGCTGTGCCTGTGCGCGGCGCTGGCGCTGCTCGTGCTGGCGTTCGTGGCCGCCGGGTTCACGCTCCGGCAGCGCGCGCAGCGGGCGCAGTAAGGCACAGGGAAAGAAAAAACCGGGGCGCAGGCAGCTGCCTGCACCCCGGTTTTGCTTTTGCGCCGCGCTGTGTTATAATGGGCCATCACGGTCGAAAGGAATTGCGATCCCAATGGTCAAAGTGCTCTTTATCTGCCACGGCAACATCTGCCGCAGCCCGATGGCGGAGTATCTGCTCCGGGACATGGTGCGGCGGCAGGGGCTCGCGGCGCAGGTTCAGATCGCCCCGGCGGCGACGAGCCGCGAGGGGATCGGCAACGACGTCTAACCCCCCCCACGCGCCCAGCTGCGCGCGCCCGGCGTCCCCGTCGGTCACCGCGCCGCCGTGCAGGGCACGCCGCGCGACTACGATGATTACGACTGGCTGCTGACGAAGGGACGGGAACACACGCGGAAACTACCCCGCATACTTCCGCACGACCCGGACGGGAAGATCCGAGCGCTGCTGTCGTTTGCGGGCCTGCAGCGCGGCATCGCCGACCCGTGGTATACGGGCGATTTCGGCACGACGTATGACGATCTCGTGCTCGGCTGCACGGCGTTTCTGGACGCGCTGCGCCGCCGCGGCGATATTTAAAAAAATGACCGCCCCGGCCGGGGCGGTCATTCCTGTTTATGGCGCAATATCCGGGAGCGAAAGGCCGAGTCTTTCGGCCAGCTCGGCCAGATAACGGATGTGGCCGTCATCCGCACTGCGGATGGTGAAGTATCCGGTTTTGTCAGCCGTGATGTTCTGCCCGTGGCAGATTACCCGCTCCTCTTTTTGCAAATAGACCTGCTTGCCATGGGCTTTTTCGCGCTGGTATGCGTGCACAGCGTTCAGATAGTATTGTGCAAACAGTGCTTGTGCTTTTTCCAGGTCGCCCAGATGGCCGCAGATCATTGCTTCGTCGAGCAGGATCAGCTGCCGGCCCATCACATCGAAGTGCGGATAGTCACACCGGTGCGCGAGAATCGCCTTCCGGGAGGACAGCACGTCGTAGACGGGCAGTACTTTTGTCAGCACATCGGGCAGAATCTGATTCAGGAGCTGTGACGGCTGCTTTCGCAGGTCAAAGCACAGCTCCTGCCTGCCGTCAATGCTCCCGAGACGGGAGCGCAGGGTACAGTTGTATTCGCGGTAATATCGTTTTGGTGGCGATGGGGAAAAGGTGCGCTCGTCGCACTCCGGTATGCGGATGCCGAGATTGACCCACATTTGCTGTGCGGGGCCCGCAGACGGCAAACCGCACTGGAAGTGGATGACCTGCGACAGGTCGCCGGAGACAAAGCGGTGCAGTGTCCGCCCGTATTTCCGGAAGCCGAGCGGCTTGAGCTGCGCATAGACGGCGGCCTCAATCTCGTCGGTGCATATGGCTGCTTTGGATTTTTCGTTCATGTTCGTACTCCCTCCGAGGGGATCGCACTTTCATCAAAAACCGCCCGGAAGGCTGTGCCCTCCGGGCGGTTTTGCGCGTATGCAAAAGCCTTCACACCGACCAGTGCCGGCGGTCAAACAGCACGATCGTCACGGCGACGGCGGCGGCGAAAAACACCAGCGCCAGCCACGGCAGCCCCAGCACCCGCGGCAGCGGGGCGAGACACGTGATGGCTGCGCAGAACAGCAGCGAGCAGTCCAGCAACGCAAAGATGAGCCGGTTCAGCAGCTTCGACTGCGCGGCGCGCGCCGCGTCCGACCACGATTTTTTCACGTTGACGGTCAGCTGCCCGGCGTTGGCCTTGCTCAGAAAAGCCGACAGCTGCGTCGGCAGCACCGTGAGCTTTTCGCCCGAGCGGGCGAGCTGCTGCGCGAGCGTTTTGACCTTTTTTTCAATGTGTTCGCGGCTCAGGGCGGTGTTCTTGACGTACTCCGCCACGATCTCGATGACGTTCGCGTCCGGCGACACGCTCGTGAGCATGCCCTGAATGACGAGCAGGCTGCGCCCGAGCATCGTCAGCGAGGCGGGCACGGGCACGCCGTATTCGGTCAGGATCTGCCCGAACTCGTCCACGAGCACGCCCATGTCCATATCGGCCATCGGCATGGACTCATACTTGTGCAGGAAGATGCCGATGCGCTCCGTGAGCGCCTGCTGGTCGGGCGCGCGGTCGTACTGGCCGAGCGCGAGCAGCGTCTGCGTCAGGGCGGGCACGTCCTGGTCATAGATCGTGCGGATGATGCCCATGTACAGCTCCGCCTCGCGCGGGCTGATGCGGCCCATCATGCCGAGGTCGAGCCAGATGATCTTCCCGCCCTGCACGCGGATGTTGCCGGGATGGGGGTCGGCGTGGAAGAAGCGGTAGACCGTGATCTGGCGGATGTAGTTGTGCACGAGCTTGACGGCGATCTCGTTGAGATCATACCCGTCGGCGCGCAGGCCGTCAGCATCGTCGATCTGGTGGCCGGCGATGTACTCCATGACGAGCACGTTTTTCGTGCACCACTTCGGGAACGTGGCCGGGCAGTCGGCGTAGGCCACGCCGTCGTTGAGACGCTTGAACTCGGCGATGTTGTTCGCCTCGATCGTGAAGTCGAGCTCCTCCTGTACGGTGTGCCAGATCTCGTCGAGCACGGCGTGAAAATCCAGTGCGCTCGCAAGCGGCGTGTACTTGAGCAGCGCGGCGGCGCGCTTGAGCAGGCGCACGTCGCGGCTCATGATGTCGTACAGATCCGGGCGCTGTACCTTCACGACCACGCGCTGGCCGTCCGTGAGCGTCGCGGCGTGCACCTGCGCGATGGAGGCCGAGCCGAGCGGCCGGATGCCGATGTCCGAAAAGACCTCCTGCCACGGGCGGGCGTAGGCCTGCGTGAGGATGTCCTCCACCTCGGTCAGCGGCATGGGCGTCACGTCCGTGCGCAGCGTCTCGAGCGCGGCACAGTATTCTTTGGGCAGAATGTCCGAACGCATGGACAGAATTTGTCCGAATTTGACAAACGTCGGCCCAAGGTCCACGAAAATATCGCGGACCTTCTCCGGCGTCAGCCCCTGAACGAGGTGATGCTTTTGCAGTATGGCGACGATCTCGGCGAAGCGCTTGGCCTCGTCGAGCTGCGCGGCGGGGCCGGCCATCAGTCTGCTTCCTTCTTGGCCAGCAGCTTTTGCAGCAGCGCCTCGCGCTCGTCGGCGCTCATGGCGTCCACGTCCACGGCGGGCTTTTCGGCCTCGTCCTTCGTCACGGCCTGCTTGCAGGTGCGCTTGAGCTCTTCGTTGAGCACGCGGCCCTTCTCCACGGTCACTTCGCCGCGCGCGACGCACTCGTCGAGCAGCTTGCCGAGCTTTTCGCAGCCGAGGTCGGCCGCGCCCACGGAGGCGACGATCAGCTTGCGCAGATAGCTTTCAATAGAATCCATAATCCATACACTCCTTATCTTATCTTGTGCACTTTGCGGTATCGTATGCCCGGTCCCGGGCGGGGATCACGAGTTGGCGTCGGCCGCGGCGGCCGCGTCGAGCAGCGCCATGACCCGGCGGTAGAACAGGCGCGTGCGCACGACACCGTTGTTCATCACGCCGCCGAAGAACGGAAGAGCGTCGGGTAGGGAAAGAGTGTAGATCTCGGTGGTCGCCGGATCATTT
>OBHX01003998.1_pt1 | contig 10008 bp, 8 predicted proteins | sample 1519331 | NCBI WGS metagenome assembly OBHX01 (sample SAMEA2602897, study PRJEB22501) | metagenome
ATGTCTACCTGCGGGACACCTCCCGCAAGGTCAAGCAGACGCTGAACACCAAGCGCAACAACGGCAAGTATGTGGCCTGCCCGCCCTACGGCTACCGGAAGGCAGAGCGCACCACCGATCAGCTTGTGCCGGACGAGAACACCGCGCCGGTCGTCAAGATGATCTTTGACATGGCCGCTTCCGGCCAGTCCTGCCGCAGCATCGCCATACGGCTCAACGAGGCGTGTATCATGCCGCCGCTGAAGTACCGTGTGGAGTGCCGCGACAACTTCACCGAGCGCGGCGCACAGCGGATGTCCGACCTGTGGAACTATACTACCGTGAAGCGCATCCTTCGCAATCGGGTCTACTTGGGTCATACTCTGCTGGGCAAGAGCCGCAAAGTCAGTGTAAAGTCCAAGAAGAAGGTCAAAGTGCCGGAGGAGGAATGGGTGTTCACAAAGAACACTCACGAGGCGCTGGTGTCACAGGAAAAATTCGATTTGGCCGCCCACTTCATGGGCGAGAACACCAAGGCCAACGGGGCAAACCCCGCGTTCCGCCACAGTATCTTCGGCGGCATCGCCTACTGTGCCTGCTGCGGCGCGGCCATGTGCTCTGGCGGTTCCGTCTACAACGGAGAACGGGCGAAGTACTGGTATCTGGTGTGCAACAACCTGAGCTCCAGAGCACAGACCCGCTGCCTGCATGGGGCGCGCATCCGCTATGATGACCTGATGGAAGTCGTCCGCTGTGACCTCAACAAGCTGCTGGCCTTTGGTGAGGACGAAATTCGTACCATCACGGAGAACGCTATCGAGCAGGCCAACGCCTCTTTGGGCGGAGAAGACCCCGCTACGCAGATCGAGAACATCGACAAGCAGACCGCCCGACTCAAGAAGATGATCGAGCGCTCCTACCGCGACAATATCGCAGGGATGCTCAGCGACGACATCCATGAGGAGATGGTCAAGAAGTTCGGTATTGAGATCGATGAGCTGGCCGTGCGCCGCAAGAAGCTGGTGGAGGGCGAGACCACGGCAAAGGAGATACGCAGCGCCTACGGATTGTTCTTCGACCTTGCCAAACGGTACACCTGCGTAGAAACGCTGGACAGAGATATACTGCACGCTTTCATCGAGCGTATTGAGATCGGTGAAAAGATACTGCCGGAGGGCAGAAAAGTTGCCGGGCCGCGTACCCCGTACCGGCAGAGCATCCGCATCTTCTACCGCTTTATCGGGGAAGTTTCAGGAAACAGCCTGCGCCAAGTGCAGGCAAATAGAGATCGTGACGAGGCCGCTTCTGTGGCAGGAATGTGACGAATGTCCACGACAAAGATACACTTGTTTCAAACAAGATGTTTCCACCTCAAAAACTGGTTTTTTCGGGAAAGGCGATTTTTCCTGTATTTAAGCCAAAAATCGAGGGTCGGAAAAATTCTTTGAGGTGGATACACATCCACCTCGGAGGCGGCCTCCATCTTAAACTTATCCATAGCGGCCTTGGCCTCGGGAACGTTCAGCTTGCTGCTGTTCTTACTGGACATATTGAAAAATCTCCTTTCCTGTTGTTGAGCGATAAACTCTGATTGGGTATCGCAGTCATAGCTTTTCCCGAGGGACGGTGAATATGCGGCGGCGAGGGCTGGTAATATCTGCTGAAGATGGCGTCAGGCAACAAGGGCAAACACAGCTCCGCCGATCGAAACGCGCCATGCTGCGTCAGAAGTCTCGGCAGCACGATGCCGACATTTCGCGCCGAAAAAATATACATTTCAGGCGGAGCCTGTATCGCTGTCGAAAAACATGCTATACTGCCGAAACGGAGAGTGGGCGGTTCAGACCGCCGGAACAAACGGAGAATACAGGAGGGTCCTATGGGATTATTCAGTAACAATAAAAAGCTCTGCCCCATCTGCGGCAGCCCTACCCCGCGGCTGCTGCCCACCAAGGTGGAGGATATGCCTTTGTGCAAGGAGTGCGCCGGTAAGGTGGATCTGCCGGACGGCGTGCTGGAGCGCATGTCGCTGGATCAGTTCAAGAAATACATCGTTTACTATGACGAAAACCAGGCGCTGCGGGACGCGTTCAAGGAGACGGACCGCATGAGCTTCGGCTTTCTGAGCGGCGAGCTGCTGGCGGACACGGAGCACCGTCTGCTGCGGCTGAAGGGATACGACGGCGCACTGGTATTTCCGGCGTCGGCGCTGGTATCCTTCCGGTTCCTGGAGGACGGCAAGACCCTGTTCGAGGGTAAGGCCGACGGTCTGCACTGCCATGAGAGCGACGTGCCGGAGCGGGCGCGGGCCATGCAGATGCGGGTGGACCGCTTCCAGATGCAGAAAGAGGAGTACGAGCGCATGGAGCGGATGGAGCGCATGCGTGACCGCGACCGCCGTCCCGGGGAGCCGGACGACCGCCGGTTCGATATACCGGAGCCTCGCTTCGAGGCGGACGCGCCGGTGCATAAGTTCAGCGTGGAGGTCATCCTCAATGACCCGTACTGGAAGTCTTTCCGGAATGAGATCAGCGCGCCGTCCTTCAGCTCCACGAACCCCAGCATCATCGACTATCTCAATGAGTACGATGAAAAGGTGGCGGAGCTGCACCGCATGGCCACGGCGCTGGCTCATGTGATGAATCCCGGCGCCAGAGAGCTGTGGGACGGCGAGACCGCCGCCGCGCCGGCCGCTCAGGCGGCCCAGCCCGTTCAGGCCGCGGCTCCTGCCGTGGACACGGTGGCGGAGCTGCAGAAGTACAAGATGCTGTTGGACACCGGCGTCATCACCGAGGAGGAGTTTGCTGCCAAGAAGAAGCAGCTGCTGGGGATCTGAATATGAAGAAGAAAATTTTCGCGCTGATGATGGCGCTGGTCATGGCCCTGCCGCTGGCCGCCTGCGGCGATGAGCCCGGTACGCCGGACAACAATACGGCGGCGGACGACGGCAGCAGCTGGGCGGTATACTGGTACCTCTGCGGCAGCGATCTGGAGACCGAGGGCGGCTGCGCCACCACGGACCTCAGCGAGCTGATGGAGGTGGAGCTGCCGGAGAACGTGACGGTGGTCATCCAGACCGGCGGCGCTGCCGAGTGGCAGAACGACGTGGGGGGTGCCTCCAAGCTGCAGCGCTTCGTGTACAACAGCGAGGGATTGCAGCTGGGGGACGAGCAGCCCTCGGCCAGTATGGGCGACAGCGAGACGCTGGCGGCGGTTCTGCCGGTTGGCAAGGGCAGCTACCCCGCCCACCAGACGGCGGGGGGGTGCTGGGACCACGGCGGCGGCTCGGTGTCCGGCGCGGCTTTTGATGAGCTGTACGACTACGACTCCCTGACGCTGGACGAGATGTACGCCGCGTTTTCTCAGGTGTGGGAGCCGTCGCTGGAGGCGGGGCAGCAGCCGTTGGAGCTGGTGGGCTTTGACACCTGCCTGATGGCCACGGTGGACGTGGCTTACACCTTCTGCGACCTGAGCCGCTATCTGGTGGCGTCGGAGGAGACGGAGCCGGGCAACGGCTGGTACTACACCGACTGGGTGGGCGCGCTGGCGGAACAGCCGTCCATGGACGGCGCCGCTCTGGGACGCGCCATCTGCGATGCGTACTACACCGGCTGCGAGCTGGTGGGCACGGAGGACAGTGTGACGCTGTCCCTCACCGACCTGTCCCAGATCGGGCCGCTGCTGACGGCCTACGAGAGCTATGGCGCGGAGGCGCTGAGCGCCGCCTGTCAGGATCCGTCCTTCTTCACGCGGTTTGCCCGCGTGGCGGACCGCAGCGAGAACTACGGCGGCAACACCCGCGAGGAGGGCTACGCCAACATGGTGGACCTGGGCCACATGGCCCGCCAGAGCGGCGATATGCTGCCCTCGGCCCAGGCGGTGCTGGATGCGCTGGACAGCTGCGTGCTGTATCAGGTGAAGGGCCCCTACCGCAGCGAGGCCACGGGCCTGTCCTGCTACTACTCCTATAACGGCGATGCAGACGAGGCGGTCAGCTATGCCGGTCTGGGCGCCGGCACGGCGTTCAAGTACTTCTATCTCTATGAGCTTACCGGTGAGCTGGACCAGAGCGGCATGGACTATCTGGCGGAGATGGATATCCACGACCTGCCTGAGGTGGAGACGCTGTCCGCCATGGATTGGGACAACGCGCCCCTGACCCTGAACGATGAGGGCTGCGCCGTACTGACCCTTGGGCCGGAGGCCGACAGCCTGCTGGCGTCCGTGAATTTCTCCCTGTACTATACGGATCCGGACAGCGACAGCCTGCTGATGCTGGGTACGGACAACGACATCGTCGGCGACTGGGAGAACGGCGTGTTCACCGACAACTTCCGGGGCGTCTGGGGCAGCATCGACGGCGCGGGGGTCTACATGGAGCTCAGCAGCGTGGGTGACGACTACAACCTGTATACCGTGCCGGTGCTGCTGAACGGCGAGGCATACAACCTGCAGGTGGCCTATAACTTCTCCACGGAGAGCTGGGAGATCCTGGGTGCGCGGCAGGGACTGGATGAGAACGGCATGGCCGGTAAGGAGCTGCGGCTGCTGCAGGAGGGCGATGAGCTCACCACCGTGTGGTATATGTCCAGCATTTCCGGCGATGATGATTTTGAGGCCTACGAGGCGGAGACCATCACCGTGACGGCGGATACCGCCTTCGGCGAGACGGCGCTGCCGGACGGACGGTACGTCATGGTGTTCGAAATGCGGGACGCCATGGACAACTGCGCCTACTCCAGCCCGGCCGTCTTCACCGTGGAGGGCGACAGCATCTCCACCAGCGTGTGATGCAAAGAACGATATAGACCGCAGAGGCGGTTTATATAGATATCAAGAGAAACGACAACAATGGAGGAAGAATGAACATGAAACTCAAGAAACTGCTGGCTCTGCTGCTGGCGATGATGATGGCATTTGCTCTGGTGGCCTGCGGTGATACCGCCGACACGGGCGACGACGCTGCTGACGATCAGCAGGTGCAGGACGATGCCGCCGCGGACGATACCCAGACCAGCCCTGAGGGCCAGAGCCTGCTGACCATCCTGGCCGATCAGTTTATTCCCGCTCCCGAAGTGGCGGGTACCTACTGGACCTTCATCGGCGGCTATGTCGACGGCGTGCAGATGACCGCGGATCAGACCCAGGAGGTCATGAGCCAGCTCCACGACGTGTACCAGTTCATCTTTGTGGACGAGAGCAAGGTGGTGCTGGCCGAGGATGAGGAGCAGACCGAGGGCACCTACTCCCTCAGCGAGGACGGCGGCACCATGAAGATCGAGGTGGGCGGCGTCACCTATGCCGGCACCTTCATCGACAAGGACGGCCACACTGTGATGGTGGCTATGCTGGACGGCACCGGCATGAACGCCCTGTACTTCCAGGAGATCATCGAGGGTTGAACAAACCAATAAAAAAGGACCTGCACCGCGAGGTGCAGGTCCTTTTTTGGTGGCCGCAGGTTTACTCGGCGACGCCCTTTGCCGGCAGCATCACGCGCAGCAGGAATGTGCCCCGCTCCGCCAGGAACTGGCACAGGCCGCCGCGCTGCTGGGCAATGGCCTGGATGCTGCGGCAGCCGAAGCCGTGGCCCGCCGCATCGGATACCGGTACGCCATCCCGCATCACCGGCGGCGTGTCGTAGGGATTGCGCACCTCGATGAGCAGTTTGTTCAGGCGGATGCCGCAGTAGAGGTCTACCGTCCGGCGGAACTCCGGCCGCAGCGTGGACGCGGCGCGCAGGGCATTTTCCAGCGCGTTGGACAGCAGGGAGCACAGCTCCGTGTCGCTGATGGGCAGGTGGGCGGGGACCCGCGCGTCCACGTTCAGAGTAACGCCGGATTTTTCCGCCTTCTGGACGAAGGAGGAGCACAGCAGATTCACCGTCTCGTTCTCGCAGAAGCGGCGGGAGGTGATGGCCTCCACGTCGGACTGGACCTTTTGGATGTACTCCTGAGCCTGCTGGGGGCTGCCGGAGGCCAGGAGGCCGCTGATCATGTTCAGGTGGTGGCGCATGTCGTGCTGGTATACCGCCGTCTGCATCTCCGACTGGCGCAGGGAGTCCATCTCCTGCTGGGACTGCTTCAGCTCCACCTCCAGCAGGGAGCGCTGCATCTCGGCGCTGGAGCGCTTCTGACTCTGGACGTGGAAGGCGGGCAGGAACAGGACGTAGAACACCACCAGCACCGTGGGCAGGAACTCGTTGAGGGCCTGAATGCCGGAATACAGCGCATCGGAGTAGATGGTGGTGGCGTAGTCAAAAATGTAATAGCTGCAGGGAAGGCTCCCGAACAGCAGCAGGGCGGTGGGGGAGCTGGTCATGGCGCCGTAGGCCGCGGCCACGAAGTACCGGCGGAACAGGTAGAACGACCCGCTCAGCAGCACGATATACACCAGATTGCCGGCCACGGCGCTGTGGGTCAGGGCCTCCACGGCCATGCTGCCCCAGCGGGGCGGCTGGCAGCAGAGATAGGCGGTGGCGGTGCTGACGATGGCGATGCCCCAGGGCTTTTTCAGCGCCAGCACCAAAATCAGCACCAGCGGCAGATGGACGATCAGGGGGTAGATCTGCTTGACAGCCAGCTCGCCCAGCGTCAGCCAGCCCAGGAGCTGGACCACCAGAAAGCAGGGGCACAGGTACGCGATCAGACGCTTCTGGCGGGGGGTATCGCAGCCGCCGGAGATGAACACATCAAGTGCCAGCCCGTAGATCAGCACCAGAGCGTAATCGAACACGTCCAGCAGGGACGCGATATTCATGTCGGATACGGTCACAGCTCCTCCCTCTCCGCAAACAGCAGCTTCATATAGTCCTTTTGCAGCTGGGGGTACAGCAGCCGCGACACCGGCAGGTTCATGCCGGAAAACGTATGGACATCGGCGGGGGACAGCTCATCGATCTGGAGCATGTTCACAATGTAGGACCGGTGGATGCGCATGAACTCCGGCCGCACCAGCAGCAGCGGCTCGTAGTCCTTCAGAGAACCCGCCACCTTTCGCACCGTGCCGTCGGCCAGGTGGAAGTAGAGGTGCTTGCCGTTGACCTCCACATAGGACAGCCGGGAAAACGGCACCCGCACCAGCGTGGCACCCGCCTTCAGGGTCAGGCCGTCCTGCGGACGCTACTCCCGCAGCATCAGCTTGTCCAGTACGGGGAACAGCAGGCCGCCGCTGATGGGCTTGAGCAGGTACTCCAGCGCCCGCACACCGTAGCTCTCGTAGGCGAAGCCCGGGGAGGACGTGAGAAACACGATATCGGCGGCATCGTCAAAGGTGCGTATCTCGCGGGCGGCGTCCATGCCGTCGATGCCGGGCATCATCACATCCAGCAGGTACAGGCTGAACCGCTCGCGCTGGGCCACGTCCAGCATGCCGGCGGCGCTGCGGAACGTGTGATACCGCAGGGGAAAATGCCGCTCCGCCTGCCATTGCTCCAGCAGTGCCGTCAGGGCGGACAGCTCCTCCGCCTGATCATCGCAGACCGCTATATACACCGCAAACACCCCCGTTTGAATAATCGACTACGATTCTACCACAGGGAGGGGCGGTTTGAAAAGTCATGTTCTGACATTTCGTGTCGAAAAAATATACATTTCAAGGGTGCGGCCTCCTGTCGCCGGAAAAAGCTGGTAAACTGACCATGCTGAAAGCTGGAGAAAGGGGGGCGATGGGACATGACACCGTGGATCGCGTGGCTGATCGCCGCCGTCTGCGCGGCTGCTTTCGTGGCGCTCTGGTCCTGGGAGGTGCGGCGCATGCTGACCGGCCGGCAGAGCATCGTGGACAGTGCAGCCAGCCAAGTCACCGCCTTCCGCCACCGTCTGGCGCAGACCCCCGCCGATCGGGAGGCAGCCGCCGTGCTGTACCGCAGCGAGAGCATCTACCGTCAGGCGGTGGACAACTACAACCACGCGCTGCACCGGCCGTGGGTCTACATCCCGGCCCGCATCATGGGGTTCCGCAGAGCGCCGGAGGAGCCGGAGCCCGGCCCCATGGACGGGGGATCCCACGCCGAGTGACGCGGCGGGAGCAATACGTATATAACGCACTGCGGGCGCAGACCCGCGGGGAGCGATGAGAGAATCTGCAATCACAACAGGGAGGAATCGACGGATGAAGAAGAAATGGATGGGCGGTCTGCTGGCGCTGGCACTGGCGGCGCTGTGCATGCTGCCCACACAGGTACAGGCCGCCTCGACGTCCACAACGGAGAAGCATATGCACGGCGACGTGGAGTGCATCCTCTGGACGGACGAGAGAGCCCGTGAGCAGTGCGGCCCCAACAGTACAGCCAGCAACTCACTGCCCTATGTGGACTATGGCCAGCTCGGCATATACTGCCTGACCAAGGATGTGTATCTGCCGGAGGACTGGACACCCTATACCTGGTGGGGCGCCACGAACAGCCTGACGATCTGCCTGAACGGCCACACCATCAACGGCGCGGGCATCCTGGGCAAGGACGAGGCGACCTACAACGACATCACGGACCAGCAGTCCCTGACGCTGATGGACTGCACGGAGGATGCCTCCAAGCGGGGCAGCTTCGGCGTGTATAATTCCGCCGGTTCCAAAAACAGCGCCATCCTTCTGAAGCGGGGCAACAACCTGACGCTCAGCAACGTGACCCTCACCGGCATCGACTGCGCGAAGGCCGCTATCACGGTGGGCGATCGGGCTACGCTGAATCTGTGCGACGGCGCTTCCATCGAGTATAACAAGAGCACCGGCGACAAGCAGGCCACCATCGTGATCAATAAGGGCGGCACGTTCAACATGACCGGCGGCCAGATCCGAGACAACAAGGGCTATGCGGGCGGCGTTCTGAACAACGGTACCTTCAACATGACCGGCGGTTCCATCTTCAATAACGTCGGTACGGCCTATGGCGGCATCGTCACCGGCAGCGGTACTCTGAACATCGGCGGCACCGCCAAGGTCTACTATAACTATAAGGACGGCGCACCCGGCACCCAGCCGCGCAGCAACGTGTGCATGCTGAATCCCGAGAACTATCCCATTCACGTCAGCGGCCTCCAGAGCGCGGCAAAGATCGCCCTGAACAGCTGGACGGACGGCATCGTGCAGGGCAGGGTGACGGACGAGACGCTGGGCTGCTTCTCTCTGGACGATCCCAATCTGGGCGTGCTGTATGTGGAGAACGAGCAGCTGAAGAAGCTGCCGGCCCACTACCACTGCGTCTGCGGCGCGGAGCACACGGTCAGCGGCAGCCATACCGCGGCCAACCTCCAGACCTTCACGCCCTGGGAGTCCGAGGATTCCCTGCCCACCGAGGCGGGCTACTATCACCTGACCAGGGACGTGACCCTCAGCGAGACGTGGAAGCCCAAGAAGGGCACCGTGCTGTGTACCAACGGCCACAGCATCATCGCGGGCGGCAGCTTTGATATCATCACGGTGGACTCCGGCGTGACGTTCAGCCTGACCGACTGCAGCAGCAAATGGAGCGAGTACCACAACGCCAGCGCACTGATGCCGGCCAACGCCGAGACGTATCGGGGCAACGGCGTCCGCAATGACGGCACGTTCAACCTGTATATGGGCGCCATCGTCGGCTGTGTCGGCACGGACGGCGGCGGTGTGTACAACAACGGCACGTTCAACATGTACGCGGGCCATATCTACCGCAACGGCGACCAGGGCGGCGTCGGCGTCGTTGTGGAGCACGGCGGCGGCGTTCTGAACAACGGCACCTTCAACATGTACGGCGGCAGCATCCGCAATAACGGCCGCGAGAGCAGCGTGGGCAGCAACGTGGGCGTCCGGTACGGCGGCGGCGTGTATGTGGGCACCAGCGGTACGTTCACCATGACCGGCGGGGGCATCCTGGGGAACAACGGGGTCACCGGCGGGCCAGGGGGGGGCCCCCTATTGGGGGGCCGGCGGGGCCCTGAGACGGGGGAGGAAAGGGCAGACCTGGGAAACAAAAAAGCGCACAGAGCACCCCGTCCCCCACACACACCCCCACAACCCCAACACCACACAGCCTCGCGCACGTCCCCGAACTCA